>ENA-OPYY01000477-OPYY01000477.1-human-gut-metagenome-genome-assembly--contig:-NODE-477-length-12941-cov-1.007804_pt1 | contig 12941 bp, 14 predicted proteins | sample MGYA00242472_ERZ504481 | MGnify/ENA primary metagenome ERZ504481 (study PRJEB26092, sample SAMD00036265) | human gut metagenome | host: Homo sapiens | study: EMG produced TPA metagenomics assembly of...
CGCCTCCGGCTGTATCGATCTGATCGATAATCGAACTTTTCTCTGATCCGGACAGCATTACAGAGCTTACAGCTCTTGCAAAAGAAAAGAGTAAAAACCATTTTTCCAGTCATGACTTTACTCCACCCCCTCCTGCGGAGAACTCCTGTCACGGCTGCGCCACATGGAAAAGCTGGGAGCCGATATTGCAAAAATCGCCGTGATGCCCCGGTGTCCGGAAGATGTGCTTACGCTGCTTACAGCTACCGTTACAGCCCGACGCCAGCTCACCTGTCCTGTAGTCACCATGGCCATGGCGGGAACAGGGCTCATCAGCCGTGTCTGGGGGGAAATCTTTGGCTCCTGTCTTACTTTTGGTCTGGCAGGACAGGCATCCGCTCCCGGACAGATCGATGCCAGAGAGCTAAAATGTGTGCTGGATATTCTTCATAATAATCTGTAGCAGACATAGGGTATTTCTATAATAGTAAATATATTTCATTTTCAGTAATTCCCCTTCCCTTTCAGCAAAAAATGTGTTAGTTTTTAGTCAGTGTTTCCTTACAGAGTGCCGGTTCATCCCCCCCAACAGCTCCGGCACTCCCTTCCAAAGTCAAAAGCCCGCACAAGCTTTTCATACAGCTTTTTCTCATAAAACGACTGCCTGCCAGTGATCCCCCGTCACTGGCAGGCAGTCGTTTAACACTTTACCTTTTCCTCTACATTCTTTTCCTTCACATCCACCAGGATAATATCATTTCCGACCTGGCAGATATCGCAAAAGGGAATGATATACTCCTTTTCCCTCCCCAGAAAACCGCAGATGCATCCGGGCCCCGGAACGATCAAAGCGGTCATGCATCCCGTTTTCATATCAAAATCCACATCTCCTACGAAACCCAGGCGTTTGCAGTCCTTTATATTTATGACCTCTTTCTGTTTGAGATCGCAAATCGTCATTTTTCCCCTCCTGCCTGGCAGTTTTATTTCTTATCCATATATACGCAGAAAGAGCCGGAAGTATTCATTTCCGGCCCATTCTGCTCCCTATGCACAGGGAATTTCAAATATAAAATTTAGAATACAGGGACAACCGCACCCTCATAGGTACTTTCCATAAATGATTTTACCTCATCACTCGTAAGCGCCTCAATGAGAGCCTTTGTTTTTGGACTTTCCTCTTCACCCGCTCTTACGGCGATCACGTTTCCGTAGGTCTGGGCTGCCAGAGATTCCGCGTCCTCTGTTGCCAAAGCGTCGCTTACCTTTAAGCCCGCCTCGATGGCATAGTTTCCGTTGATAACTGCCACATCGCCGTCCTGTAAGGAACGGGGAAGCTGGGCTGCCTCGATCTCTACAATATCAAGGTTCTTTGGATTTTCTACAATATCATTTTTCGTTGCTTCCAGACCTGCATCCTCCTTTAAGGTGATCAGGCCCTGGGCCTCTAAAAGAAGAAGGGCTCTTGCCTCATTTGTCAGGTCATTTGGAACAAGAACGGTTCCCTTTTCCGGAATCGCGTCTAAAGAAGCGCTCTTTCCTGCATAGATACCAAAGGGCTCATAGTGGATCACCGCCACACCGGAAAGCTCTGTGCCGTTCTGGGCATTAAAGGAATCCAGATAAGGCTGGTGCTGGAAATAGTTTGCATCCAGATCACCGGAATCCAGCGCATTGTTCGGAAGCACATAATCTGTGTACTCTACAATCTTTAAGTCATAGCCTTTAGAAGCCAAAACCTCTCTGGCAGCCTCCAGAATCTCCGCATGGGGGGCAGGGCTTGCGCCTACGGTCAGCTCTTCCAGTTTTTCAGGGCTCTCTTTCTTTTCCTGTCCTGCATCGGCTTTGCTTTCCTGCTTTTCTGCCGCTGCTGTTGTCTCCTCGGCCGGTTTGGAGCAGCCGGTTAACAGGGATGCAGCTAATGCTGCTGCGATTACTGCTGTTTCTAATGTCTTTCTTTTCATAATAGTTCCTCCTCTTTTCAGGCCCAGGGCCTGATATGTATTCTGCGGTTTTTAAGCCGCTTAAGATCCGTTTTACCGGATCCTCTTATCGCTCTTTCTTGATATGCGCATAAATACTTCCTGAACAATCTGTACGATCACTACAAGAAGGGCTACTGTAATGAGCATCATCTCTGTCTCATATCTGTGGTAACCGTAACGGATGGCAATATCTCCCAGACCGCCTGCACCTACCGTACCTGCCATGGCAGAGTAGCCGATGATCGTTGTAATGGAAATGGCAGCCCCCACTAAAAGGGATGGCTTGGCCTCTGGAAGAAGCACCTTCCATATAATCTGTCCCGCAGACGCACCCATGGACTTGGCTGCCTCGATCACTCCTGCGTCAACCTCCTTTAAAGAGGACTCCACCATACGGCTGATGTAAGGAAACGCGGAAATCACCAGAGGCACTACCGCTGCATTGGGTCCGATGATCTTTCCTACGATCATGCGGGTAAATGGGATGACCATTACAAGAAGGATGATGAAGGGAATGGAGCGAAGGAGATTGATCACAACGCCAAGCACCTTGTTAAACAACGGAAAGGGACTGATTCCATCCCTGTCTGTGACTACAAGGGCAATTCCCACGGGAATACCGATCACATAGGATAAAAATGAGGAAAGTGAAACCATGTATATGGTTTCCCAGATTCCTTTTAAAAGCATATCGATCGTTGTCTGATCAAAGGTCATCTCTAGTGCACCTCCTCAAATGTTACTCCGGCTGTTCTCAGATAATTGCAGATCCGGTCTGCATCCACGGTATCCTCAGGAAGCTGCAGAAGCATCTGCCCCATAGCCTTTCCCTCGATATCTCTGGTATCCGCATGCATGATATTCACCGGGGCCTTGCAGGCCAGGATCATATTTGCGATGATCGGCTCAGAGGATTCCCGTCCGTCAAAAATCACACGGATCATACGGGAACCGCCGAAATTCTTTGTCTGATCAGAGGTATCTCCTAAAATCAGCTGGCGTCCGATATCAGATTTGGGACCGGAAAAGATATCCGATACCTTGCCCGACTCTGCAATATGGCTGTGGTCGATGATCGCCACCCGGTCGCAGATGGCCTCAATGACTGCCATCTCATGAGTGATCATGATCACTGTGATCCCCATTTCCCGGTTAATCTTTTTTAGCAGCTCCAAAATGGACTTTGTCGTATTGGGATCCAGGGCGCTTGTTGCCTCATCGCATAATAAAACTCTGGGATTTGTCGCCATGGCTCTTGCAATGGCAACTCTCTGCTTCTGTCCGCCGGAAAGCTGGGCCGGATATGCGTTCATCCGCTCTTCCAGTCCAACCAGCTTTAACAGCTCCTTTGCCCTCTCTTTGGCCTTTCTGCTGTCCATATGAGCAATCTCCATGGGGAAGCACACGTTCTGCAGCACATTTCTCTGGGCCAGCAGGTTAAACTGCTGAAAGATCATTCCCATGGACTGTCTTGCCAGACGCTTTTCCTTTTCCTTCATGGCGGAAAGATTTTTTCCCTCAAAGATTACCCGGCCGGAGGTAGGTTCCTCCAGATAGTTGATACAGCGCACCAGGGTACTCTTTCCTGCTCCGGAAAGACCGATGATACCAAAAATCTCTCCCCGGCGGATTTCCAGATTGATGTCATCTAAAGCAGTCACGGTCCCATTTGACGTGGCAAACTGTTTGCCCAGACCTTCCAGGCGTATGATGGCCTCTTCTTTATTCTGATCCATTTCTTCATTCCTTTCTCTAATCCTTCCCCTGTTTCCCATCCTCCAGCTAAGAAACAAAACGGGGCCGCAGTCCTGCACGGACCTGCAACCCCGAATGATACGTTCTCCAAAATATATTGATATCATGATTCCAAATCCATACAGATCATTTCCCATTCAGTTTTCAAAGCACGCGGATACACAGCACATGTACATGCTGTTCATCATATCCATATTCTGCATGGCTTTGAACTGATTCATGAAAATCCTCCTGCCTGGACTGGTAATCATTTCCTATAATACTGCTAGGAATAATGTCAGTTTTAAAGATACCGCACTTATACCGGTTTGTCAAGAATTTTTTCCTGCCATCCGGCTCTGAAAGGCAATTAGGCAATTAACAGCACAGATCTACGATTACCTGAGCAAAAATCTTTGCACTGGTAAGAAGCTCGTCAATCACTGCAAACTCGTCGGCTCCGTGCATCTTATTGTCAGTACCTGGCATGGAAGCGCCGAAGGCAACTCCATTTTCCAGATGATGCACATAGGTTCCGCCTCCTGTGGACTCACAATGTCCCTCTAATCCGGTATACTCCTCATAGGCCTTTAAAAGTGTCTTTACAAAATGGGAGTTTCCGTCTACATGGTGAGGCGCTGTCATATGGTCTGCCTGTAAGGTAAGGCCTTCCTCTGCCATACGGGCGCGGATCACATTTAAGCTGTTCTCCTCCGTAGCACACAGACAGGCACGACAGTCAAACGCTCCCTCCAGGTGGTCTTTATCCAGGGTGAGCATATCAAATGCCAGGGTCAGAGGACCGGAAAGTTCATCCTCCATGGCGATTCCTACAGCCTTTCCTCTGGTATCACCATGAGGGAAGAGGGTTACAAGGCTCTTTACTGCCTGAAGCTGAGGGCAGTCTGCCAGCGGCAGGCTTACCAGATAGGATAACAGGCCTGTAAGAGCATTATTTCCCTCATCCGGAGTGGATGCATGAGCGCCCTTTCCTTCAACAGTAATCTGGATTCCGTCCTCCGTCTCTCCAAAGCTGAAGGAAAGTCCCGTCTGCTTTTCAACCGCATCCGCAGCCTGAGTGAGAACCTCTGCTTCAAGACCTGCCACTACGGCCTTTGCCTTGCCGGGAACTACATTTACCTTAATGCCAGCGTCAATGGAAACAATCTTTGGCAGAGCCTCAGAAGCTTCAAAAGAAGCAGAAAAGCCCCCTGGGATGCGTCCCTTTTCAATATTGATCACAGGGAAGGAGGCATCCGGTGAAAATGTCATGGGTGCTTCCTTCTCACGCTTATAGTACACCTCGATATCGCTGCTTCCGCACTCCTCATCGGTTCCCAAAATCAGGCGCACATTTTTCTTTACAGGGATGCCAAGCTCCTTTATGGCACGCATGGCATAAAGAGCAGCCACTGCCGGCCCCTTGTCATCTGCCGTACCGCGGCCATACAGCTTTCCATCCTTTTCCACAGGCTCAAAGGGCTCTGTAACGGTCCAACCCTCTCCTGCGGGAACCACATCCAGATGTGCCAGGATATCCAGCTGGCGCTCCTTATCATTTAAATCAGCTGTTCCCACATAGTTATCATAATTGGTAATGGAAAAACCATAATCCTCCATCATAGCCAGAGCAGCGTGAAGGGCATCAAATGCGCCGTCGCCATAAGGCTTTCCCTCGGTATAGGGCATTTTCTCACTGTTAATCCGGCAGAGCTTGCAGATATCGTCAATCATCTCCTGCCTGTGGGAATCGATAAATCCCTCTATTTCTTTTCTGTACATATTGTCCTCCTTTTGCCGCCCTTTTTGTATGGGCACTTATTTACTTAAACATACCTGCCAATGTTTCGTTTACAACCTTTCCGTCTGCCTTTCCCTTCACTCTGGGCATCAGAACCTTCATGATCGAACCCTTATCCTTGGGAGAGGGCGCATCGATCCCCAGCTCTGCAAGAACCTCTGCGATCACCTGGCGGATCTGATCCACACTCATATCCTCCGGAGCAAATTCCTTATATACAGCCAGTCTCTGGGCAGCTTCGCTGCGGATATCTTCACGGTCTGCAGGAGCCAGGTCATACGTCTCCTGTGTCTGCTTGATTTCCTTTTTGACAACTGCATTTTCCTCGGCCTCAGTCAGGGGCTCTCTCTTGTCGATCTCCGCATTTTTAAGAGCGGAAAGCAGCATGGAAAGGGACTCCTTTCTTGCCTTATCCTTTGCCTTCATGGCCTGTACCATAGCGGCTCTTACTACTTCTACCTTTGACATCTCTAAAACCTCCTTTATCTATGAGGCACAGCAGCCGGACAGGAAACCTGTCTGCTAATTGGTGCCGAACTCGCTTAATTTAAGACCCGGATTGCGGTCTAATACCATACCTACGCTCCAGCTGTTGATAAATAAAAGCAGAGGATTTCCCTTTAAGTCGCAGATGCGCTTCATGTCGGAGGTTCCCATCAGACGGGCCACATCCACCTCCTGAGGATTCTCCACCCAGCGGATATGCTCATAAGGCAGTTTTTCCAGGATAACCTCTACATTGTATTCGCTCTGCAGACGGTAGGTTAATACCTCAAACTGAAGTACGCCTACTACGCCTACGATGATCTCTTCCATACCTGTGTTAAATTCCTGGAAAATCTGGATCGCACCCTCCTGGGCAATCTGGTTGATCCCCTTGATAAACTGCTTGCGCTTCATGGTATCCACCTGGCGCACTCTTGCAAAATGCTCCGGCGCAAAAGTCGGATCCCCTCAAATTCAAACTTTTCATTGGATGTGCACAGCGTATCTCCGATAGAGAAAATGCCCGGATCAAATACGCCGATAATATCGCCCGCATACGCCTCTTCCACGATCTTACGATCCTGTGCCATAAGCTGCTGAGGCTGTGTTAAGCGGATCTTTTTTCCGCCCTGAACGTGGTTCACTTCCATGCCTGCCTCGAACTTTCCGGAGCAGATACGCATAAAAGCGATCCTGTCTCTGTGGGCCTTGTTCATATTTGCCTGGATTTTAAAGACAAAGGCGGAAAAGTCCTTGCGGAATGGATCGATCTCTCCTGTAAGGGACTTTCTTGGCAGGGGAGAGGTGGTCATTTTCAGGAAATGCTCCAAAAAGGTCTCCACACCGAAATTCGTAAGGGCAGAACCGAAAAATACAGGAGAAAGATCTCCCCTCTGCACCCGGTCCATATCCAGCTCATCGCTGGCGCCGTCCAAAAGCTCAATGTCGTCCATCAGCTGCTGGTAATAAATGGAACCGACAGCAGACTCTGCCTCCGGGCTTTCTGCCTCAAATTCCCTGGTTGCAACCTCCTTTGCGCCTCCCATGGCAGCGGTAAAGGTGGAGATTTTCTTTGTAAAGCGGTCGTAAACGCCCTTGAAATTCTTTCCGCAGCCGATGGGCCAGTTCACCGGACAGGTGCGGATGCCCAGCACCTCCTCGATCTCGTCTAAAAGCTCATATGGATCTCTGGCCTCACGGTCAAATTTGTTAATAAATGTAAAAATCGGGATGTGGCGCATGACACAGACCTTAAAGAGCTTAATAGTCTGGGCCTCCACACCCTTGGAGCCGTCAATTACCATGACCGCGGAATCAGCCGCCATAAGGGTACGGTAAGTATCCTCTGAGAAATCCTGATGGCCCGGCGTATCCAGGATGTTGATGCAGAATCCGTCATAATTAAACTGCATGGCGGAAGAAGTAACGGAAATACCTCTCTCCTTCTCAATATCCATCCAGTCGGAAACTGCATGCTTTGCCGCCTTGCGGCCCTTTACCGTACCTGCCAGATTGATGGCGCCTCCATAAAGAAGGAATTTCTCTGTCAGTGTGGTTTTACCTGCATCGGGGTGGGAAATAATGGCAAAGGTTCTGCGCTTTTTTATCTGTTCTATCATCTGATCATCTGTCTGTGACAATGGTCTTATCCTCCGTTCCTGCTGATTGCGCCCTTAAGGGGACGAGCTGTTCATATGATGTTGGGGCACCGCCCAAGATCCAAAATCCTCCTGCAAGCAGGCTTGCGTCGGATTTCGAACCTTTTGCCCCTGGTATCCTACATATTTTATTATGATTAAAGGGTAAAGTCAAGACGGTTCCTGATCTCGTCCAACAGGCGGTGGGCTACCTCCTGTTTCGTCATCTTGGGAAGCTCTGTCTGTCCTTCTTTGGTGATCAGGGTCACTACGTTAGTGTCTGTACCGAAGCCGGCTCCCTCTGTTTTCAGATTGTTAGCCACGATCATATCAATGTTCTTGCGTTCCAGTTTGGCCCTTGAATTTGCCAGAAGGTCTCTTGTTCCATGGAAAAGCCGCAAAGGAACTGGCCTTCATGCGGTGAGCTCCCAGCCAGCCTAAAATATCATCCGTGCGTTCCAGTTCAATCTTCATGTCGCCTTCGGATTTTTTAATCTTATCCTCTGCCTGATGGGCGGGACGGTAATCTGCCACTGCTGCTGCCTTGATAATGATATCCTGCTCTTTCGCCGCCCCTGTAACTGCCTCATACATCTGTTTTGCGCTCTCTGCCGGTACGGTTTTCACAACAGAGGCGCCTTTATGGAGTACGGGGCCTGTGACAAGGGTCACATCTGCTCCGCGGTATGCAGCCGCCTCTGCAATGGCATACCCCATTTTCCCTGTGGAATGATTCGTAATATAGCGCACCGGATCAATGGCCTCTCTGGTAGGGCCTGCGGTAACAAGAATTTTCTTTCCCTTTAAGTCTTTGGGAGCAGGGCGCATCGGATGTATTCCAGAAGGAGCTCCGGCTCCGGCATCTTTCCCGCCCCCGTATCGCCGCAGGCCAGATACCCCGTCGCCGGACGGATGACCTGGATGTGATAATGCTCCAGAACCTTTAAGTTATCCTGAAGGATTTCATTTTCATACATCCGCGTGTTCATGGCAGGCGAGACGATCTTCGGACAGGTGCAGGCCATAAAGGTAGTGGTCAGCATATCGTCTGCGATCCCGTGGGCCAGCTTTCCGATTACATTGGCAGAGGCCGGGGCCACCAAAAAGACGTCTGCCGTCTTTGCCAGTGATACATGCTCTACGCTGAATTCAAAATTCCGGTCAAAGGTGTCTACCAGACATTTATGGCCGGTCAGTGTCTCAAAGGTAATGGGATTGATAAAATTCACAGCATTTTTCGTCATAAGCACATGGACGCTTGCTCCCTGCTTTACCAGGGCGCTGGCCAGGTTTGCGATCTTATAGGCAGCAATGCTGCCCGTAACTCCAAGGAGTATGGTTTTTCCTTTTAACATACGCTTCCTCCGGTTGTCTTTCCGTTTTTTCTATGTTACAATCATAGCACAATTTTTCTTTGATGGAAATACCATCCGCAGAAAGGAGTCTTCTATATGATTTTAGCCATTGATATGGGAAATACAAATACCGTGATCGGCGGAATTGATGAGACAAAGACATATTTTATCGAGCGGGTCACTACAGACCAGAACCGCACGGATACCGAATATGCAGTCACGATTAAAAACGTTCTGGAAATGCATGAGATTCATCCCTCTGCCATCGAGGGAGCCATTCTCTCTTCTGTGGTCCCCCCCTTAAACTCCACCATCCTGCGGGCTGTGGAAAAGATTGTGGGCGTCCGTCCGCTTTTAGTGGGTCCCGGCATTAAAACAGGCATCAATATTCTGATGGACAATCCCAAAACCCTTGGCAGCGACCTGATCGTAGATGTAGCCGCCGCCATCCATGAGCACCCTCTTCCTCTGGTGGTAATCGACATGGGTACCGCTACCACCATGAGCGTAGCTGATAAGCAGGGAAATTATATCGGAGGCGTGATCCTTCCCGGCCTGCGTGTATCCTTAAACTCTTTAAGCGGAAAAACTGCCCAGCTTCCCTACATCAGCCTTGAAGTGCCGGATAAGGTCATTGGAAAGAATACCATTGACTGCATGAGAGCCGGCATCATTTTCAGCAATGTGGATATGATCGACGGCCTCTTAGACCGAATGGAAAAGGAGCTTGGCGAAGCTCCCACTGTCATCGCCACCGGAGGTCTGGCCCGCTTTATCACGCCTCTGTGCAGGCATAAAATCATATATGACGACGCCCTTCTTCTAAAAGGGCTTCTGATCCTGTACCGGAAAAATACCCAGTAACAAACAAGCCGCTGTTTTTGGAAACCCGCCAGAAACGGCGGCTGTTTTTATTTGCATCTGCCTCTTCTCTGCTGAGATTCCCATTTTCTGGATAGAAAAAAAAGTATAAAACCGTCCGTATCCGTCCATCATTCTTTTATAGCCGGAATGGAAATACGAAAAGCTTTCCGTGCATAACACAACCAAACGGAGGTACGGACCATGTCATGCTATAAGGTTGAAATCTGCGGCGTCAACACTGCCAAACTGCCGCTGCTCAGCAACGAAGAAAAGGAGCGCTTATTCTCCCTGATCCTGAAAGGGGATATGGATGCAAGAGAAGAATATATCAAAGGAAATCTACGCCTGGTCTTAAGTGTGATCCAGCGTTTTGCCGGAAGCCAGGAAAATATCGATGATCTCTTTCAGATTGGCTGCATCGGCCTTATCAAAGCCATTGACAATTTTGATATTACCCAGAATGTAAAATTTTCCACCTATGCGGTTCCTATGATCCTTGGAGAAGTACGCCGCTATCTGCGGGATAATAACTCCATCCGCGTCAGCCGCTCTCTCAGGGACACCGCGTATAAAGCCCTCTATGCCAGAGAACAGCTCACCCGCCTCCACTCCAAGGAGCCTTCTCTGATGGAAATTTCTCAGGAAATCGGTATTTCCGGAGAAGATATCACCTATGCTCTAGATGCCATCCAGACTCCGGTCAGCCTCTACGAACCTGTATATACAGACGGCGGGGATCCGCTCTATGTGATGGATCAGATCAGCGATAAAAAAAAATCTGGAAGAAAACTGGGTAGAGGATCTTTCCCTTTCAGAAGCCATGAAGCGCCTGCCGAACCGGGAACGCCGCATCATCGATATGCGTTTTTTTGAAGGAAAAACCCAGACCGAGGTTGCAAAAGAAATCCATATCAGCCAGGCTCAGGTATCTCGGCTTGAAAAAAGCGCCCTAAAATCCATGCGCAGCTATCTGAACAGCTGATTTTATGAAATACTGCAGCTGAAACTTCTGTCCCCCTTGTGCCTGCTGCCCGAATATGATACACTGATTGCAGGTTTAACAGTCCCCCTTGGGATAATTCTAGGAAAGCGACAGAACACAAGCATATGGAACAGAATGAACGCAGATTTGCAGTATTGATCGACGCAGACAACGTATCTCCCAAATATATCAAATATATTCTGGATGAGGTATCCGATATTGGTATCGCCACCTATAAACGCATTTACGGCGACTGGACGGACAATGAAAAACGGGCGTGGAAAAATGTGCTCCTGGACTGGTCCGTAAATCCCATCCAGCAGTACAGCTACACCACCGGCAAAAATGCCACCGATTCCGCCATGATCATCGACGCCAATGGATATTCTGTATTCGGGAAATGTAGACGGCTTCTGCCTAGTATCCAGCGATTCGGACTTTACCAAGCTGGCCCAGAGACTCAGAGAGGCCGGTATGTTTGTCATGGGCATCGGGGAGCAGAAAACCCCAAAGCCCTTCCGGGCCGCCTGCGATACCTTTAAGCTTCTGGAAATCATTTCTTCGGAAGATGCAGCGGAGACTGCTCCGACAAACAAAGGACGTGCAAATGCCTTTACAGCTTCCAAAACCGAGGTTCCCTCCATTGATGAGATCCAGAAAACCATCACCGGTATTGATGAAATCCAAAAAGCCATTACAAAGCTTCTGATTGAAAACAACAGCCAGAATCAGCCTATTATTCTGGCACGGGTAGGAAATTTCCTCACCAAACGCTTCTCTGATTTTGATGTGCGCAATTATGGATATTCCAAACTTTCCACCTTCTTAGAAAGTCTAAATAACAGTGATTTTCAGGTGGTAAAGCTCCACGGCGGCTACTTTGTCCAGGAAAAATCCGCCTCTACCTCCAAGGCTGATATCGAAAAAGAGATCATCCGTCTGATCCAGAACAACAAAGGGCATGTAGATAATTTGAGCATCATCCACGAAGAGCTGAAAAAGAAATTCCCGGATTTTGATGTAAAACAGTATGGATTCAGCCGGATTTCCAGCTTTATCCGAAGCTTTGGAACCTTTAAGATCAAGGATAATATGGTACAGCTGCGGTAGATGCCTTTACAGTGAAAAATACGCCTTAGTTTCCCTTTTTACGGAATCTAAGGCGTATTTTTATATTCATTCAGTTCTCCAGTCATCTACTCGAAACGGACAATCTCCTTTTTCAGTCTCTTCATGATTTTTTTCTCCAGTCTGGATATGTAGGACTGAGAGATGCCGAGAAGATCGGCTACTTCTTTCTGAGTCATTTCTTCGCCGTCCTCATCTGACAGGCCGTAACGCAGTTCTACAATTTTGCGTTCTCTGGGCTCTAAATGGCTGATCGCTGTATTTAAAAGATCCTTCTCCGCCTCATCCTCAATTCCCTGGCAGATCACATCTTCATCCGTTCCAAGGATATCTGAGAGCAGAAGTTCATTTCCATCCCAGTCTACATTTAACGGCTCGTCGATGGAAACCTCCAGACGCGTCTTGCTGTTGCGCCTTAGGTACATAAGGATCTCATTTTCAATACATCGGGAAGCATAGGTAGCCAGCTTTATATTTTTATCCGGCTTAAAGGTATTAATCGCCTTTATAAGGCCGATCGTGCCAATGGAAATCAGATCCTCCACTCCTACGCTGGTATTATCAAATTTCTTTGCAATATATACCACCAGACGCAGATTGTGTTCGATCAGACAGGATCGGGCCTGATGATCTTCTGAGCTTCCCAAAAGACCGATCATGCGCCCTTCTTCCTCTGTCTCAAGAGGCGGCGGAAGAATATCAGCGCCTCCGATATAATGAACCTCCCCCTGCTTCTGCATCAGCATCGTGCGAAAACCCGGAGCCGTTTTAAACTGAAAACGGTTGGGTATGGATACTTTAACAATCATTTTACTTCCTCCTAGTTTTTATGGCGCCGCGATTCCCCTATCTTCCGGCGCCGCCGTCAAACTCCTGTATCAGGACCTCATATTCTCCTTTAGGAGAAAGAGGCTGTTTTACCACAGCCACTAAAGGCTCGTAAGTGTATAGCAGTTCCCTGCTGCTCCACCTTTATTTCATCTAATGTCA
>ENA-OPYY01000478-OPYY01000478.1-human-gut-metagenome-genome-assembly--contig:-NODE-478-length-12932-cov-1.060679_pt1 | contig 12932 bp, 14 predicted proteins | sample MGYA00242472_ERZ504481 | MGnify/ENA primary metagenome ERZ504481 (study PRJEB26092, sample SAMD00036265) | human gut metagenome | host: Homo sapiens | study: EMG produced TPA metagenomics assembly of...
TTTTTTAAAGGGCTTTTTGAATCCGGCCTGGATATCCGGGCTTTAGGGCATATGAAGGTGGCTGCGATCGGGGCTGCAACCTGCAGGGCGCTTTTGGAACGGGGGATCCGGCCGGATCTTGTGCCGGAGGAATACTGCTCTGCCAGCCTGGCTCAGGCGCTTTTTAAAGTGCTTCATTCAAAGGACCGCGTTCTTATGGCAAGAGCAGAGGGAGCCTCTGTGAAACTGGCTCAGATGCTTATAAAGGCAGGGATCCCTTTTGATGATATTCCTCTTTATGCGGTAAAGGGCGTTCCCTCGAAACGAATGGAAGAGCAGCTGTCGTTATGCCGTGTGCTGATATTTGCAAGCCCTTCCGGCGTCCGTGCATTTAAACAGGCCGGAGGATTTTGCAGGCCGGAGGATTCAGAAAGATCCTTGTATGCGGCCATCGGCCCGGTTACTGCAGAGGCGATGAAAGAGGAGATCGGAAAAACAGCGGATATCATTGCTGAGTCTTATCATATTCCGGGACTTGTGAAAGCGGTAATTGATGGGACTGCTCCATTGCCATAAGGCGTTTTTCCTGATATAATAGGGGTATCCAAATCAGGAGGAAACCAATGAAACTGATACAGGAGATACCGGACCGGTTCTGGAGCCTTTTCCGCTCGGTGAACCGGTCTGCTTACATTGAAGCGCTGTTAAAAATCAGCGAGGAATACGAATACAGCAATTATTTTTTTAAGCAGGGAAATGTGTATTCAGCTTTTAAGTGAATATTTTGCAGAAAAACGCTGTGTGATCTGGCAGGATGAATTAGAGGAAGAAGAGGATCAGTTTGAGCCTCCGGCCACCCGGGTTTTAAACTGGCTTTTAAAGACCGGATGGCTCAGAAAAGTGGATGACTATGCAACCATGACTGTCAATATTATCATCCCGGATTATGCGGCTGTTTTTATAGAAAGCTTTTCCAGGCTTTGTAATGAGCAGGAGGATGAAGCTCAGATCTATATCCAGAATATCTATGCCATCCTTTTTTCATTAAAACATGACCCCAGATCCGGCATCAGCCTTCTGGATACGGCTCTTGTAAATACGAAAAAACTGAATAAGTCCCTTCAGGATATGCTTCACAACATGGATAAGTTTTTCGGAAAGCTTTTGGAGCAGAGGGATTACGGTTCTCTTTTAAAGGATCATCTGGAGGGGTATGTGGAAGAGGTGGTAAATAAAAAATACCACATTTTAAAGACCAGCGATAATTTTTATCTTTATAAAACGGATATTAAAAGCTGGATTGCTTCCATGCGGGAGGATATTCCCTGGCTTACCCGTCTTTCCGGCAGAGAGGGGACGGGTGAGATCCTTGAAAAGCTGGATCAGCTGGAGAAGGGCTTTGACGATATTGAACACAGGATATCCAATATGGACAAAGAACATTCCCGGTATGTTAAGGCGACTGTGACGCGTATGGGCTATCTTTTAAACCAGGAGGATGATATGAAGGGGCTGGTGATCCAGCTGTTAAACCATCTTTCCAAAACAGGAGGAACAGAGGATGAGCTAAAGGCCATTGGGGAACGTATGAACCTGTCCCAGCCCAATGTGGTTTCGGAGGCTTCTCTTTACAGGCGCAGGCATACCAGGGCATCTTTTACGGAGCAGCTAAAGGATGAGGAAGAAATGCCGGAGCTTTCGGCAGAGGAGATCCTTAACATTAACAGGGTAAAGAACCGCTACAGCCACAGAGAGATTGAGGAATTTATCACCAGCCGGATGAAGGACGGCCGGATGGAGGTAACGGAGGATACGGTGGAAAATGACGGGGATTTTGAAAAGCTGATCCTTGCATATGATGAATCCATCCGGAGAAAAAGTACCTATACGGCAGAGACGGAGGATCCGGCGCCTGTAACGAAGGGGCCTTACACCTATCCGGGTTTTGTATTTGTAAGGAGGACCAGAACGTGATGGAAATTATAAAGACAAAAGCAGGGATTCCCTACTATGACGAACAGATGGGCCAGACAAAACAGGAGATCACGGATCTGATCCGCCTTCTGCTTCGCCAGACGTTTCTGCTGGAGCGCAAATATGATAAGAAAACAGGCCGGTTCCAGTATACAAAGGAGTATCGCAGCTGCAGTCTCCACCTGGAATTTATCCGCCGGTATTTTGCCGTCGCCGGCATTGAGGTTTTGGAAAACAGCCATATGGGGATGATCTATATCCAGGGAGAAGATCTGGTGGGTGAAAAGCTTCCCAGACTGGCAACCCTTTATCTTCTTATCCTCAAACTGATCTATGACGAACAGATGGAAAATGTATCTGCCAGCGTGAACGTATATACTACGCTGGGAGAGGTTCATGAAAAACTGGGGAATTACCGGCTTTTTAAACGCCAGCCTTCTCCCAGCGAGATCCGGCGCACGGTTACGCTGCTGAAAAAATATCAGCTGATCGAGCCGCTGGATCTTTTGGATGAGCTGTCTTATGAAAGCCCGTTTATCATCTATCCCAGCATCAATGTAGTGCTTTTGGGGGATGATGTGAGAGAGCTTTAGCTGATTTTGAAGAAGGAGAGGAGGAAGGGGAAAGTGACAACGGAATATAAGCCGGCAGCCGGGCCGTTCTGGGCCTTTACGCGGATCTGTCTGAACAACTGGCATTACATTTCCAGAAAGACGCTTACCTTAAATGAGGAGATCAACTTTTTTACCGGTCATTCCGGAAGCGGAAAATCCACGGTAATTGACGCCCTGCAGCTGGTGCTGTATGCCAATACGGACGGCAGAGGTTTTTTTAACAAGGCGGCTGCCGACGATTCGGACCGAAGCCTCATTGAATATTTAAGGGGCATGGTCAATATAGGGGACAATAACGAATTTTCCTATTTGAGAAACCGCAATTTCAGTTCTACTATTGTACTGGAATTAAAACGCACCGATACGGAAGAATACCAGTGTATCGGTATTGTGTTTGATGTAGAAACGGCATCCAATGAGATATCCCGCCGCTTTTTCTGGCATAAAGGCCCTTTGTGGGAAAATGAATACCGCACAGAAACCCGTACCATGTCCATCCGTGAAGTGGAACACTGGCTGGATACCCATTATGGAAAGGAAGAGCATTTTTCCACCTCCCATAATGAGAGGTTTCGCCGGATCATGTATGAGACGTATCTGGGAGGACTTGACAGCGAGAAGTTTCCTCTGCTTTTTAAACGGGCGATCCCCTTTCGGATGATATCAAGCTGGAGGACTTCGTTAAGGAATATATCTGTACGGAGCAGGATATCCATATGGAGGATATGCAGGAAAGCGTAATGCAGTACGGACGGATGCGCAGAAAGATTGAAGATACCAGTCAGGAGATCCGCCGCCTTACCGCAATCCGTGAAGCATTTGATACCTTTACCATGCTGGAGGATAAGCTGGACAAGTATCAGTGGTTTGTAAAAAAACTGGAGCTTTTAGATACTCGTTCCCGGATCCGGAATTTAAATGACCGGACGGCTCTGGGAAAAGAAGAACTGAACCGTCAGACAGAAGCCTTAAAGAGTGCCGAAGGCCGGATCAAGGAGCTTACAGACCAGAGCGATGAGCTGCTGCGCCGGATTGCCTCTACCGGATACGGGGAGTTAAAGGAACAGCTTTCATCCCTGGGAGAGCTTTGCGAACAGTTAAGCCGCAGCGAGGCCCGCTGGCAGAAAACCACCCTTTCCCTGAAAAATGGGAGGAGGAGGATATCACCTCCAATCAGACGCTCTGGGATATTGAGGAGTTTGAACAGCGCACCATTTCAAAGGAAACGATGATCCGCTTAAAGGCATCCCTTGCTTCTATGGAGCGGATACAGAAAAACTCCGCCAGGAAACGGCTGCCCGGTTCAATGAGCTAAAGCGCAGGGAAAAGCAGTTAAAGGAGGAGCTTGAAAAGCTTCAGGCAGGAAGCAAGGCCTATCCGAAATATCTGGAGGAGGCAAGAGAGTATTTAAAACGGCGCCTGTTTGAGGAAACAGGAAAAAGCGCAGATGTATTCGTGCTGGCTGACCTTCTGGAAGTAAAGCATCCGGAATGGGCCAATGCCATAGAGGGGTATCTGGGAAACAACAAATTAAGCCTGGTGGTTTCCCCCAGGTATGCGAGGGCCGCTTTAAAGATTTACAGTGAGCTGGATCCCAAAAATATTACAGTGTGGCGGTTCTCGATACAGAGAAAGCTGCTTCTTCTCAGGCTGCGGTACTTAAAAATTCTCTGGCAGAGGAAATCGGGGTTAAAGAAGTGTTTCTTGCTCCATATATGGAGCTTTTGCTTGGAAAAGTGATCAAATGCCGCTCCATTGAGGAGCTTTCAGACTGCAAAATCGGTATTACTCCAGAATGCCTTTTATATCATAATCTCCGTCTTCAGCATATCAATCCGGAGCATTATACCCGTATGGCGTACATTGGAAAGGACAGCCTGCGAAAGAGGATCCGGCTGGTTCAGGAAGAACTGGAGGAGACTAAAAAAGCCGGACTGCCCCTGGAAGCGGTTCTTGCGGACTGCAGGCGGATATCAGGGCTTGAGGCGTTAAAAGGTCCGGCAGAGGAATATATGCAGTGGCTGGAGGAAATTAAGGCCTGGAAGAAAAAGGAATCCGAAAAGAAGCAGTTATCCAGACGGTTAGAGGAGCTGAAAGCCCAAAATATCGGACAGCTGGAAGAGGAACGGTCGGCTGTTCTTGAGCAGTGTGAAGGAGTGAAACGGGAACGGGACCGCCTGAGGGAGCTGATCCTTGGCCGCAAAAATGAATTGGAGCGTTTTTCCCATTCTATTACAGAGCTGGAAGAAACAGCAGCATCCCAGAATGGACAGCTTGAGGAAAATGCGGAGCACGACAGGGAACTTTCGGCTTATCTGGCAGAAAGGGAGGCCATACGCTATGACAAAGAGCGGGAAACCTATGAAAATAAATGCAGGATCCTGACAGAACAGAGTAATAAGGCCAGAGAAACGCTTATGAATCTTCGTACCGAGTATATCCGCAGCTATCCGGGCCGCAATGTGCCGGTAAGTGCCAGAGATAACGAGGCGTATGACAGTCTTCTTGACCGCCTTTCCTGTGATGATCTGGAACGGTTTAAGGAGCAGGCTGCCAGGCAGGCCCGATCGGCAGTGGAGCATTTTAAGGATGATTTTATGTACAAGATCCGCAGCGCTATTAAGGAGGCCATGCTGCGGACTGAAGAACTGAACCGGATCATCAGCCGTCTGGATTTTGGAAAGGATAAATACAGGTTTGTGATTTCGCGGTCTAAGGGAGCAGACGGACGGTATTATGATATGTTTATGGATGAATCTTTAGAGGTAGATCCCTCCCGGCTGGATCACAGCTTTGAAAATCAGCTGAACCTTTTTACCATGGAGCATGAAAATCATTACGGAGACAGGATTAACGAGCTGATCAGCATTTTTATCCCGCCGGAAAACGCTGCGCCGGAGCAGCTTGAGGAGGCCAGACGGAATATGGAAAAATATTCCGATTACCGGACCTATCTTTCTTTTGATATGCAGCAGCTGGTTCAGAACGGAGACGAGGTTATAAAGATCCGTTTAAGCAAAATGCTTCGGAAAAATTCCGGCGGAGAGGGGCAAAATCCCCTGTACGTAGCGCTTCTTGCAAGCTTTGCACAGGCTTACCATATCGGACAGCCTGCAGGACTTCGAAAAAGCCCGTCGATCCGCCTGGTGATCTTAGACGAGGCCTTTTCCAAGATGGATGCGGAAAAGGTGGCAAGCTGCATTGAACTGATCCGGGGACTGGGCTTCCAGGCGATCATCAGCGCTACCAACGATAAGATCCAGAACTATCTGGAAAATGTGGATCGAACCTTTGTATTTGCAAATCCAAACAAAAAAGCGATTTCCATTCAGGAATTTGAACGGGGGCGCTTAAAAGAGTTTACACAGGAAAGGAAGGTTATCTATGAAGATGACAGCAATTCAGCCGGAGAGCTGGAAAGAGGACTACAGACAGTTTGAACAGGCCACGGAGCAGTTTTACAGCGGAGAGATGGATGCCAAAACTTATAAGGGCATTTCGGGCGGTTTCGGAAGCTATGCTCAAAAGGGCGGAAAGGCCAGCATGCTTCGTCTGCGTATGCCGGGCGGTGTGATGACAAAGGAAAAACTGGCCTTTGTGGTACAGAGTATTAAGGAATATGAGGTTAAACGGGTTCATTTAACAACCTGTCAGACACTGCAGCTTCACGATCTGTCAAAGGATCAGGTTTGTGAGCTGGCTGTAAAAGCCCTTTCCTGCGGGATTGTCACAAGAGGCGGTGGTGGAGATTTTCCGAGAAATGTAATGGTTTCTCCTCTGGCCGGTGTGGAGGAGGGAGAATATTTTGACGTTCTTCCTTATGCTTTAAAAGCGGCTGATTATCTTATGAGCTTTATCAAGGGGAAAAAACTGCCCCGAAAGCTGAAGGTGGGATTTTCTAATACGCCAAAGAATGTCACGCATGCGACGTACAGGGATCTTGCTTTGCGGCCAGAGAGGATGGCACCTTTGACGTATACAGCGCAGGTGGTCTGGGAAATAAGCCTGCTTTTGGCGTAAGGGTGGCAGAGGGAGTGGCTCCGGATCAGATCCTTTACTATATCCGAGCCATGCATGAGCTGTTCTGTGCGTATGGCAATTATGAAAACAGGGCCAAAGCCAGAAGCCGTTTTATGCAGGAAGCTCTGGGAGGTGCTGAGGCGTATAAGGAAGCATTTTTAAAGAAGCTGGACGAGGTTTATGCGGAGGAAGGAGATCTTACTCTGGAAATGGGAGAGACTTCCTTATCCGAAGAGGCGGTACAGGATCAGAGTACAGCTTTTGCTGCTTCCAGGGAGATTTTATTTGCCTCTATTTCAGATCCTTATATGAGAAAGCGGGTAATCCCTCAGAAACAGAACGGGCTTTACAGCGTAGCCTGCCATCCGCTTGGAGGAAGCCCGGAGCCTTCTCTTTTTGCAGATCTTTATGAGGTGATAGAATCTATTCCCGGCGCGGAACTTCGTTTGTCTCCGGAAGAAATGTTTTATGTGATCAACTGCCGGGCAGAGGATGTAAAAAAGGTGTTAGAGGTTACCTCTTCTGAAAAGGCGGTCTGCTCCTGCAGCCGTTTTGAGGAATCGGTAGCATGTATCGGCGCATCAATCTGCCAGCAGGGTGTAAGAGATTCCCAGGCTCTGCTTCACCGTCTGATCGAAATGGAGCGTGAAGAGGGCTTTGAAGACGGTATCCTGCCTCAGATCCATATTTCTGGCTGTCCATCTTCCTGCGGCACTCACCAGACAGGAGTAATCGGCTTCAGAGGTGGTGTAAAATCAGTAAATAAAGAAGTCAAACCTGCTTTTAATCTTTTCGTAAAGGGATGCTGCTTCCAGGGAAAAGAACGGATGGGAGAAGAGCTGGGAGCGATACTGGAAGAGAACATTCCGGCATTTTTAAAGGCCTTAGGCCATGCGGTACAGGAAAGCGGCCTTGATTTTGAAGGCTGGTATGCAAAGGATGCGGAAGGAATCCGCAAGATTGCAGAGAACTTCCTGGCATAAAAGGGCACTTTTTAAAAGGTCTTTCCTTTTAAGCGGGAGTGTTGTATAATCTCTACCAGACATACCGGAATGATGGATATTCCGGAACAACCAGGAGGAAACAATGGGATTATTTTCATTTGGAAGAAAAAAACTTGAAGACGGATTTGAATTTGTCATTGACGGCATTTACGCTCTGAAGGGAAACAGCGCCGTGGCTGCGGGAAAGCTTACAAGGGGGCGTCTGATCCCAGGGACAGAAGCTATCTGCTTAAATGAATTGGGTGAGCCGGTGTTTAAGTGCCGGATTTCCGGTATTGAGCAGGGAACCAAGATTTTGCGGGCTGCGTCTTATGATATGAAGGGAACCTATGGGGCTCATTACGGCTTTAAACTGGATGGTGTGACAAAGGAGCAGATCCCGGCAGAGGGAGCTGTGCTGGTATCTGTAACAGAGGAGCTGGAGGAGGCATTAAAGGATGCAGCACCTGTTTCTTCTGTTAAGGCCAAAGCTTCTGTGGAAAATACGGTAGTAGTCCGGGATGCACAGGCTCAGAATGCACTTCTTATGGCAGCCAGAGCACAGGAAAAAGCAGGCCGGCCCGCCGGTCCCCTGGGAGCAGAGCGGGAGGAGCAGTTAAGCGCTGTTTTGGAAGAAACACTTTCAGAGGCAGTTCTGGTTCCGCTTTCTATTCAGGAATCCATTTTCCTGCTTTGCCGTCTGCAGCAGATGAATCATCAGGAGCCTGTAAGCGGATATGAAGATAAGATCCAGATGCTTTATGATACGGTTCTTGAAAAGCTGAAAGCAGCGCCTTCTCTGTTTATTCTTTTGGATGAAGGCTCCAGTATGCCTTTTATGATCGGAGATACGGTTGATGTATATTCTGCAAAGGAGCTGGCTCTTAAAGCCCTTCATTTTTATGCAGAGCAGTATCACCGTCATCTGGTGCTTCGGGAGATTCCAAGGGAGCATACCGGCCTTCCGGGCCGATTAAGCCTTTTTGCATGGCTGTACTATCTTGGCATGGAGAAACTTCTTATTGACAATGGCTCCTATCAGCTTTTTGTAAATCGGTCAGATCTCCTTGAACATCCGGAAGAAGAAGCAGGACAGTCATTGGAAGTGCCTGTGGTTAATCCTTCTTTGCGCTGTGCCATGGCAGAGTATCTGCAGGAAATCCGCTGGAATGTGTCTTACTCAGAGCGCGAGGCCAATGTGGAAGCGAAAAAGGAACACTTAAAGAAAGAACTTTTGCAGGCAAAGCTTCTGGTGCCGGTAAAATTTGAGAAAACAGAGGGGTTAAATAAGGGACAGAATACCATTGATGCAGAGAAACAGGACAACCTCTCTTCCCGCGGATTGAAAACAATGAGCATAAGCAGTTCCTGCCTATGTTTACAGACTGGCTGGAATTTCAAAAGGCATATAAGAGGGAAGAGTGGGGGCTGCATGGTGTTCAGCCTGGCAGACGGACTTCAGGCAGCAGCGGGAGATCCTGCTGTTATCAATCCTTTGACGGAAAATCTGATCCTGGACAGAGCTCTTGTAAAAGAAATTGCAGAAATGTACCGTTCGTCAAGTAAAAAATGCTTGACAAGATTGCAGCTATCGTGTATGATAACACAGGTGGTTGAAATGGAAAAGATCGTTGAACAGGGTCTGCTGTACGATTTTTATGGAGAACTGCTGACGGAGCACCAGCGCCGCATCTATGAGGACATGGTGTTTAATGACCTTTCTCCCAGCGAGATTGCAAAGGAGCAGGGAATCAGCCGTCAAAGCGTCCATGATCTGAAAAAGCGCTGTGACCGTATACTGGAGGAATATGAAGAAAAGCTGCATCTTGTGGCAAAATTCATGAAAATCCGTGATATGGTCAGGGAGCTGGACGGTCTGGCAGAGACCTGTACCAAAACCCGGGATATACAGCTGATGGATGAGATCCGAAGCCTGTCCGGAAAGATCATGGCAGCGCTGTGATCCCTACAGCAAAAGACCTTCAGGAGGTTATCAATGGCTTTTGAAAGCTTATCCGATAAATTGCAGAATATTTTCAAAAACCTGCGCGGCAAAGGCCGCCTGTCTGAGGCCGATGTAAAAGCTGCCTTAAAGGAAGTAAAGATGGCTCTTTTGGAAGCCGACGTAAGCTTCAAGGTAGTAAAGCAGTTTATAAGTTCCATTCAGGAACGGGCGGTCGGCGAAGAGGTATTTGGAAGCCTGACACCGGGACAGACGGTAATCAAGATTGTAACCGAAGAGCTGATAAAGCTTATGGGTTCTGAGACAACAGAGATTGCCTTAAAACCCGCAAGTGAGATTACGGTCATTATGATGGCAGGTCTCCAGGGTGCAGGTAAGACGACCACGACGGCAAAGATTGCAGCCAAGCTAAAGGCAAAGGGCAGAAAGCCCCTTCTTGCGGCCTGCGATGTATACCGTCCCGCAGCCATCAAGCAGCTGCAGGTCAATGGCGAAAAGGTGGGAATCCCAGTATTTACCATGGGCGATAAGATCAGTCCTGTGGATATTGCAAAGGGCGCTATCGAACACGCCTCAAAAAATGGCTTTAACGTAGTGATTCTGGATACTGCAGGCCGTCTTCATATTGATGAAAGTATGATGGACGAGCTGGTAGGCATCCGGGAAGCAGTAGAAGTATATCAGACCATTCTGGTAGTAGACGCCATGACCGGTCAGGATGCGGTAAATGTAGCTGGTACCTTTAATGACAAGGTCGGCATTGACGGCGTAATCCTTACCAAGTTGGACGGCGATACCAGAGGCGGCGCGGCTCTTTCCATCCGTTCCGTGACAGGAAAGCCGATCCTCTACATTGGTATGGGAGAAAAGCTTTCTGATCTGGAACAGTTTTATCCGGATCGTATGGCTTCAAGAATCTTGGGAATGGGAGATATCCAGTCCTTGATCGAGAAGGCGGCGGCTGAGGTAGACGAGGAGCAGGCAAAGGAGCTTTCACAGAAGCTGCGCAAGGCAGAGTTTGACTACAATGACTTCTTAACCCAGATGCAGCAGATTAAAAAGATGGGCGGTATGGGAAGTATTCTTTCCATGATGCCCGGTGTTGGAAGCCAGCTTTCCGGCATTGATATGGATGAAGGCGAGCGCTCCCTGCGCCGTGTGGAATCCATTATCCTCTCCATGACAAAGGAGGAGCGGGCCAATCCGGGCCTTATAAATCCTTCCAGGAAACAGCGCATCGCAAAGGGTGCCGGAGTAGATGTCAGCGAAGTGAACCGTCTGGTAAAGCAGTTTGACCAGATGAAGAAGATGATGAAGCAGATGCCGGGCCTTATGGGCGGCGGAAAGCGAAAGGGCTTAGGAGGTCTTGGTGGCCTTATGGGCGGGAAGCTTAAGCTTCCGTTTTAAATAAGCTAGTCACACAGGAAGGCTCCTGTATGTCTAATATAGAAAAATAAAACAATCAATAGAAAATGATTTTACGGAGGTAAGAAAAATGGCAGTAAAGATGAGATTAAGAAGAATGGGACAGAAGAAGGCTCCTTTTTATAGAATCGTAGTAGCAGATTCCAGATCCCCAAGAGACGGAAGATTTATCGAGGAAGTTGGATACTATGATTCTACCAAAGATCCAAGCGTGATCAAGTTTGATGAGGAAGCTGCTAAGAAGTGGCTGGCAAACGGCGCTCAGCCAACTGAGACAGTTGCAAAGCTGTTAAAGATCGCTGGTATTCAGTAATATTATTCTTTGCAGACGAGGTGGAGAGATGAAGGAATTAGTCGAAGTGATCGCAAAGGCATTGGTCGATAATCCGGACGAAGTAGTCGTTACCGAGTCAATGAAAGGCGAAGATACATTGATCGAACTCAAGGTAGCTCCTGCCGATATGGGCAAGGTCATTGGCAAGCAAGGCAGGATCGCTAAGGCAATCCGTTCCGTAGTCAAGGCCGCTGCCTCTAAGGAAGACAGGAAAGTAATTGTTGAGATCCAGTAAAGAGGACGGACCGTCGGCTGTTTGGCCGGCGGTCTGTTTCGTTAAAGATAAAGAGAAAGTGAGTGTTCAGACATGGAACAGATGCTGCGAGTAGGCGTAATTACTTCCACCCACGGCGTACGGGGGGAAGTAAAGGTATTCCCTACAACGGATGATGCCAAGCGCTTTAAAACATTAAAAAAGGTAATTCTGGATGGAAGAGAGCCTTTGGAGCTTTCCATCGAACAGGTAAAATTCTTTAAAAATATGGTAATCTTAAAATTTAAGGGATATGACAATATCAATGATGTGGAAACATGGAGACAGAGAGACCTTTTGATCACCAGAGATCAGGCGGTTGAATTAAAAGAGGATGAATACTTTATCACAGATCTGATCGGCCTTACGGTTGTAAATGAAGAAGAAGCGGTTCTTGGCAGAGTGAAGGATGTACTGGAAACAGGGGCAAATGACGTATATGTAGTTGAACTTACCGGCGGAAAGGAACTTCTTCTTCCTGCAATCAAGGACTGCATCCTGAATGTGGATCTGGAAGGCGGACGCATGAAGGTTCATGTGCTGGACGGCCTGATGGATCTGTAAAGGAGGTTTGCTATATGGCTGTGATTTCAGTTCTGGATCAGACAACTATCAATCAGATCGCCGCAGGCGAGGTGATCGAGAGACCGGCTTCTGTGGTAAAAGAGCTTTTGGAAAATGCCATTGATGCTCAGGCTACGGCAGTGACCGTAGAGATCCGGGAGGGCGGCTGCAGCCTGATCCGCATTACGGACAATGGCTGCGGTATCCCAAAGGAGGAGATTCCCACCGCCTTTCTGCGCCACGCAACCAGCAAGATACGTTCGGCCGAGGATCTTACCACCGTTGCGTCCCTTGGCTTTCGTGGAGAGGCGCTGGCCAGTATTGCTGCCGTATCCCAGGTAGAGATGATCTCCAAAACAGCAGACAGACTTACCGGAACCCGATATCAGATCGAAGGCGGGACGGAGCGCGGGATAGAAGAAGTGCCCCGGAGGGAACTACGATCATTGCCAGAAATCTCTTTTTTAATACGCCTGTACGGAAAAAATTCTTAAAAACCCCAATGACAGAGGGGACACACGTGGCAGCGGTGGTAGAAAAGATTGCTCTTTCCCATCCGGATATATCCATCCGTCTGATCCAAAATAACCAGAATAAGCTGTATACCTCCGGAAATAACAATCTGAAAGATCTGATCTACACCGTGTTTGGCCGTGAGATCACTTCCAACCTGCTTTCTGTCGATGCGGTTTATGAGGGAATCCATATTACAGGCTTTATCGGAAAGCCGGTGATCGCAAGATCCAACCGGAATTATGAAAATTACTTTGTCAACGGCAGGTATGTGCGCAGCAATATTATTTCAAAAGCCATTGAAGAGGCC
>ENA-OPYY01000480-OPYY01000480.1-human-gut-metagenome-genome-assembly--contig:-NODE-480-length-12916-cov-1.022363_pt1 | contig 12916 bp, 22 predicted proteins | sample MGYA00242472_ERZ504481 | MGnify/ENA primary metagenome ERZ504481 (study PRJEB26092, sample SAMD00036265) | human gut metagenome | host: Homo sapiens | study: EMG produced TPA metagenomics assembly of...
TCCGGAAAGCCCCAGTTCCCTCACCAGCTCCATCGCCTCTTTCGCACAAAGCACACATTTTTCATACTCTCCCCTTACACGATAATATCCTATCAGTTCATTTAAAACAGCCAGAATGCCCCCCTTGTCATCTGCCTGCCTCGCTGTTTTCATGCCTTCTGTAAGATATTCTTCTGCCAGATCCATACGTCCGTTCTCATACAGACGATCCAGCCCATTCATAAATTCATCTAATTGGAACACGCCGCAGCCCCCTCCTTTGTATGATTTGTATAAAATATATTTGTTTTGTGCGAATGTTTGTTTATTTTATCACCACCAGACGAGAATTGCAAGACCAACCCTATATCAGATTTGCTGCAATCGGAACTGCGATCACGGTCATCAACCTGCCACAGCGATGGAGAGACTGCTCATAGCCCCTTCAATCTCCCCCAACTCCAGCGCCTTAGCGGTACCAATGGCATGAGCGCTGGTGCCTAAAGCCAGCCCCCTGGCAATGGGGTGGCGCACCCCCGTGATGCGAAATACCAGTTCTCCCAGTACATTTCCGATCACACCTGTGAGGATAATACTCATAACAGTCAGGGTGACGATCCCCCCCGCCTCCTCACTGACTCCCATTCCGATAGCCGTGGTAATGGACTTTGGAAGCAGCGTGACATAATTTACATGGGAAAGCCCCATCAGCCGGCACATGAGAAAAATGCTCACCACGCTGGCTGCCACTCCTGATCCAATGCTTGCAAATACAGCCGCTCCGTATTTTTCAGCAGATGGAGCTGCTTATAAAGAGGGATCGCCAGGCACACCGTGCCGGTGTTAAAAGCCAGCCCAAACCGGATGCACTTTGACTGTAGACCGCATAATCCACGCCTGTTCCCAAAAGAAAAACAATGATAACAGCCGCTGACACCAGAAGCGGATTTAAAAGAGCAAGCCTTGTCTTTTCTTTCAGCCAGCAGGCAGACAAATACGCTCCGACACTGAATACAAATCCCCAATACTGTGACTGTTCCAAAAATTCCTTCAGTATTTCCTTCATCCTCTTAGTCCTCCTCTTTCTTATTTCCGCTCTCCACCATTCTCTGGGCCACTGTTCCCGTAACTGCCATGACGATCACCGTTGACGTGGCAATAATAAGCAGAAACGGCAGGAGCACCTCCCGCAGCTGGTCTGCACTTTCAATAATCCCTACGGTAGCCGGAATAAACATCATGCTCATGGTATCCATGAGAAAATTTCCGGTCCCCTCTACGCTTTCCAGCTTCACGATCCCGCTCATCAGGGCTGTCAGCATTAAAAAAAGGCCGTATACGCCTGCCGGTACTGGAAACGGAAGAAAGTGGCTGAGGGCCTCTCCTGCCAGGGTGACCCCCAGGATAATGCCAATTTGTTTTACATACTTCATATGGATTCCTCCTACTGTTTTATATGTACTCTCCCAACCATCCTATACGCCGTCCTATTCTATCACCACCCATTTTCAGGCGCAAGGTCTGAATTCATAAAATACAAAGGAAATACAATCCACCCGGTCTTGCATTCCGGACAATGGCCGATTACAATAAAAGAAAACATATCCGGAAAGGATCTGAATTCTATGAAATTTTTTTACGCTGACGCACTGGAGCATAGGCGGCATTTAAAGCTTTCCGCTCTTTTTGATCTCTGTTTTCCGTCCCCCGGCCTTCCCGGCGCTTTGCCGGCAGATGCAGACGGCCTCTGGCTGGCTGCTGATGAAAATGACGAACTGACCGGCTGCCTGCTCCTGTTCCAAACGGATCTTCATTCCTGGGAAGGAATCCCTTTCGTTCATCCAGCTTACCGCAGGAAGGGGATTTTTTCCGCTCTGCTGGCAAATGCCTGCCAAAAGGGGAACTGTCCCGGAGAGGATGACCTTTTCTTTTCCGTCCGTCCCACGCAGACACTCTGGCTGCAGGTTCTCAACTCCATTGAAGCCGAAAAAGCCTTTGATGAATACATGATGGAATACTCATTTCAAAACCTTCCATCTGCCCGCCTGAAAACAGAAGCCGATTTTTCAGACGAGCTTACCGTTTCCTTTCAGGGAACAGAAGGAATGGCCTCTTGCCCTCATGTATCCTGCCTTCTCTCCGCTCACGGCTCCTCGGTCTATCTGTATCAGCTCCTTACCGAAGAGGCGTTTCGCGGACAGGGACGGGCTTTGGCTTTTCTGCACCATCTTTTTCCCCGGCTGAAAGCCCTTGGATTTTCCTCTGTCCGTCTCCAGGTATCGGGAGAGAATCTTCCTGCCATGGCCCTGTATAAAAAAACAGGGTTTCATATCACTGAAACCCTGTCCTTTTATCTTTATTAAACGGAATACACCGCGCCTAATCCCGGCGCACCTCTACTCCCTGAGCTTCAATGCGCTTTCGGATCTCCAGCATCTTTTCATCTGTCTGGGCAATCACATCGGCGCATTCTTTTAATTCCCCGCTGATCTCCCCGTCTGTATCTACAAATGACTTTTTGTATTTCAGCTCATGATCCAGACTGGCCCAGAAATCCATAGCAATGGTGCGGATCTGAACCTCTACGCGGATAAAACGCTTGGAATCCGTAAAAAATACGGGAACCTCCACGATCATGTGATAGCTGCGGTAGCCGTTGGGCTTTGGATTTTTGATATAATCCTTTACCGCGATCACCTTTACATCATCCTGGCGCACCAGCATCTCTGCCACTTCGTAAATATCATCCACAAAAGAGCAGATAATCCGTACTCCCGCCACGTCATCCAAGTTTTTAACCATCGATTCCAGAGATACCTCCAGTCCCCGGCGCTGCAGCTTTTCCACAATACTCAACGGCTTTTTCACACGAGACTTGATCATCTCAATGGGGTTTCTCTGGTTCTTTACCGAAAGCTCGTCATTTAAGACCTCCAGCTTCGTTTTTACCTCCCGGATGGCGCAGGTATAGTGCATCATCACCTGCTGGAACTGTCTTGCCTGATCCAGCCAGATATCCGGAACCTGGGCCACATCCGGAACACGGACGATGGACTGGTGAAGTTCGCTGTTGGGGCTAAGATTCGTATTCATTGATTTTGCCACCTCATATTGTCCTACAGAGCTTCCACTGCTTCTGCAGCCTTTTCAAACCATGGCATCTCGATGTACTCTACCCGTCCGCCGTCAACCATCTGAGCGATCTTCGGATCAATCGGGATCTGAGCCAGAACCTTTAAGCCATTTTCCTGTGCTGCCTGCCCCACATGGCTTTCGCCAAATACATGGATGTGTTTTTTGCAGTCCGGACATTCCAGATAGCTCATGTTCTCCACTACGCCCAGAATGGGGATATCCATCTTCTTTGCCATATTAACAGCCTTTGCCACGATCATGCTTACCAGCTCCTGAGGAGAGGTAACGATGATAATTCCGTCTACCGGAAGAGACTGGAAAACCGTCAGAGGCACGTCGCCGGTTCCCGGAGGCATATCCACAAACATATAGTCCACGTCCTGCCACAGGGTTTCCGTCCAGAACTGCTTTACAGCGCCTGCGATCACAGGACCTCTCCAGATCACGGGATCTGTGGCGTTTTCAAGAAGCAGATTGGCAGACATGATCTCCACGCCCTCTAAGGATTTTGCCGGAATCATCAGACGTCCGTCCGGAGTCACAGCCGGTCTCTCGTCTGCCACGCCAAAGGCCATGGGGATCGAAGGGCCTGTAATATCCGCATCCAGAATGGCTGTGTGATGGCCCTTGCGGTTCATGCTTACAGCCAGCATGGAGGTTACAAGGGATTTGCCCACGCCGCCCTTTCCGCTCACAATGCCGATGACCTTTTTCACCTTGCTTTCCGGAGCCAGAGCCTCTAAAAAGCTTGTTTTATCTGTTGTACGGCTCTCACAGTTTGCGCTGCAGGAACCGCAGTCATGATTACATTCGCTCATGATCATATTCTCCTTCCAAATTTCAGTTTCCTTTTCTGCCAGAAGCAGACACTCTTTTTATTATAATCCTTTCCCGGCGGAATGTCCATTCCTTTGAACGTTTGTTTCTGCATTTTACAGGCTTAATCCCTTACAGCATGGCCCCCAGAAAATCCCTCAATCCAAACCGCGGATCCTTTGTAAGGCGCTCCTCCAAGAGCAGGCGGTTTTCGTCTGAATGCTCCACCTCTCTGGAATAGGTGTGTGCTGCATCCGCCATGGCCTTTACATCCAGGCTTCCCTGCTCCATAAAACGCTCTAAAGCCATATCCTGAATGATCAGTACAGAGGCCAGGGCCATTTTAAGCTTTCCATAAGGATTTTCATTGTAAACGCTTCCGCAGAAGTAGGTAAATACAAAGTATACCATCAGCTGCTCAGTCCATAATTCAAGTTCAGGACAGGCCTTTAAACATACGTTCCAGGCCTTTTTATAAGTCTCTTCCCCATTTCCGTAAAGAGAGCCTTCGATTTCCCCCTTCTGGAAGGCCATTTGAGGTTTAAGGGCTCCATTTCCCCCAAAAGGGAAAACATCTTTTTAAGAAAATCATACCGGCTTCCCTGAATTTTCTTTTCTTCAAAATACCTGATCCGATCCTCCCGTTCATATCTGGCAAACAGGGCGTCGGCTTCATAAAGCCGGTTTCTCCGAATCCTTCCCTGAAAGTCATGGCCCAAAGCCAGCACCATGGAAAGCCGCAGGGAAACCGGCGTCTTCCGGTCCTGGAGCAGTTTAAAAATAAGGCTTCTGGCATCTATGAGCTTTGTATACAGGAAAAAATCAAAGTCCTCATAGGTTTCCTCCCGCTCATCCTCCTTTTCCAGAAAGCGGACCGGTTCCTTACAGCCAAGGATCAGTTCTGCAGCCACCGGACAGGAAAGACACAGAGAAATCTCTCGGCAGCCCTCAAATTCCTCTGTATGGCGGGGATACTGCCTGCAGGTCCGGCACAGGCTGTCCTTTCCCTGTTCAATATAAAGATCGCAGAGATTTTCCTCATTTAAAAAGGCACAGCGCCCTTCATAGCGCAGAAAGGAACCCTCCTTCCAGTCAATGGAATTATGCAGGCGGTTTCCAAAGGACCCCTCTGTCTTCCGGTACCGTTTTAAGGCCTTATCATCAATCATAATTGCCCATCCGGAACAACAGGTATCGGGACATTTTGACCCGATACACTGAAACATTCTGTAATAATGGGGATATGTATACAGCATTTCTTATCTCTCTTTTCCGAATATGTACGTCTGAGGCGCACACTACTCCTGTGTTTTTGTTTCCTTTCGTCCCAGCCGGATCTCTTCCAGATAATCATTCAGCTCTTTATCTGCTCCCTGAAACAGGTAATGTTTGCCAGGTGCTCCCAGGCGTTTTTTCTCCTCGCAGATCAGCTGCTCCGTCCACTCAATATCCTCTCTCAAATCTTTTGCAGACATCAGGCGGCAGCCCTGTCCGTAAATGATCAGCTGCTCTAAACCGTCTGAGGTAGCCACGGTCACGCTGTACTTCCGCCCAATGCGGTGAGCCAGCTTTTCAATATATTGATCCGCTGTTTCCGCCTCTTTGGTGTATACTACATGGATGTTGTTGTAGTCCAGCGCTTCCCCTGTATTCCCTGAAACCTTGTAAGCGTCAAATACCAGAATCAGCGTACATTTCTTATAGCCCTGATAATTGCACAGAATATCCATCAAACGGTGGCGGGCGCCCTCAATGGTCGTTTTCGACAGCTCCCTGAGTTCCTCCCAGGCGAAAATAATATTATAGCCGTCCACAAGAAGGTACTCTGTTTCTTCCTCTTTTTTTCTTCCGGCTTTCTTTTCTTTTCACTAGCAAAACCCGGCTTCTCGCTCCCTCCTGGCCAGGATTTTTCCGGCGTACCGGGCCGAAGGTGCGCTCGAAAATAGCTTCCAGCTCCTTATCATCCGTCCAGGAGCCTCCTGCACCGCCCAAAACAGGCCCGGCTCCGAACCGTTGGAACGGACATCCGCGGCAAATACTTTCCTTTCAGCCTCATTCTCCGCCTGTTTCTTCTTTAAAGGACTTTCCAGATGCATATAGTCCTCCACCTGATCCCAGGGTACCACAAAACCGGCTCCATGGGAGCAGAATACAGAACCGGTTGGATTTTCCAGGTCTGCCTCCGGATCATATCCTGCCTGGCCGATGATCTCCTCCTCATTGTGGCAGGGCTCATAATCCCTGTACCACAAGGACAGCCGTCCTCTTCCCTTTGTATAGGCAGTGACCTCTCTCTGATAATCCCTCAGATTCACCACCGGCCCTTTTCCTGTAAGAACCGCCATATCCCCTTCGGTTTCCGGAGGATCAAATACGCCGTTTTTCCGCTCTATATCTGCCATTGCCCGTCCCAGATTCTCCGCAGGATCTCCATACGGAACCCATAATACGGCTCCAGCAGGCGGCATTTTCCCGCACGCAGCCCCTGGCGCAGAGCCCGGTACGTCGCCTGGCGGAAATCCCCTCCCTCTGTGTGCTTAATATGGGCCCGTCCGGTTAAAAGGGTAATCCGCATATCTGTAATCTCAGCCCCTGTAAGAACGCCTCTGTGACGTTTTTCCTCCAGATGGGTCAGCACCAGCCTCTGCCAGTTCCGATCCAGCACATCTTCGCTGCAGACTGTGTCAAACTGCAGGCCGCTTCCCGGTTCCCCAGGCTCCAGAAGAAGATGCACCTCCGCATAATGGCGCAGAGGTTCAAAATGGCCCACGCCCTCTATGGGCTCCAGGATTGTTTCCTTATACACGATATTTCCCGTACCGAACTCTGCCTCAAGACCATACCGCTCACGGATCAGTGTTTTTAAAATCTCGATCTGTACTTCACCCATAACCTGAGCCTTGATCTCGCCTGTGGCCTCTTCCCAGAGGATGTGAAGCTCCGGCTCCTCCTCCTCCAGCTGGCGCAGATCCCGGAGGCTTTTATGCACATCCGTACCTTCCAGAAGAAGAATGCGATAGGTCAGCACCGGTTCCAGTACCGGAAGCTCAGAAGCAGCCTCTGCTCCCAGCCCCTGTCCCGGAGCAGAGGAAAGAAGGCCGGTAACTGCGCAGACCGTACCTGTCTGCGCCTCCTGAACCGTCTCATACTTTGATCCGGAATAAATCCGGATCTGGTTGACCTTTTCTTCCCCGATCAGCGCATCCTTCACACGAGGACTCCTCCGGTAACCTTTAAATGGGTCAGACGGTTTCCCTGACTGTCTCTGGATATTTTATAGATTTTGGCACCAAAAGAAGAGCTTCCCTCCGGAGCCCGGACAATTTCAAAAAGCCCCCTTAAAAAGCTCTCGATCCCCTTCATCTTAAGGGCTGATCCGAAAAATACAGGAAAAAGCTTCCGGCCGGCTGTCATGCGGATAATCTCCTCCCTGCCAATCTCTCCTGTCTCCAGATATGTTTCCAGCACCGCCTCATCACAGACCGCCAGGTTCTCTGCAAAGCTCTCCCTCTCGTCTGTTCCGGGATTCCATTCTCCCCCATCTGCCTGCCAGCCTCCGAAATCCACACAGCCCTCATCCAGACGATCCCTTAGCTCTGCCATCAGGCGCTCCTTATCCGTACCCGCCTGATCCATTTGTTGACAAACAAAACGGCCGGAATCTGATAGCGCTTTAGCAGCCTCCACAGCGTTTCCGTATGGCCCTGGATGCCGTCCGCTCCATTGATCACCAGAACGGCATAGTCCAGGATCTGAAGGGTGCGCTCCATTTCTGCTGAAAAATCCACATGGCCCGGCGTATCCATAAGGGTCACTTCCGTATCGCTCATGGAAAAAACGGCCTGTTTGGAGAAAATGGTAATCCCTCTGGCCCGCTCCAGCTCAAAGGTATCTAAAAACGCATCCCTGTCGTCCACTCTCCCCAGCCTGCGGATGGCTCCGGCGCCGTAAAGGATAGCCTCCGACAGGGTAGTCTTTCCGGCGTCTACATGGGCCAACAGACCTACAACTGTTTTTTCATGCCTGCTCAGGCACAGCCTCAGCGCAGGTGCTTCCGGTCTCTGAACCCCCGGACGGTTTACAGTCAAAGGAAGGTTTACTCCCAGCACATTTAAAATAATGCCGCCTGCTTCAGCCGCCAGTACGGTAGGCACCTTTTCTGCCTCCACCACAACCGGGCGCAGCTTATTGTCGCGGTTAAATTTCTGGAACTCCAGAATATCTGTAAAAGCAGGCTGGAACAGCTGTCCGTCCTTCATCTTTACAAGAGGAATCCCCTTCTCCTCTTTCTGAATGGCAAAAATATAGCTGCCCTTGCGGAAATCGGCTGTCAGCTCCTCATTGAGCTCTTTGATCCGTTCTGCCCGCGCCTCTGCTTCTGCCTCAGCTGCCGGCCGTCTCATCTCCTGAGCCAGATAGATGGCAGTCAGATGAAGGGATGGATTTTCCACCACACGGTTCCCTGGGGCATATCATCCGGAGACTTGCGCTTTACAATATCTCCTACCTGCATGGAAGCCTTTTCCCCGTTCATCTCCACGATCAGGCATTCACGCCCATAGCATAAAGACTGGTAAAAAATACCAGCATATCCTTACCGTTTACCTTTGCAACGGAAACAGGGATCTTCTGCTCTGCGAGGCCGGCTGCTGCTGTTTTTGCCTCCTCCTCATTTAAGTATAAGAATACCTCGTCATCAAAGGTTTCCGGATCACATACCACATACGGTTCCTTGTGCACAGGGAAATCAGTACAAAAATATCAGCGTCATGTCCCAGCCGGGTAAGAAGCTCCTTCTTTACAGCTGCAACGGTGTTTTGCGTATCACTCATTTTCATTTTCTCCTTATCAACACATTCTTGTAAAATTGTACCACATTCCGCAAAAGGGTGCAATTAGTTCAGGAAAAAGAACCGGCGCTTTTGGTCTGCGCCGGTTCTTCATAACCTGCTTTTAAATTTCCTGTCTTTTTACTGTTGCTCTGCCTGTACAGCCTCTGCGATCAGAGTTTCAAAATCCTGATATGCCTCCGGGTCAGGAACTGTGGGAACCTCTACGGGCTGGCCCGGGTCTGCGATGCCGATATCGCCGTCCAGCTTCATGGTGATGCTTTCACCATCTGCTTCCATTGCCATATCCATCTTCATGCGCATCTTAATGCAGTTTCCTGCCGGATCAATCACATATTCATAGATCACATCGCCCATGGTAATGCCTGCCGTATCTAACAGTCCGCTCATGCCGGTAGAACTCATCACCATCTGGAAATATTCATTCATCTGGTCGGCTTCAGCCACAAAGCCGATCACCTTATTTTCTCCCTCATCCCATAAACGGAAATTGGATAAATAATTCTCAAACTCATCCTCAAAGGCCATAGCGGATGCCATGCTCTGCTCCATCATAGTTCCTATATCCATAGGCATCTTTACCTTCTGTCCCATGGAATCCTGATAGTAGCAGCCGTCCTGATAATATGCGGAAATGATCATCGGCTCTTCCATGCCGTCCATAGTCGTACGGGAATACATCATGTAGCGCATCTGCTGAGGCTCTGTCATATGGTTCATCTTCATATTCATTTCCATACGCAGATTCATGGCATCTACGCCTGTATCCTCCAGGATACTGCCTCCGATGGAAATCTTAAAATCAGCAAAGGCGTTCATGTCTGTAATGGATTTCTGAGTTTCGGATACCTGGTGATAAAGAGCTTTTGCATCCTCAGAATTATCTGCGTAGGCGGTCGATAGGGCAAAGCAGCGCGGCTGATAGCAGGACAGCAAAGAAACGTTTCATTTTCTCATAGCGTAACCTCCTCGGTAAAGAAATTCCTCTTAAATTGTCACTGATGATACTGCTATTGTACTCCAAAACAGCTCTGCTGTCCATGTAAAACGCAAATATATTTCTTACGATTTCATCTTTTCTCTTAAGAATTCTGATATTTTTTCATCTGTTCCCTATCCGGCAAAATACTGGTCTATACCGGCTGCCAGGCCATCCGCCAGCTGTTTTAACGCGGCCTGGGAATGGTCAGAGGCCTTATCTCCCAATTCAATGTCCACAGACGGAACGGTAGAATAGGAGGTCTGGGTCAGATCCATCTCCATGGAGCCGCCGGAAAAGATCTTAACCCCCTTTTCCTTTAACCCCGCAACCAGGCTTTCTCCCAGCGCGTTATGCTTCTGCCAGTTTGATTTTACCGGCTCCATATTCCGGTAAGCGGCATTGTTTGGAACACTCATGTAAAAGGCTCCCTTATTGCTGGAGGTGGAATCCCAGTGAAGCGCAATGTGGCAGTCGCTGGCATTATTGGCGATAAGTGTTCTGGCGATATTATCCAGCTGGACATCCTCTGTTTCACGGATCATCAGCACATCATAGCCCTTTGCCAGCAGCTTATCCTTTAAAATGAGCGCCATGGAAAGGGTAACGCTGCTCTCAGGCGTACCGTCGTCAAAGGTCATGCCGCCGGATACCGCCGCGGCTGTCACAGCTCCCGCTCCCGTAGTGCCTCCTGTGACCTTGGGGCTGCCGTCTGGATGACACTGAGTCTTTACAGAAGCGCCTCCTTTGGTACCATGACCTGCATTGACGCAGATGGTAAGGTTCTTTCTCTCTGCCGTCTGGCTCTGATAGAGAACCGCCGTTCCGGAGGTAATCTTTGCAAACTCTGCATAATCCCAGTTCGGATCCAATAAAACCTGCCTGCCATTTTCAGCTATGGCGCCGCCCTCTGTATTTACATAAACCCGATCGGAAACCGTTTCAAATTCCGGCACTGCAGCCCGTGTTCTGGACTGGGAGCGGCCGGAAATATCCGCTCCGGTCTCCGTCTGTTTGGATGTCCGAACTTCTGCAGCAGCCTGTACTTCTCCATCAGCCTGCGCCTCTGTACCGGCCTGTGCCCGCAGTTCTTCACTGGACTCATACTCTGAACAGCCTGATAAAATAAGCGCGGCCATTGCAGCGGCTAAAACACCTCTCTTCCAGAAAAACATTCGGACTGTTTTTGCGCGTTCTGCTCCGCCCCTCTGCCTCATAGGATAGTTCCTCCTCCCACTACATAGCCATTTTCATAAAATACCACAGCCTGTCCCGGAGCTGCAGCCCGTACAGGCTCATCGAACCTGCATTCTACCTCTCCATTTTCTATTTCGCGGATAGTGCACATAGCTCCGCCGTGATTGTAGCGGATTTTGGCCTTCACTCTCGTCTCTCTGCCGTGAAGCCCGTCCACAGCCATCCAGTTGAGCCTATTGCAGCGCACGGTACTGGGTAAATACATCCTGACTGTCCCCGATCACCACCTCGTTTGTCTCCGGACGCAGAGCCGTGACAAAGACCGGATGGCCCATAGCCAGATTTAAGCCCTTTCTCTGGCCGACCGTATAATGGGTAATGCCCTTATGGCGGCCGATCACATTTCCCTTAAGATCTACAAAATTTCCGGGCTTTGATTCTTTGCCTGTATAATTCTCAATAAAGGAGGCATGGTCGTGATCCGGAATAAAACAGATTTCCTGGCTGTCCGGCTTGGATGCCACCGGAAGGCCCAGCTTCTGGGCCATCTGGCGGATCTCATCCTTTGTGTAATCTCCTACCGGCATCAATGTCCTTGACAGCTGATCCTGGGTCAGATTATAAAGGGCATAGGCTGATCCTTTGCCGCCGTCACAGAGGTTTCAAGGGCAAAACGGCCGTTTTCCAGCTTTGCAATCCTTGCATAATGGCCTGTTGCAATGCAGTCCGCCCCGATCGCAAGGCTTCTCTGCAGCAGGGACTCCCATTTCACATAGCGGTTGCAGGCGATACATGGATTGGGGGTGCGCCCGCCAGATACTCCTGGGCAAAATAATCCATTACCCTGCACTTAAATTCCTCTTTAAAATTCATAACATAATAAGGGATACCCAGTTCCATGGCGACTCTGCGGGCGTCATCTACTGCGCTCAAACCGCAGCAGCCTCCCTCTGCCTCCTGGACCTCGGTATCCTCATCCTGCCATATCTGCATGGTTACTCCGATCACATCATAACCCTGCTCCTTTAACAGCCAGGCTGCCACGGAGGAATCGACTCCTCCGGACATGCCTACTACAACTTTTTTGCTCAATAGTCTTCCTCTTCTTCCTCTTCTTCGATATTATCCTTGGGCTTTTCCAGACCCTCAATGGTAATACCGTTTTTCTGTGCATAATCCCAGAGGGCCGCATGGATTGCTTCCTCTGCCAACAGAGAACAGTGTACCTTAACAGGCGGCAGTCCGTCAAGTGCTTCCATGACTGCTTTATTGGTAACAGCCATGGCCTCCCGGACTGTCTTTCCCTTTACCAGCTCCGTGGCCATGCTGCTGGTTGCACGGCAGCCCCGCAGCCAAAGGTTTTGAACTTCACGTCACGGATAACCTGATTCTCATCAATATCCAGGTAAATCCGCATGATATCGCCGCATTTGGGATTTCCCACTGTCCCCATTCCGCTGGGGTTCTCTATCTCACCCACATTTCTGGGGTGCTCAAATGGTCCATTACTTTTTCTTGTGTACATCTATATTCCTCCTGAATCGTTCCAAGTTTATCTTTCATACAGGCACTTCCCTGTATATTATTTTTTCTCACTGCCATTGTGCTTCATATAATCCTCATACAAAGGCGACATGCTGCGCAGGTATCCCACGATATCCTTAATCTGCTCCACCACATAATCCATCTCTTCCTCTGTGTTCTCCTCGCTTAAGGTAAGACGGAGGGAGCCGTGGGCAATCTCATGGGGCAGCCCGATGGCCAAAAGCACATGGGAGGGGTCCAGTGACCCAGAGGTACAGGCGGAACCGCTGGATCCGCAGATTCCCGCCATATCCAGTTTGATGAGAAGGGATTCACCTTCAATAAACTGGAAAGCAAAATTCACATTGTTGGGAAGGCGGCTGGTGCGTGATCCGTTGATTCTGGTAAAGGGCACCTCATCCATAACCCGCTTCAT
>ENA-OPYY01000481-OPYY01000481.1-human-gut-metagenome-genome-assembly--contig:-NODE-481-length-12886-cov-3.247355_pt1 | contig 12886 bp, 18 predicted proteins | sample MGYA00242472_ERZ504481 | MGnify/ENA primary metagenome ERZ504481 (study PRJEB26092, sample SAMD00036265) | human gut metagenome | host: Homo sapiens | study: EMG produced TPA metagenomics assembly of...
ATATATTTTGTTCCTCTGCCTTTTCCTTCAACTGCAATCACACCCTTTTTTCTCCATAGCTTTCAGTAATTGTGTTGTTTTTGATTTGCCAAATGGGACATATGGTGCAATTTCACTTATTGGTTTCAGCATCGTCTTACTCAAAAATTTGTAAATCACTTTTTCGTCTTCGGTTAAATTGACATTCGTTTCAAATATCGGTAGTACAATTTTTATAGCATTTTCTGACACTTCAAATTCTGGTTTTATCAAACTCTCTGCATACAGTTGTTTGATTCGTGTAATTCCTGTTCCAAATATCTCTACTAATCCCAGTCTGTAAAATACATTTGCAAGATTTCTATTTCTTAAAATAGATAGTTTACCTGATAAATATTCTTCTGCCGTTATTCCAGCCGGCAATCCACCAGGAGACACTACTTCTATTCTATCATCAAACATAGAAACTCTGATGTGTGAATTAATATCCCATACCCTATGAATCAAAGCATTTGCAATTGCTTCTCTGAAAGCTGCTTCCGGTATTTTCTCTACCATCTTTCTGTCAGCCCCCTGTATTACTTCATATTGGTAATAATCTCTAAATACAGCAAGTGCTTTTTCATATATTTCTAAAACCGATATATGTTCAAACGTTACTCTTTTTTGAATAATACTGATATTCTCACCGAACTTAACAATATCAATTCCTGAAAAATGATTTTTATCTGCCAAAAGTCCCGCTGTATTATTATAACCATTCATATTGTCATACAGGTTCAATGTCTTTAAAGTATCTTGATTGAAAGTTTCAATGTAAATATTTTCTTTCAGTTTACACTGTAAAATTTTAAAAGATAGCTCCTGATCTTTACAAGGTAATTCTTCGAAGCTAATATTTTTTCCATCTAATACAAGCCTTGAAAATTCCAATGTATCTACCTCTATCGTTGCTGTATCATTTCGTTTGTATGCTTTTGATTTATATAAATACGGTTTTTGAAGACCACTTTTTACAGTAAGTTTTATCGTCTGGTCATTATTCTGTATTTCAAGTGTATAGTTTGGTTGAGGTGAGATACTGTCATTGATTTTATTTTCGATATCCTGACAGGCCTGTTTTACATCTGGCAATCCTTTCACATTTCCATTATCATCAACCCCAAAAAGAATTGTTCCACCATTGTAATTCGAAAAGGCACTAACTGTTTTCAAAAAAGTATTCGTAATCGTTTCCTTGAATTCTAATATTCTTGTTTCACGCATAGTAATCGTTCCCTTTCCAACCATAATGATTATATTATATGCAAAAATGCGCAAAAAATCAATCGTATTTTTTTATGATTGATTTTTTAATTGATTTTGAGTGTAGTATTATTTTTTGACCAACTGAATTATGACAACTTTTTTAATTATTCCGATTCGGTCTTCCAAAGGTATAAATAAGGTGTAAATTATTTGTTTCTATCTAGAAAATCCTACAAAATCAAGTCTTTCTCGCCATACTTTAAATGTTGCCGTGGCAGATGAAAAGTATTTTAATCATATCTCTAAAACTCCTTGTATTTGCTGTATTTCCTTGATTTATCGGCTTTTTCTGTATATCTCTATATCTTCTTGTCAGTGGCATATTGTAGTCTAAATTGGCATATCTTTGACCTCAAAAGTAGTAAAAAAAGTAGTAAATTAAGAGTAATCATGCCATTTTACTACTCGGCATTTGCCACTCGTTTCAACTCCTCTTTCGCATCATCATAACCGATATGCGTATAGGTATTCAACGTTACTCCAATATCAGAATGACCCATAAGATACTGAAGTGTTTTAGGGTTCATGCCGCTTTTCGCCATATTAGAACAAAAAGTGTGCCTGCATACATGGGGCGTAACTTTTGGCATCTGCACTTTATAAATACTGTTATACTTCTCGCAAATGTGCTGAAAGTATTTCTCCCAATGCAGGGCTACCATTGGCATATCATTTTTATCCAGATACAAGAAACCACATTTGCCATTGATCATAGGCTCTTTTTTAACTTTCTTTCTATTCGCAATAATTCGCTGAAAACACGCATACACTTCATCGGACATTGGAATTTCCCTTGTGCCGCTTGTGGTTTTAGTATCTTCAATCACATACTCCATGTTCCTTTTCCGCTGTAATTGATGATTGACCTTGATTTTTCTATCCTGCATATCAATATCATTCAGCGTTAATCCTACAAATTCGGAAATGCGAAGCCCTGTTTTAAATAGAATATAAATTCCGTCATAGTATCGGCAAAAATGTTTGTCTTGTGCCACAAATTCCAGAAAAGCCCGTTCCTGCTTTCTTGTGATAGCTTCCCTTGTCACGCTGTCGTTTACAACAACAGTGGCAAGTTGAAACTCAAATGGATTCTTGCGTATCAAATCGTCATCAACCGCCATCTGAAAAGCCGGTCTGACAACACCCCTTACAGAATGAATAGAGCTGTAACCTCTTCCGTCCTTCTGTAATTTAATAAGCCAGCATTTAGCGTCCGACAATTTCACTTTATCAATTCGTTTCTTCCCGAAATCCTCTTTTTTGATAATGTTGACCACAAATTTATAATTGGCTTCGGTATTGTGGCGTACTCCTGTTTTCTGCAAGAGATATTTTTTTACCAGTTCCAGAACGGTCATTTCCCCGCCTCGTGGAACAATCTCATCATCAAGGTCTTTCAGTATCAGTTTTTCTTTCTCTCTTAATGAAATGTCATCTCGTTTTCCTTGCGGTGTCTTGTCCGTTTTTTCCAGTTTCCAACTATAAACAAACTGCTGTTTTCCCGTGGCATCAATGTATTTGAACGTATATCGTCCATCTTGACGTTGGCTCTCTCCGTTGCGTAGAATACGATTTTTACTATCGCGTCTTTTTCCACTCATGTCAAATGCTCCTTTCATACAAAAAGAGCCCCGTCACGATATATTGTAGTATATCATAGACAAAGCCCCTTTGCCATCTTAAAAAAGGGACGCATTAGCGGTCGTGCCTGCGGTACGCACCTGCATTAACTTCATATTTTCCATATAGTTAATGCCCAAACTAAACACGGTAGTAATCATAAAGGTAGTGAGAACGATCGCAAATACCGCAAACAGGTTACGAATACGATTTGCTTTCATCATTCCCTTTTCTACTCGCTTAACTGCTTTTTTATTTCGGTTAGCGTGCATATCTGACACCTCCCGAAACAACCTTGCCATCCTCAATGCGGATTGTGCGGTCTGCCATTTGAGCGATTTCCTCATTGTGCGTGATCATAATGGTGGTTTGGTGGAACTGACGGCTGATCGACTGCATCAGCAAAATAACATCCATACTTGTTTTTGAGTCCAGATTTCCAGTCGGCTCATCCGCAAGGATAATAGCAGGCTTTGTCGCAAGGGCACGGGCAATCGCAACCCTCTGCTGTTGACCACCTGAAAGATTATTCGGCATATTCTTAAGCTTTTGTTCCAAGCCAAGAGTATGGATGATCTCTTTTACAAATCTTGTATCGGTCTTGCCACCGTCGATCTCAATAGGGTACACAATGTTCTCATACACATTAAGAACAGGAAGCAGATTATAATTCTGAAAAACAAAGCCAATGTTTCGACGCCTAAAAATCGTCAGTTCCTCGTCTTTCATTTTCAACAGTTCTTTTCCTCGGATAGTAACACTACCAGAAGTAGGACGGTCTAACCCGCCGATCATGTTGAGTAGTGTAGATTTACCGCTGCCTGATGTACCGATAACAGCAACAAATTCGCCTTCCTCTACGGAAATGGATACCCCATCCAAAGCATGGACTTCGTTTTCTCCGCTTCCGTATATCTTTCGTAAATCTTTTGTTTCAGTATTGCCATATGAAAACCTCCAAATTTCTGTTTTTATTTTGTAAGTTCAGTATAGCAACCACTTCTTACAATCTCATTACAATCCAAACTAAAAAATAACAGCATCTCTTTTGTTCCTACCATGCACTTTTACGAATTGATTTCTTTTTTTAATGAAACAATCCATTCCTCTATTGCCTCTGCCAATGTGTATTGTTGCTGTAAAACTGCCATACCCGTAACAGGAATATCTTCTTTACTTTTTTTCAAAGTAATATTTTCTTCCAGATATTTTTTCAATACCTCCATACTGCTCTCAATATTATCCAGACATTCTTGCTGTCTTTCTCTGGGCATACTGTCCAGATTTACAATGACAGCATTAAAATCCAAAAAAATGTTTATCGGCTTACAGGATATTTCAAGCATCAATTTTTCAAACTGCTGTTTCCCTTCTTCAGTTAAAGAATACACTGATTTTTCTGGCATTTTACCCTCTTTTTCAATATGACTTGAAATATATCCTTTTTCCTCCAACTGGATAACTTTTTTATAAATAGACGGGGTACTAATTTTTACCCATTTTGAAATATTGCGGTACTCTACCAACTTTTGAAGGTCATACGCACTCAGAGGTTCTTTCTTTAACATTCCCAAAACAATTAAGTCAATGGTCGCCATATCAATTTCCTCCTTTACTCTCTTGACAACTACTATAAATTATAGTAGAATACCACTTGCATTTCAACTACTATAATTTATAGTAGTATATTTTATTCTATATGTCAAGTGAAAGGAGAAAGAACACTATGGACAATCAAAACAGAAAATTGGAGTTATTGGGCAATGCTCCAATTCCAAAAGCCCTTTTAGCTATGGGTATTCCAACAATGATTGGTATGCTCATCAACGCCTTGTACAATCTTGTTGATGCCTATTTTGTAGGCGGCTTAGGCGAAAGTCAAATGGCTGCCATCTCGGTTGTGTATCCTCTCGGTCAAGTAGTCGTCGGCTTAGGATTACTTTTTGGTAATGGGGCAGCATCCTACATTTCTCGACTGTTAGGACAAAGAAATAAGGATCAGGCAAACAAAGTGGCAAGCACTGCACTATATAGCAGTCTTGTTGGCGGTGCAATTATGATTGTTTTATCAATCCTCTTTTTGAACCCCATTCTAAGACTTTTAGGTGCAACAGAAAGTGTCCTTCCTTATGCGGCTACCTATGCCGGTATTTACATTGCTTCTTGCATTTTCAATGTTTTTAATGTCACAATGAACAATATCGTGACAAGTGAAGGATCAGCAAAAACTACAATGTGTGCCTTGTTGTTAGGTGCAGTCCTCAATATCGGGTTAGATCCATTATTTATATACACTTTTAATTTTGGTGTTGCAGGAGCTGCTATTGCCACAGCAATTTCTCAGGTAGTATCTACTCTTGTGTATCTGTTTTATATTTTCAGACAAAAAAGTGCTTTTCAGTTTAGAATAAAGGACTGTACCTTTTCTAAAGAAATTCTATCTGAAATTTTCAAAATTGGCGTTCCGACACTTGTATTTCAATTATTAACAAGTATTTCCATCTCTCTAATAAACAATGCCGCAGGTAATTACGGCGATTCAGCCATAGCGGGAATGGGCGTTGTTACCCGTCTTATATCTATGGGCAGCTTAACAGTATTTGGTTTTATCAAAGGTTTTCAACCGATTGCAGGTTACAGTTATGGGGCGAAAAAATTTGATCGTCTGCGTACTGCAATCAAAATTTCCATCTTATGGTCAACTATTTTTTGTGTGATCGTAGGTTTATTATTCAGTCTGTTTTCTACGACTATTGTTTCACAGTTTACAACTGGAAACACAGAAATGATTCACATTGGAGCTTCCTCTTTAAGAGTAAACGGTATTACATTTATGCTGTTTGGATACTACACGGTATATTCCTCTTTATTCCTTGCTCTTGGAAAAGGAAAAGAAGGGTTTATTCTTGGATCTTGCCGACAAGGTATCTGCTTCATTCCCGTTATCTTAATTTTTCCATTTATATGGGGATTAAACGGTATTTTATATGCACAGCCGATTTCCGATGTTCTCTCTGCACTTATTACAGTATTTATGGCAATCCCTTTGCATAGAAGTTTAGCTGTTGCCGAACAGAAAATGAAGATAACAGCTTCTATCCCCTGTGACAGGCAATAAAATCAAGCATAAAAGTAGTAACAGAGCCGATGAACTGTGAAACATTTCTCAAGTTCATCGGCTCTGCGTCTTTGCGTCTGGCTCTTTGATGACAGTTATTTGCAAGTTCTTTGCATCAATTAAACTTTCCTGTTTACATTTCGGACAATAAAGGGGGAAGTTTTTCAATTCCGTATCTTCCCTGATTTTGTCACGGGTTTTATTGCCACATATCGGACACATTATCCATTCTGAATTCATAAATTATCTATAATCCTCTATTCTATATTGTTCTACAACTTCATTTCCCAAAAGAGTTATTGCCTTTTGTGGGCATAGACTAATACAGCGATAACACATTGTACAGCGATCATTCGACACAACTTTCTTATTTCGTAAAATAAGATTTTTCATTGGGCATATAGAAACACATTTTCCGCAACCAATGCAATTATTGTTAATCTTCAACTTATTGGAATAACCTTTTGTTTTTTTATAAAACCAAAGCCTTTGTCCCAATAATCCGATGATATGCGAAACTAGCGTAATACCTTCTTGTGGATAATTTCCATTTATAATCTGCAAAGCCACTTCCTCGATTTTTCTATCTGCCTGTGCTATAATACAACGATTTTCATCCATTGTCTTTTTTAATAACTTGCTGTCACAAACAGAGTCTGGCATATGAATGTGTATTCCACCCAAAATAGTTGCCCCGTATCTTTTTAACATTCTTGTCGTGCATCCCGCACCATCACCACTAAAAGCCCCCATTGTCGCAATGCACAGTATTTTCTTGTTTTTCCAGATGTCAGCATTCTTTTTAATAAAGTCACGCACCATATATGGAGCATTAGAAAACTGTGTAGGATACCCTATGTAAATCTCTTCGTTTTGTTGAATTGCTGAAATAGCTTCAGGGCTTTCCATAGGAATAGCTTTTGCAGATGAATGAATAAGAGATACCAACTTTTCAATGCAATATTTTGTGTTACCCGTACCACTTAAATAAATTCCAACCATAAATTCTCCTAAAACTCACAACTAAATATTCCGATTAAATCTGTCAGTTTATCTTCCCATTTGTATGCGTAATGAACATTCTCCATCGTTGCAAGAGTCGTAAGACCTTGCACATAAGCAAATAATGCAACTATCAAATCTTCTTTTTTGCTTTGTGTCATATTTGTATCGGCAAGTAATTTCAACACCTGTTCTTTGTAAATCGAAAAGGGCTGATAATTGCTTTCCCTACCACTGCCAATATTCAAATCAATTTGTATATTTCCTTGCTGAAAAAGAAAGTTAAAATATTGCGGATGGCTTATAAAAAAGGAAATATATGCTTTGCCAAATTCCAATAAAAAAATAGGTGTCCCTCTATATTGGGAAACTGTATTTTCAAGTACCTCTGTAAACTTTTTCGTAATATGTAATTGCATTTCTTGAAGCAATTCTTCCTTGTTAGAAAAATGACTATATGGTGCAGCGTGACTTACACCACAGGCTTGTGCCACCTTGCGGAGAGAAAGTTGATTGATTCCATTCTTATTCACTAATTCAATTCCTTTTTCTATCAAATCGTTTTTCAAATTTTTTATGATGATAAGGCTTCTTTTCCATACACACCCTCCAATCTTTACAGTGTCTATATTATATCCCAAAAACTTTACACTGTCAAGATTTTTGATAAGCTTTCACTGAAAACGCAGAGCCAATGAAATTGCGAGTAACTACGCTCATTGACTCTGCATCTATGCATCTTATTCCTTGGTAACAGTTGGAATATACATCTTTTACATTGATCAAAGTTTCTTTTTTACATTTTGTATAATAAAGAGGATAATTTGTTAAAATGGTATCCTCTCTGATTCTGTCACGAGCTTTGTTCTTACAGACTGAGCACCGTATCCACTTACCCTTTATCGTTAAACTCTCCTAGCTTATACCAAGGTATCATTACGCAGAGTTTCTGCAATATTGCTTTTCAGTACTTTTTTTCCACCAAAATAATACGCCAATCCCACAAATATGAATATGGCTAAAATGAATGCACTGATTTGCAGAATGGGAGCTTTTACCAAAAACTCCATTGGGTCTAAATAGCTTCTTTGTCTGTTCCTGTACGATCTTCATCAATGAGATCGTACAGGAACAGACAAAGAAAGCAGATATATCCATTGTGATGAAAGCCGTATCCAGGTACTTGGAGAACCAGAGCAGAAAGGTACGACCCAGAACTGGATGTGGGTATACCTCACGGATGAGTTCAGTGGCTCCCCGCAGATGGTACTCTTCGATTATGAAAGGACCCGTGCGGGATATCATCCTGTAAACTTTTTAGGGAACAGGTTTCATGGGTATCTGACCTGTGATGGATATCAGGCTTATCACAGTTTAGGAGAAGGTATCATAATAAGCGGATGCCTTACCCATGCAAGACGGCGCTTTGATGCAGCCCTCACAGCATTGAAAAAAGACTTCACAAAAGAACAGCTGAAAGAGACAGTTGCATATCAGGCAATGTCAAGGATCGGGATTCTCTATAAGATTGAGGAGATGCTCCATGACAAAACACCGGAAGAAAAATATGAGGAGCGCCAGAAACAGTCCCGTCCGGTTATGGATGCCATGTTTGAATGGCTGCATACGATGGAAGATTCTGTAGACAGGTCTTCCCTTATTGGCGATGCCATTTTGTATACGCTTAATCAGGAAGTATATCTGAGACGGTATCTGGAAGATGGACATCTCAGCATAGACAACAACAGTGCAGAACGTGCATTGAAAAACTTTGCAGTAGGACGCCGCAACTGGCTGTTTGCCAAAAGTGTACGGGGAGCAGATGCCAGTGCCCTTGTTTACAGCATTACAGAAACGGCACTTCTGAACCATCTGAAACCATACGCATATCTGACTTATATATTGGATGAACTCAGAAAAATGGGGGCTTTTCCTAAAGAGGAAGAATTAAAGAAACTGCTTCCATGGTCAGAGAATCTTCCGGAATACTGCCGTACTAAACTAAAAAAATAATAAATAAGCATCTGATAGAGAATCTGGCAGACAGCCAGGAGCAGTATCAGATGGCTTTTATAAAATGTCAATATACGAATGATTACCTACTTACTCTATATCTTTAAGGACAATTGGTTGTAGCATATTTGGTCACCGTCCTTTCTAGTTGATAAAAATACGACATACAATCAAAAAGATGTATGTCGTATCCAGTTACTCATATTCAATTTCAATATTTCTTACTCTGGTTTTTCCAATAATCTGCTTGGTTCTTGTATTTGTATGCAGCTCTGTCTTTTCCACGAAGTGCAGCATCTTTTGCATCCCATTCGGCTTTCTTCTGTCTGTCGACTGCGTCCCATCTTGCACGAGCTCTTTGGTCAGCTTGTCTACGCTGTTCCCTATAAGCCTCCTCCCTTGCGTCGCTTGATGAGAAGGATTTATAGATTGCGTCGGACATTCCCCTCTGGAATGCGTCGGAACGTCTATTAGAAGAACGTATTGCCGAACCTATGAAAGAACCGATAAGACTTGGTCTTGTTATTTCATTTTCGGACTCACGGAGCTTTTTCAAATATTTTTCGTGATTCTTTTCGTATTTTTTCTTACCTCTTGTAAATGCTCCCGGCGTCATTTGAATTGTGAAATATAATGAGATTAGTAATGAAAGGATGACGCCAAATTTTGTACAATACATAAAATTATATAGGGTGTCTGAAAATATTACAGTTGCAATCAGCATACCAAAAAACCATGCACAAAATATACGTACAGAATAATAACGATAGTTTAAAACATACCATATCTTTGAATGTTCATATTTTTTCTTCATACTTACATTTCCCCCACTCTTTCCTTTGTAAAATATCCTCATTTATGAGGATAAATGTAAATTCGCTTTATTATACTAAATAACATATACATAGTCAATTGCAAAAACTGCACTCGTGCTGGAAAATCTATCGTATGCCATACGATTGAATATTGACTGTGATACATGCATTGTCTATAATCAAAGTAATACAGAAGTGGAGGAGGAGTTTTATGTACAAGAGAGAATCTCTCATATTATCATCGCTATTACATCCTATAAAATTTATATGGCGGTTTGCTGTCATGTATTCACTTATGTCGTTAGTGTTTGAATTTTTAGGATATCACATACATTTCTTTTATAGGTTTATCATAGGTACAAGATTTGAGTTCAAGATATTCATGATTTTTGTTGCGTATTTAACAATGCGTTGGGTGCGTAGTAATGTAGAGAACGAAATGTATAGTCCGAAAAGCAGTCCGAAGAGTAGTCCAGAGTGCAGACCGAAATCTAATCGTACAGTTGAGGCTGAGGTAGAGGAAATGTTTGCATATAACAGAAGAAAAAAAGCAGAAAAAGAATATGAAGAGTATCGACGTAGTCAGGTGAGGAAATCTGTTATGTATCAAATGGATATGGATAGAGCATCGAAAGCTAAGTACAGTGGTAACGAGGAAGCTGAAGACTATTATAAACGTCGGGCTAGGTATTGGAAAAATATGTAAAAATTTACTGTCAGTAGAAATCTACTGGCAGTTTTTTATTTCCACGAGAAAATTATGGCACATGATTTGGTCATAGTAGGGGAAAGTTATGTCACATGATTAGTCCGAACGGTTGGTGTGTCAAAATATGGGAAAGATATGTCACATAACATGGGAAAAATAGGTAACATGATTTGGACAAGAAAGACATATGGGAAATTCATGAGAAAATCATGTAACATAATATGAGAAAAGTATGTAACATACTTTGGTCTTTTAGATAATTCTTTAAAGAAAATAGGAGGGAGTCGAGAGGGTGGAAACCCCTTTCGTCCACGGTAGTAGTGATGATGTCGTTTGCGATATTGTCACTACTATTAGTGGAGGAATAATGACAACGAGGTTGCATTATTCCGAAGATGTGATACAATATAGATAGAACGAATAGAACAATTGAGAGAGAAAACTCTGCTTTCGCAAAGAAAAAATTGATACAGAAATTAATTCAAGAAATAATTTGTGAAAGGATGAGTTGATATGAAACAAACTACAATCAGGATGCACATGAACCCCGAAGAGTCTTTAGGAACAGTCGGACACGTTATCGATAAGGATTTAAGAAACAAAGAAGCTCACATAAATCCGAACGGAGACTTCGAGGTATGGGTCAATAAAGGTGTATACGGTGTTTATAAGGAAGTTTTCGGAGAAGTTATTGAGGAATACAATCGTAAGCAAAAACGCAAGGACAGACGGATTACGGACGCAGAAGGGGACGAAATTACAGGAGACATTAAGAGCGTGAAAGAAAGTAAGCGTGGAAAATTGAAAAAGACTGTCGAAAAGAAGAGAGACGACGGAACCATTGAAAGAATTGAAATTGTACAAGATAATGGACAGAGACTCTTTTATATCTTCTATTAATATCATCTCACGAACTCAAGGAGAATCCGGTTCCGCATGGAGAAAACGCCTTACGGAAGACCGAAAGCGTATCGGGGACTTTGCGTGCTACATTAGTTTATTTAAGGCATTAGAAGCACGATAAAGTACCTAGAAGGAGGTTTATTTTTATGAATGCGTTAATTGACATAAGCACGTGGGAAGATGATAGAATGGCTGATTATGGCGGATATACAAGGAAATGCGGAAAAATTGATGAAAATGGAACACGTTGGATGGTCAAATTCGAAAAGAAACACAGTTTCAAAAGTGCTCCTCTCAACCTGTTTAATCAGCATATCAACAGCGAAATTTTGCATATCCTCGGATTTTCTGCACAAAAAACTTTCTTAGGAATCTGTGACGATTATCTAGTTCTATGTTGTAAAACTTCGTTCCTGAAGGTTCTAAACTCATCACATTTGACGTCTTTCTAAGACAGTCATACAATTCTTATGAGCTGACAGAATTCACGGATTTAGACCAATTTGAGCATGTTCTAAATGAACATGAACTCCTACATCTGTATAAAGATAAACTTACAAAATCGTTTTGGGATATGGTTGTACTGGATGTTTTTCTAATGAATCTCGAAAGAACTACCACCGATTACGGCTATCTTATCTACAAAGACGTGGTCACACCAGCACCTCTTTTCGATAACAGAACGGATGGACAAGCTTGCATAGTTCCTTTGCGAAAAGACGGAAAACCTATACTTCGTGACGACCTTTTGTACTCAAACGAATTCAAAGATTTTCATGATGCTGTTGTTCGTATCCTTCCAGTTTTAGAGTGTAAAATGGACGATATCTACAATCTTATACATAAGCAAGAATGCCTGTCAGAATCTCAGAAATCATGGAAATTTGAACAATTACAAAAGACTTTACACGACTTAAAATGCTCATATGCTATATCCTAAAAATTCGAACACTAACGACATAAGTGAATACATGACAGCAAACCGCCATATAAATTTTATAGGATGTAATAGCGATGATAATATGAGAGATTCTCTCTTGTACATGAAACTCCTCCTCTACTTCTGTATTACTTTGATTATAGACATTCTGCTTCATTCCATAGTTCCAGTGATGCACAGGCTGTTGCGTCTGGACGCTGTGCATGGATCAGAAGCTGGTCTGAAAAAGAATAACGATATAACCTTGATGCTGTGTCCATATAATCCATCCAATCCCCTGGCGAACTGCTCACTGATACGGCATGTTCCTGCACCAAGTTTCGGATGTCCTGTAGTTTAGACATTAAACTTCCCTCCTCATATCATCAAGTGTTTTCTATTGAAAATTCAAGGTTTTTCAACCTTTCATATCTCAGTGAATAAGCCACAGCTATGAGCATTTCGATGTATCAGGTACTGAAATAGTGGTTAGAGAGTAT
>ENA-OPYY01000482-OPYY01000482.1-human-gut-metagenome-genome-assembly--contig:-NODE-482-length-12881-cov-1.054101_pt1 | contig 12881 bp, 12 predicted proteins | sample MGYA00242472_ERZ504481 | MGnify/ENA primary metagenome ERZ504481 (study PRJEB26092, sample SAMD00036265) | human gut metagenome | host: Homo sapiens | study: EMG produced TPA metagenomics assembly of...
CTCATTGTGGTAGTGACGCTGCACTGCTTTGCAGATTATTCTCAGACCCGGATCCCCATTTCAACCCTGATTGCCCTTCTGGTATGTCTGATCCCAACTACCATCGGCGGCCTCTTTCTGCTATCGGTATTGCGGGAATGGACCGTGTGACCCGGTTTAATGTAATTGCCATGAGCGGTAAGGCCGTAGAGGCCTGCGGAGACGTAGATACCATGATCCTTGATAAGACGGGAACCATTACATATGGAAACCGTCTGGCTGCGGAGTTTTATCCGGTAAAGGGTGTTTTAAAGGAAGACCTGATCGATTATGCGGTGATGACCTCATTAAAGGATACCACTCCGGAAGGAAAATCGGTAGTAGAACTGGGAAATACCATGGGAACCAGGATCGACCCTTCGGCAGCCAGTCAGATGGAATTTGTGGAGTTTACGGCTCAGACCAAGATGAGCGGCGTTAATCTTTCAAACGGTATGGAGGTAAGAAAGGGCGCCTCCGAGGCCATCAAGGCCAGAGTAAGGGAATTAAATGGAACCATCCCTAAAGATCTGGAAGAAATTGTAACAGGAATTTCCAAGCTGGGCGGTACGCCCTTAGTGGTTTGCGCCGGAAATGTAATTTATGGTGTGATTTACTTAAAGGATACGGTAAAGCCCGGACTGACGGAACGCTTTGAGCGTCTGCGTCAGATCGGAATCAAGACGATCATGTGCACCGGCGATAATCCTCTGACGGCAGCTACCATTGCGAAGGAGGCAGGCGTAGACGGCTTTATCGCAGAGTGCAAGCCGGAGGATAAGATCGACGCTATTAAAAAGGAGCAGGCAGAGGGAAAGATCGTGGCAATGACAGGCGACGGAACGAATGACGCTCCGGCTCTGGCTCAGGCGGATGTGGGGCTGGCAATGAATTCCGGTACGGCTGCGGCAAAAGAGGCTGCCAACATGGTTGATCTGGATTCAGACCCTACAAAGATCCTTGAGGTAGTAGAGATCGGAAAGCAGCTTTTGATTACCAGAGGTTCTCTGACTACTTTTAGTATTGCAAATGACGTGGCAAAGTATTTCGCCATTATCCCGGCCATGTTTATGATGGTGATTCCCCAGATGGGCAGGCTTAATATCATGGGGCTTTCAAGCCCCTACAGCGCCATTTTATCCGCACTGATTTTTAATGCGCTGATCATTCCCGGACTGATCCCCATTGCAATGCGCGGCGTTAAATATAAGCCTATGAGCTCAGAGCGTATGCTGCTTAAAAATATGGGGATCTACGGAGCAGGCGGAATTGTAGTACCTTTTATCGGAATCAAGATCATTGACCTGATCATTGCTCCCCTGGTTGGACTGATGGGGCTGTAATACAGCCCCCGGTTTCCGGGCGGTTTATGAGGAGGAGAGGAATATGAAGCAATTTTTAAAGACATTAAAGGGAGCGGTTGTCCTGACCGTGCTTATGGCTGTTTTAAGCTCTGTTATATATCCGGCTGTGACGACTGTACTGGCTCAGACGGTGTTTAAGGAAAAGGCAGATGGAGCTTGATTTACGCAGACGGAAAGGCGGTAGGCTCTGAGGTGGTGGGACAGCAGTGGAGCAATCCCCGCTTTTTTAAAGGAAGACCTTCTTCGGTCAATTATAATGTGTATACAGATGAGGAAAAGGCAGACGGAACCTATACAGGCGTGGCATCGGGAACCTATAACTATGGTCCATCCAATGAGGCATTAAAGGAAAGGGTGGAAACAGCTGTAACAGAGTTTAAGGCAGAATATAAAAAAGCCACAGGAGAAGAACTGACAGAGGAAATCCCGACAGATCTTTTAACTGCTTCCGGTTCTGGACTGGATCCCCATATCAGCCCGGCATCAGCCAAGATCCAGGTTCCCATTGTGGCAGCCAATACAGGCTTTGAGGAGGAGGAGCTTTACCAGATGGTAGAAGCCCACACAGAGCATAAGGCGCTTGGGATTTTTGGAGAGGAACGGGTCAATGTGCTGAAACTGAATCTGGATCTGGCAAGGAAGCTGGGAGTGACAGCATAAGGAGGCTTAGATGGAAGAGAACAGACCGAACCCGGAGCTTCTTTTAAAAAAGCTCCGTAAAGAGGAAGAAAAGCGGGAGAAGGAGCAGAGGGGAAAGCTTAAGATCTTTCTGGGATATGCGGCCGGCGTGGGAAAGACCTATGCCATGCTGGAAGCAGCCCAGACCCTTCGCGACAGAGGGGAAGAGGTGGTAGCCGGATATATTGAGCCCCATGACCGCCCGGCTACTCTGGCTATGGCAGAGGGGCTGGAAACGCTTCCTCCCTTTATGGTTGAATATAAAGGCATCCGTTTAAGGGAATTTGATCTGGACGGAGCCTTAAAGAGAAAACCAAAGCTGATCTTAGTGGATGAGCTGGCACATACAAATGCTCCCGGACTGCGGCACGAAAAGCGGTATCAGGATGTAAAGGAGCTTTTACAGGCCGGGATCAGCGTATATACCACCTTAAATATCCAGCATCTGGAAAGCCTCAATGACCAGATCGGAAGCATTACGGGAATCCGGGTCAGGGAAAGGATACCCGACGGGATTTTTGATCAGGCAGATCAGGTAGAACTGATCGACATTGAGCCTTCGGATCTGCTTCAGAGACTGAAGGAGGGAAAAATCTATCATGCAGTTCAGGCAGAACGGGCGCTGGATCATTTCTTTGCAGAGGAAAAGCTGATTGCCCTGCGTGAGATTGCATTAAGACGTACGGCGGACAGGGTAAACCGTCTGGCAGTGATGGAGCGGGAAAACAGAGGCGGGGCCGATTACTATACAGGTGAGCATGTGCTGACCTGTATTTCGCCGTCTCCGACCTGCGCAAAGGTAATCCGTACGGCGTCCCGTTTGGCCTATGCATTTCGGGGAGAATTTACAGCCCTTTATGTGGAAACGCCTTCGTTACAGCATGCAGATCCGAAAGTCAGGCAGATGGTAGAGGAAAATATCCATCTGGCGAAAGCTCTGGGAGCCAGAATTGCTACGGTTTTTGGAGAGGATATTGCAGGGCAGATCGCAGAGTATGCCAAGCTTAGCAATGTATCAAAAGTAGTTCTTGGAAGAACGAATCACAAGATTTTATTTGGACAGACAAAGGGAACACTGGCAGATCATGTGGCTCAGTATGCGCCCAAACTGGATATTTACATTATTCCGGATATAGAAAACGGAGGGACGAAAAAGAAAAGAGGTTTTTATGCCGGATACGGCAGAGGAAAAAGAAAGAAGCCGGAGACTTTTATGGAAGGGATCGGGGGAGACTGCGTGAAATGTTTTCTGGCTTTGGCAGTATCTACAGGGTTTGGAATGATGTTTCAGCATTTCCAAATGTCTGAATCCAATATTATCATGCTCTATCTTCTGGGGGTTCTTTTAGCGGCTATGACTGTTTCCAGACGGGGGGCAGTAGTCGTATCTTCTCTGCTCAGCGTGCTTTTGTTTAATTTCTTTTTTGTAGAGCCTCTTTACAGTTTTCAGATGGATGGAAAAGAATATCCGGTTACGATCGCCGTAATGCTGGCGGCTTCCCTTATTACTTCCTCTCTTATGAACCGTGTCCGCAGCCATTCCAGAGAAATGGCAAAAAAGGCATACCGGACGGAGATCCTTTTAGATAACAGCAGAAGGCTGCGGAGAATCCGGGATAAAAAGGAAGCGGTAAAGGAGGTGAGCGGACAGATCAAAAAGCTTCTGGGGCTGCCCGTGCTTTTTTATCTGTATTCCGGAGGCGGACTGGAAGGGCCGTTTTTCTTCCCGGCTGACGGAGAGGGCCATATGCAGGAGGAGGAATTTTTAAATCAGAAAGAACGGGCAGTGGCGATGTGGAGCGCCGCACGGGGAAAGAGGGCCGGAGCATGTACCCATACGCTGCCGGATGCCAAAGCGATTTACCTGCCGGTTAAGAGCGGAGATAAGGTATACGGTGTAGCGGGGATTGCCCTGGAGGAGCGAAGGGAGATCCCCCCGTTTGAATACAGCCTTTTAACCGCCATGTTAAATGAAGCCGGACTGGTATTTGAACGTATGGAAATGATGGCAGCTTCAGATGAAAGGAAAGAAAGGAAGGGGGAAGCCATATGACTCAGGGAGAGCATATTTTAGTGTGTTTGTCGTCTTCTCCGGCTAATAAAACCATTATTCAGGCAGCAGCCCGGATGGCGGAGGCATTTAAGGGAGAATTTACGGCGCTTTATGTAGAAACGTCTCAGGCTCAGAGGATGAACGAGGAGGACCGGAGCCGGCTTCGGGGGCATATCCGTCTGGCAAAGAAGCTGGGAGCTAAGATCGAAACTACCTGTGGGGATGATATTGCGTTTCAGATATCTGAGTTTGCCAGACTTTCCGGCGTGACAAAGATCGTGATTGGAAGAAGCATGGCGGAGCGCAGGCATTTGTTTGGAAAGCCGCCGCTGACGGAAAAGCTGATCGCCAATGCTCCGAACATGGATATTTATATCATTCCCTGCCAGATAACGCAGGAACGAAGCTTTAGCCGGAAGGACAGGCAGAGCGCCCTTGTTTTGTCCGTGGGAGATATGATAAAGAGTATTCTGGTATTGGCTGCGGCCAGCTGTATCGGTATCCTCTTTGAGCATCTGCTTTGATGAGGCCAATATTATTACAATTTATGTACTTGCGGTTCTGATCATATCGGTGGTGATCCGCAATCAGATCTACAGCCTCATTGCGTCCATTGTCAGTGTACTTGTATTTAACTTCCTGTTTACAGATCCAAAGTATACTCTGATGGCCTATGACAGAGGCTATCCCGTGACCTTCTTTGTGATGTTTATTGCGGCCTTTCTTACAGGGACGCTGGCTTCCCGAATGAAAAACAGTTCACGTCAGCTGGCTCATGCGGCCTTTCGGACGCGGGTGCTGTTTGAGACGAACCAGCTTTTACAGCAGAAAAGACCCGGACTGAGATTGTGTCCGCCACGGCCCACCAGCTGATGAAGCTTTTAAACCGGGATATCATTTTTTATCTGGCAAAGGATGGGAAGTTGGGAGAAGCTCAGGTATTCCGGATAGAAGGAACAGACATACCGGAGGATTATGTATCGGAAGAGGAAAAAAAGGCCGCCCAGTGGGCGTTTGACAATAACCGCCATGCAGGAGCTACCACCAGAACCCTGTCCCATGCAAGCTGTCTGTATTTGGCTGTGCGGATTAACGACACGGTATACGGAGTGGTGGGAATCGTCATAAAGAAGCATCCGCTTGCCATGTTTGAAAACAGTATTCTCCTTTCGATTTTAGGTGAATGTGCCCTGGCGCTTGAAAATGAAAAAAATGCATGGGAAAAGCAGGAGGCGGCTGTCCTGGCAAAAAACGAACAGCTGCGCTCCCAGCTTTTAAGGGCTATTTCCCATGATCTGCGTACCCCTCTGACCTCGATCTCCGGCAATGCGAGCAATCTTTTATCTAACGGTCCCTCCTTTGACGAGGCCACCAGACAGAGTCTGTATCAGGACATTTATGACGACGCCATGTGGCTCATTAACCTGGTAGAAAATCTTCTTTCCGTCACCCGGCTGGAGGAAGGGAGGCTGAATTTAAATATGTCTGCGGAACTGGTAGATGAGGTGATAAAAGAGGCGCTTAATCATGTGGACCGGAAATGCACGGAGCATATTCTTACGGAACGCTGTGAGGACGAACTCCTTTTGGCAAAAATGGATGCCAAGCTGATCGTCCAGGTGGTGATTAACCTGGTAAATAATGCCATCAAGTATACAGAGCCCGGTTCCCATATTTCGGTTGAAGCAAAACAGGAGGGAAAATGGGCGGTGATTTCCGTGGCTGATGACGGCCCTGGCGTTCCGGATGAAAATAAAGAGAAGCTTTTTGAAATGTTTTACAGCGGGGCCAACCGGATCGTGGACAGCCGCAGAAGCCTGGGGCTGGGGCTTTCCCTGTGCAAATCCATTGTAAATGCCCATGGAGGCACCATTTCTATACGCGATAATGAGCCTCATGGGGCCGTGTTTACTTTTACGCTTCCCGTAGAAGAGGTACAGCTGACAGAATAAACCGGAAAAAATGTGTATTTTTGATGATACAAGGCGATTGTATGCTTAAAAAGGCTTGCAATCGCCTTTATCCATGCCTATAATATGTTTGATAAAAAATAGACAAGTGAGGATACAGAATATGAGAGGAGTAGAGACCAGGATCCAGGAGATCCGTCACAGAATTTTCCGTGAGGTTGCCCGCATGGCTTATCACACCGAATGGCCGGTGGACAAGAGGATCGAGGAGCTTCCCTACAAGATCATTCCCGGCGAAGTTGGGAATTTCCGCAACGATGTATTTTTAGAGCGCGCCATTGTAGGAGAACGTCTTCGTCTTGCCATGGGTCTTCCCAGCCGCAGTGCAGCAGAGCATGCGCCTCTTTCCGATAACATAGAAGCAGCCGATAAGGCGGAGACCTATTATACGCCGCCGCTGATCAATGTGATCAAGTTTGCCTGCAATGCCTGCAAGGAAAAACGTGTTATGGTAACAGACGGTTGCCAGGCTGTCTGGCCCATCCCTGCGTGGAGGTCTGTCCCAAGGATGCCATTCATTTAGACCGTACCAACGGCCGTTCCCATATTGATGAGGACAAGTGCATTAAGTGCGGCAAGTGTGCAACCGTATGTTCCTATAAGGCGATCATCATTCAGGAGCGCCCCTGCGCCGCTGCCTGCGGAATGGACGCCATCCGCAGCGACGCAAACGGCAAGGCGGACATTGATTACGAAAAGTGCGTGTCATGCGGACAGTGCCTTGTAAACTGCCCCTTTGGAGCCATTGCAGATAAGTCCCAGATCTTTCAGGTCATCCGCTCCATCCAGTCCGGAGAAAAGGTGTATGCTGCCGTTGCTCCGGCCTTTGTAGGCCAGTTTGGTCCGAAGGTAACACCGGGAAAGGTTCGTGCGGCGATGAAGGCCCTGGGCTTTACGGATGTATTTGAGGTAGCGATCGGAGCGGATCTGTGTGCGACCCAGGAGGCCATTGACTTTTTGGAGGAGGTACCAGAAAAGCTTCCGTTTATGGCAACTTCCTGCTGTCCGGCCTGGTCTGTGATGGCAAAGAGCTGTTCCCGGAGTACGCTAACTGCATTTCCATGGCATTGACCCCTATGGTTCTGACCGCCAGACTGATCAAGAGAGAGCACCCGGATGCCAAGATCGTATTTATCGGCCCCTGCGCGGCAAAGAAGCTGGAAGCGATGAGAAAATCTGTCCGCAGCGAGGTGGATTTTGTCCTGACCTTTGAAGAAATGGATGGAATCTTTGACGCAAAGCATGTGGATATTGAGAATATCGAAGAGGATCCAGAGGGCGTAAATGACGCTTCCACAGACGGAAGAAACTTTGCTGTGGCAGGCGGCGTGGCCAAGTCCGTAGCCGATGTGATCCATGCAAAATATCCGGATAAGGAAGTAAAGATCGCCAATGCAGAAGGCTTAAAGGAATGCCGTCAGCTTCTTAAGATGGCAACTCTTGGAAAGTACAACGGTTATCTGTTAGAGGGTATGGCCTGTCCCGGCGGCTGTGTAGCCGGAGCCGGAACCATGCAGCCTGTGAAAAATCCCAGGCAGCCGTAAATCTCTACGCATCCAAGGCAAAGCATAAAAACTCAAATGAAACAGAGCATGTAAAAGAGCTGGATAAGCTTGTATATTAAAAAAGATAAAATCCCCGGACAGCGGCTGGAGACGGCCTTTTGTCCGGGGATTTTTCTGTTTTTGCCCCCAGGCCGTTGCTTAAAAGAAAAAATTTCGATATAATGGACAGATAAAAGAAAAAATCTGCAAATGGAGAGGATGCTGTTTTGGAAACGGAGAAGAAACAGACCGTGCACACGAACGTTAAATGGAAAATTTTTAGCTGCCACCGCTGTTTTCCTTACTTTGATCCTGGCGTTTCCTGGCTATTGTCAGGAGAAAAAACGGATCATCCGGGTGGGAGTATTCTCCATGGAAGGCTATCATATGACGGATGCAGATGGAGTGCGCAGCGGTTACGGCTATGACTTTCTTCAGAAGCTGAGCCGTTATGGAAATGTAGTTTATGAATATAAAACTGCAAACGCTGAGAATGGCGGCGTCCTGAAAATGCTGAAAAACGGAGAAGTTGACCTTGTGACATCGGCGGTAAAACGCGGGCAATGGGAAGAGGATTTTGTGTTTTCAAATCAGCCTGTAGGTACCTGCGGCACCATGCTGACGATAAAGGCGGGAAATGAACAGATCATTCCTCAGGACTATTCTACCTATGACGGGATGAGGGTAGGAATGATCCGTCAAAACATCAGAAATGAAAATTTTAAAAAAATTTGCCGAAATGAAGGGCTTTTCCTATGAAAGTGTTTATTATCCAGATGCAGCCGCTCTTTATGACGGACTTCAAAGCGGTGAGGTAGATGCAGCAGTTACTACCAGTTTGCGGGCAGTTAAGAATGAATGGATGCTGGATATTTTTTCCCGGGAACCATTTTATGTTATGGTACGCAAAGAAGATACAAAGCTTTTGCAGTGGGTGGATCAGGCCATCGCGGCTATGGATCAGGACGAACCGGGATGGAGAACGCTGCTTTCCAGTCAATATTATGAAGATCAGCTCCATGGATCGCTTCATCTGAGCCAGAATGAAAAGAAATATCTGGATCAGCTGGAAAAAAATGGAAGTGTTTTTACGGTGGCGGTAAATCCGGACCGCTTTCCCTATCCTACTATGAAGACGGACAGATGAAGGGAATCCTTCCGGAACTTTTTGCGGATATTGCAGAGCGGGTGGGGATACGGTATCAGATTTTGATCTCCAGGACCAGAGAGGAATATAAAACTCTTTTAGATGAAAAAAGGCCGGATTTGTGCATTGACTGTCATGATAGCTTTTCACGGGCAGAGGATCTGGGCTACAAGCTGACGGATTCCTATGTAAGTGCAGGTATGTCCTGGCTTGAATTTAAGGATTCCAAGGGAGAAAAAGAGAAGATCGCTGTGATCGGAAATTCTGTTTTTCCTGAAAGCCTGCCTGAAACTCTGGGAAAGGACTGCCTGGTATACTGTGATTCCTTTGCAGAATGTTTAAAGGCGATGGAGACGGGAAGAGCAGATGCTTCCTATGCGTATACCTATCAGGTGGAAAAAACTGTGTTTGACGATATAAAGGATAAATATAAGACATCGTTTACATCGCATTATCAGTATTTTAATATTGGTATTTCCGAGGATCTTGACAGTATTCTGGTCCGGATCCTGAATAAGGGTATAAAGAGCATGGATTCTGATTTTGTAGATCAGGTTATCAGCAGGAACACCGATTACGGTACCCCGCCTTTTTCCATTGCCAGAGTGGCCTACCAGTATCCCGGACTTATGATCCTTTTATGCGTTATGATCGCAGCGATCATTGCGGGACTTGTATGGGTCTATGTACAGTATAGGTATCACAGCCGTTTGATGACAGCCCTGGAGGAGGCCAAAAGCGCCAGTAGGGCCAAGTCGGAATTCCTCTCTAATATGTCCCACGATATCCGTACGCCGATTAACGGGATTATGGGAATGCTGGAAATTGCCCGGCGCAGTATAGGGAATCCGGAGCGGATGGAGGATTGTCTGAATAAAATCCAGGGAGCTGCGGGCCATCTGATGGCTCTGATCAACGATGTGCTTGATATGGCAAAGCTGGAAAGCGGAAAAGCAGAAAGCAGCATGGAATCTTTTGAGCTGCAGGAGATCCTGGATGACTGTATTTCCATTACAGAGGGACAGCTTACAGGCAGGAGGATAGAATTTATAAAAGAGACGGATTGCGCCAGAGGGGAGCGGGCAGTGGGAAATCCTCTTCATCTGCGCCGGATCCTTTTAAATCTTTTAAGCAATGCAGTTAAGTATACAGAAGACGGCGGAAGGATTCGCTTTTGCGTTCATAAAGAGGCAGAAGATGAAAACAGCATGCTTTTTGTATTTACAGTGGAAGACACCGGGATCGGCATGAGTCCGGAATATATGGATCATTTATTTGAGGCGTTTACCCAGGAGCATCGACAGGCCAGAACTACCTATCGGGGTACCGGCCTGGGAATGGCAATTACCAAAAAACTGGTCGATCAGCTGGGAGGAGTAATTGAGGCAGAAAGCCATCAGGGAGAAGGAAGCTGCTTTACCGTCAGGCTTTCCTTTGAAAAGGGAGAAGCTTCAGATGTGCATGAGGAAAGGAAAATGACATCTTGCCGGGCTGTTCTGAATGGTCTTAAGATCCTGGTGGCTGACGATAATGAATTGAACCGGGAAATTGCCGTATGCCTTTTGGAAGAAGAAGGTGCGCATGTGACGGCTGCAGAGAATGGAAAACAGGCTGCAGAGGTGTTTGAAAATCATCCGCCAGGCTGCTTTGACGCCATTCTTATGGACATTATGATGCCGGAAATGGATGGGCTGGAGGCTGCAAAAAGGATCCGCTCCTGTAAAGGACGGCCGGATGGAGAGACGGTTCCCATTATCGCCATGACAGCCAATGTGTTCGCAGACGATATCGTAAAAACACGGGGAGCAGGAATGGATGCCCATCTTATAAAACCCATCGACTTGGATCAGGTATGCAGGGCACTGCACAAGTTGGTTAGAAAAGAGAAGAAGGATGAAGAGTACGGAAATAAGAACAAAACAGAGAATTCTGATCGTAGATGATTCGGAAATGAACCGGGCGATCCTTGCGGATATGCTGGGAGAGGGATACGAAATTTTTAGAAGCGGAAAATGGTCTTGAGGCGGTAGCGTATTTAAAAAAGCTTACTACCAATATTGACCTGCTCCTGTTGGATATCATGATGCCTCTGATGGACGGATTTGAGGTTCTGGCTGTGATGAATAAATATCATATGATTTCCGACATTCCTGTGATTATGATTTCTGCAGAAAGCGCTTCCTCTTATGTGGAGCGTGCGTATGAAATGGGAGTTACAGACTATATCAGCCGCCCCTTTAATGCGCTTGTGGTTCAAAAGAGGGTGGAAAATACGCTCATGCTTTATGCCAAACAGAAGCGTCTGGTCCACATGGTGGCAGACCAGATTTATGAGAAGGAAAAGAATAACGATATGATGATCAATATTCTGAGCCATATGGTGGAATTCAGAAATGGAGAAAGCGGACTTCATATTCTTCATATCCATACAATGACAGAAATCCTGCTGCGTCAGTTATGCTCCAAAACAGACCGCTACGGCCTGACAAGAGAGGATATTGAGCGTATCAGCACAGCCTCAGCGCTGCATGACGTGGGAAAAATCAGTGTGCCTGATTCAATTTTAAATAAGCCGGGCCGTCTTACAGATGAAGAATTTCAGATCATGAAAAGCCATTCTGTGATAGGAGCCCAGATGCTTTCCCAGCTTCCTGTTTATAAGGATGAGCCCTTTATCCAGACTGCCTATGAAATCTGCCGATGGCATCATGAGCGCTATGACGGAAAAGGGTATCCGGACGGTTTAAAGGGAGACGAGATCCCGATTTCAGCTCAGATCGTATCTTTGGCGGATGTGTATGACGCCCTTACCAGCGAGCGTTGCTATAAAAAGGCATTTTCCCATCAAAAAGCCATGGAAATGATTTTAAACGGAGAGTGCGGCGCCATAAATCCCTTGCTTCTGGAGTGTCTTGAGGAAGTGCAGGAGCTGATCCGCGAAGAACTGCAGGTTTATTCTCCAGGCACCAGGCATAACCGGCAGATCTATGAGACAGTGGAGCGCAAACTGTATAATAAAGAACTTCGGATGGTGGGATACAATGTAGGCCAGATAGAGATCCAGGAGGAGAAAAACAGTTTTTCTTTCAAAAATCCCCATAGTCAGCTTTGAGTACAGCGCAGTGACAGGTATTACAGAGATGTCCGGTTATGCGGGCAGAGGTTTTTGGAATGGAACCGAATGTGCTGGATATAAGAGATGAATCCTGGATAAATTCGGCAGGTACAGAGGCTGGGAAAATTGTAAAAATGGTTCGCGAAACAACGCCGGAGGATTCTGAGCGGGAGGATGAAATAGAACTCCTGTTTAATAATGTACTCCATAAGTGCCGTGTGACGGTACGCACTCTGTGGTCGAAAGATCAGAAACCTCAGTATCTGGGTGCGGTAGGAGTGGCTGTAAAAATATGAAAAGGCGTAATAGAGGTGGTATTTATGACAATAAAAGAATGCTATGAACAAATAGGAGCCGATTATGAGGATGTGCGTTCCAGACTGCGCAGCGATCTGTTGATCCGTAAGTTCTTTTTAAAATTTCCCGATGATAAGAGCTTTGGACAGTTAAAGGAGGCGTTAAAATCCGGGGATCGTGAGGGAGCCTTTCGAGGGGTCCACACCTTAAAGGGGGTGGCGCAGAATCTGGGATTTGTTCCGCTTTATGAGGCGGCGGACCGTCTTACAGAGGATCTGCGTCCTGAGGGAAAAGGAGCGGCTTTAGAAGAAATAAACGATGCTTTTGCGGTGGTAAATGAGGCGTATGAGAAAATTATAAAGACGGCAGAGCAGTTTATAAAAGAAGAATAGAAGAATTAAAAGGAGGACGGAAAAATGAAACTGGTCATCATAGAACCTTTGGGTGTAGAAAAGGAACGGCTGCTTTCCATGGCAGAGGAGGCCCTAAAAGGAAGGGCAGAGATTATTTATTATGATACAAGAGTAACGGATACGCAGGAGCTGATCCGAAGGGGGCAGGATGCGGATGTGATCGTGGTGTCGAATCTGCCTTTAAATGGAGAGGTGATCCGGGGCTGCAGAAATCTGAAGCTTTTATCCGTGGCATTTACAGGGGTCGACCACATTGACATGGAGGCCTGTAAAAACAGGGGG
>ENA-OPYY01000483-OPYY01000483.1-human-gut-metagenome-genome-assembly--contig:-NODE-483-length-12840-cov-1.090773_pt1 | contig 12840 bp, 13 predicted proteins | sample MGYA00242472_ERZ504481 | MGnify/ENA primary metagenome ERZ504481 (study PRJEB26092, sample SAMD00036265) | human gut metagenome | host: Homo sapiens | study: EMG produced TPA metagenomics assembly of...
CATTTATATGAACAGACTTTACGAATTCCTCGAAGGAAGTGTAAGTTTGTTCATCAAACACGAAATGGATTTCTTCTTGTTTAATCTTATTATAAAATTTTTCGTCTAACTCTTCTACATAGGCGCCCATGCGGTGTGTTGTGCCCCCATAGCGGAATTCTATAATCTCAAATGGCCAGGATTTGTCATAGTCACTTTTTATGATGGCAAGAACATCCTGCATAGAGATCCATAAAGTTTTCGGGTGTTTCTTAAAAATTTTAAACATGTCTATAAACTCCTTTCAGTAATAGATTTGTATGAGTGATCAGAAGAAATATACGATAGAGATGCTTGTTTGATTTGGAAAAGTTGCACATTCTATCGGTGAAAAGTTTTTAATATTATAGCATTTTTGACAACGAATTGGTACTAGTTAATTTAGTTTTATATTTGGATGACGACTAGTTGCTGGAATAAAAAATAGAAAATCCTTATTATTTCCTTAGAATTAGCTTCTACAATGAAGATAAATTCATTGCAGGAGGTAAAAAATGCAGAAAAATATATTAGAAACAAGGGAACTTAGCAAAATTTACAGAGAGCAGAAAGCAGTCAATGCAGTCTCTATTCAGGTGCGGGAGAATACCGTCTATGGCCTGCTTGGTGCAAATGGGGCAGGAAAATCGACACTGTTGAAAATGATTGCGGGAATTGTCCGTCCGACTCAGGGGAGTATTCTGGTGGATGGCGAAGTATGGAGCAGGAAGTCATTAAATAAGATTGGTTCCCTGATCGAATCGCCGGCAATCTATGGAAACTTGTCTGCGCGGGAAAATCTGAAAGTGCGTACACGGATGCTAGGTCTTCCCGAGGAAAGGATTGATGAGGTGCTGGAGATCGTCGGACTGACACAGACTGGAAAGAAACGTGCAGGGAAATTTTCTATGGGAATGAAGCAGAGACTTGGGCTTGCGATCGCTCTTTTAAATCATCCGAAACTTTTGATCCTGGATGAGCCGACCAACGGTCTGGATCCAATCGGAATCCAGGATCTTAGACAGATGATTCAGGAATTTCCACAAAAAGGAATTACTGTCATTGTGTCAAGTCATATTTTAAGTGAAGTGTCTCAGGTGGCGGATGATATCGGAATTATTGCCGATGGAGTGTTAGGCTATCAGGGAGAAATGCCTCATGAGGAAAAGCTGGAGAGTCTGTTTATGGAGATTGCCGGGGCAGGCAGAAAGGAGTAGTAGAGATGTGGAATGATCTTTGTGCAGAACAGATGAAGTACCGACATACTTTCTTGGGGAAAGCGTTTCTTGTGGCGCCGCTTTTGACATTGCTGCTTGGCATTAAGTTGTCTCCAGCGTATGTAGTTTTGACTAGTTTTAATTGGTGGTATATGTTTTTGCTTCCGGCAATGCTTTCCATTGTTTCCTGCAGCTGCGGAGAGAAAGACAGAAAGCTTGGCGAAAAGGCGGTGTTTACACTTCCGGTGTCACTAAAAAGGGTAAGGCTGATCAAGATTTTTATTGCAGTCTGTGGTTGTTTTTGGCATGCATAGTACAGTGTATTTTGACGTTTGTGGCAGGACAGGTATTCCAGGCAAAATATTCAGACACCATTTACGATTTTTCATGCGCTGTTTGCAGGAGTGTTACTGTTTCTGACATACGCATGGCAGATTCCACTTTGCCTTCTTCTGGAGCAGAAATGCGGAACTGTAGCCACAATTTTGATCAATATGGTAGCAAATATTATCTTGAGTGCTAATTTTGCAACCGAAAGGATGTGGCTGATTCCATATGCAGTTCCGGCGCGTCTGATGTGTCCGGTACTAAAAATATTGCCAAATGGGCTTCCGGCAGAGCCGGGAAACATCACATTTTCCCCGCAACTTCTGTCATGGGAAAGTATTTTGCCGGGACTTGTGGTCACGTGCCTATGCTTTGTTCTTGTCACAGAAATTAGTATCCGGGTCTATGAGAGAAAGGGGATGAAGTAAATGCTGCGTGCAGAATTTGTAAAAATGAAACGGACTACACTTTTCTGGATGCATATACTGGTACCGATAGTTGGAACAGGAATTGTTCTCTGGTATTATAAGGGACTTGGGGCGTTGCATATGAATGCAAAGAGTATCGGGGAGTTTCTGGAAATTTTAAGTCTTGCATTTCCGACACTGAGCGGAATTGTGTGCGCGCTTGGAACAGAGATGGAAGTGGATGCCGGAAATATGCAGGTGCTCTTGGGAGGAGTAGCAGGAAAGTGCCGTGCAGGGGGCGTGAAATTGGTGGCATTGCTGCTGCTTGGAGCAATGGGAACACTGCTGGCGCTTGGAAGTTATCTGGTAGGGATCTATCTGTATTCTGGAGAATCTTTCAGTGGCGAGTTACTGCTTTTTACTGTGGAGTCAGTTTTTATACTTCTTGGAACGCAGATTGCTACTTATGTCATCCATTTTTTTCTGAGTCTAAAGTGGCATAAGGGAGTTGTTATAGGGGCAGGGATTGTGGAGAGTATGCTTTCGGCGCTGTTTCTTACCGGAATGGGAGAGGGAATTTGGATGTATTGTCCGTTTGCCTGGGGAACACAACTGTTGAGATATATGATATATTATAAGGAGAAATTCATAATGGAAATAATGTCAGATCTAAGAACCGGGGTGTGGATGAGCGCAGGAATGACAGTTGCTTTTCTAACGGCGTTTTTTGTCTGGTTTTCATACTATGAAGGAAAGAAGGGAGTGGAATAAAAATGGCAAAGATTCTTGCAGTGGATGATGAGGCAAAGATTCTCCAGATCATAAGGAAAGCACTGGAAAAAGATGGGCATATCGTACAGACTGTCCAGGATGGGGAAGTGGTAAGACAGATGGAGTTGTCCCGATATGACTTGATTTTATTGGATGTGATGATGCCTGGCATCGATGGCTTTACTTTGTGCAGGGAGATTCGAGAAACTGTGGATTGCCCAATTGTATTTCTGACAGCAAAGACACTCGAGGAAGATCTGATGGCAGGACTTGGTTCCGGAGCAGATGATTATATTTGCAAACCGTTCGGACTTGGAGAACTTCGGGCGAGGGTGCAGGCGCACCTGCGAAGAGAACTGCGGGAGAAGAAGCAGGTGTTCGCGGTATCCGGGCTTCATTTTTATATGCAGGCAAAAAAAGTGATGGCAAAAGATCAGAAAGTTCCGCTGACAAAAAGCGAGTATCAGATTTGTGAATATCTGGCGCTTCATCACGGACAGACACTGTCGCGGGAACAGATCTATGAGGCAGTATTTGGCTATGAAGGAGAAAGTGACGCCTCAGCGATCACAGAACATATTAAAAATATCCGAGCGAAATTAATAAAAGTACAGGCGGAGCCAATTGAGACCGTCTGGGGGATGGGGTATCGATGGAATTAAAAAGGAAAATACGACTGCATACCTTTTTTATCCAGTATGCAGTCTGGGTCATGATTGGTGCAGCGGTGATTCTGGCAGCTGCACTGTTGCTGTTTTCCGCAGGGATAGAGACAGGATGGATCCTTCCGGCAAATTATGCGGAAGGAATGCTTACAGGACGTGCGAGACAGATTCAGTCAGCAGAGCGGGTGACGGAAGATCTGATTCCAGAGACATGTCGATATGGAGTGTATGATCGAGAGGGAACATACCTTTATGGAACATTTGAAAAAGAAGAGCGGGAAGACGCGTGGGAGATTTATAGAGAAGGAGAGAGAGGAAAAGAGGGGTATTATTTTCGAAGTTTTGACAGGGAAAGAGAAGTATGCATTGTGAAGTACCGCATGGTTTCCAGCTATACGAACAAGTTTTTACGACAGTATTTTCCGGCGGCAGACTGGACCTTGATAGGAGTGACAGTCATTTTATTTTTCTTGTATCTCATATGGCTGGCAAAAAGGTTTGGAAGGATTATTTCGCGGGAAATTTCTTCGTTGGAGCAGGTGACTGAAAATATCAGTCAACAGGAACTTAAATTTTGAAAGAAAATCTTCAAAAGTACTGGAAATCGATGCAGTGTTACAATCCATGGATCAGATGAGGGAAGCACTCAAACAATCGCTGCACAGACAGTGGAATATGGAGCAGGTGCGAAGGGAGCAGATGGCGGCGCTTGCACATGATATTAAGACGCCACTGACCATTCTCCGGGGGAATGCAGAATTGACACTGGAAGCGGAGGAACTTGCGGAAGTAAAAGAGTATGCCGAAGAAATTCGCGAAGAAACGAAAACAATTGAAAATTATCTTCAAGTACTTCAGGAGATGCTGCTTTCGGAAAGGAATCAGACGACGGCAAAAACAAAGACAGATCTATTACGATTTGCAGAAAAAATAAAAAAGCAGGCAGACACACTTGCAAAGACTAGGCAGATGACAGTCAGTGTGAGAGAAATTCCTGAAAATTGTTTGGAAAACTTTGTGTTGGACATGGAGGAAGAATCTATTTACCGGGCGTGGATGAATATCATTGCAAACAGTGTCGAATATGGAAAGGAAGGGGGAAGGATCCGGCTTACGGTCTGCATAGGGGAAGAGCAAACAATATTTGTCACGGAAGATGATGGGCCTGGATTTTCAGAAGAGGAGCTGCTTAGGGGAACGGAACAGTTTTACAGGGGAGATAAAAGTCGCAGACAGCGCAATCATTATGGTATGGGTTTGGCAATTGCAAGCAGGTTTGTTGAGCAGCAAGGAGGGAGTTTATGTTTAGGAAATTCGGATGCAATGGGAGGAGCGCAGGTGACGATTACAATCCCAACAAAGAGTGGAAGGTGATCTACAATTTTGACAACAGAGCTGGATCCGAGAAAGAGATTGTTCTGCTGGAAAAGAGAGAAGAAGTATAGTATAATAAAAAAAGGCAATGATTTTATAGAGACTAGGAAAATAGTTCCATTTAAGCGGAGAAAATCCGGTATGCTCTTTTATAAAATAAGGGTCCAGAAAGGGGTAAAAGTGATGAAGTTCAGTGAATTTATTTACAAAAGAATTGATCTTGAGGAGACAAAGAAGAAGATTCAGGAGATCACAGAGAAATTGAAACATGCACAGTCTGTGGAAGAACAGGTGCAGGCAATCTATGAGATGAATGATGTCAAGAAAGAAATCGCTACTGCAGACTCCCTCGTGTATATTCGTTATACGATTAATACAAAAGATGAATTTTACGCAAAGGAAAGAGAATACAATGATCATATCGGACCAATGCTGGAAGAGGAGATGCAGAAGTATAACAAAGTATTGTTAGCATCTCCGTTCAGAAAAGAACTGGAAGAAAAGCTGGGGAAAGTGTTATTTATCAATCTAGAACTTTCTATGAAAGGATTTTCTCCGGAGATTACGGAATTGTTACAGGAAGAAAGTACACTGCAGACACAGTACCAGTCACTGCTTGCAAGTGCACAGATTGAGTTCAACGGAGAAAAATGCAATCTGTCTCAGTTAGGACCTTATATGCAGAGTCAGGACAGAGAAGTAAGAAAAGCAGCGTATGAGGCTACAGGAAAATTCTTTGATGAACATCAAGGAGAGTTGGATGAAATTTTTGACAAGCTTGTTAAGAACCGTACCGAGCAGGCACACCGTCTTGGTATGAAAAATTTCGTAGAACTTGGCTATGTCCGTCGCCAGAGAAACTGCTATGCGCCGGAGGCAATTGCAGATTTCCGTCAACAGGTCGTAAGAGATCTTGTCCCGATCGTATGTGAGATCAAGAAAAATCAGGCAGAAAGAATTGGAGTAGAGGATCTGAAAATCTACGATGACAGCCTGCAGTTCCCGGATGGAAATGCGATTCCGCAGGGAACTTATGATGAGATCATGGAAGCCGGAAGAAAGATGTATACAGAGATGTCGCCGGAGACAGCGGATTTCATCAAAATGATGTTTGACAGAGAATTATTTGATGTTGTTGCAAAACCAGGAAAGGCTACCGGTGGCTACTGTGCAGATATTCCGGGATATGGATGCCCATTTATCTTCTCAAACTTCAACGGAACAGCCGGGGATGTCGATGTATTGACACATGAAGCAGGCCATGCATTTGCAGAATATATGGCAGAGAAAAATATCGAGCTGATCGATATGCATCTCCCGTCGATGGAAGCGGCAGAGACACATTCCATGTCGATGGAATTCTTTGCGACACCATGGTATGAATTATTCTTTAAACATCAGACAAAGAAATACGAAGTGTCTCATTTAGAGGGAACTTTAAACTTCATTCCATATGGATGTCTTGTCGACCATTTCCAGCAGGTTGTATATGAACATCCGGAAATGACACCAGCGGAGAGAAACGAAGCATGGCTCAAATTAGAAAAGATGTATCGTCCATATCTTGATCTGGAAGGAATGCCATTCTATGGAAGAGGTGCAGGATGGCAAAGACAGAACCATATTTATCTGACACCATTCTATTATATTGATTACTGCCTTGCACAGACCGTTGCATTACAGTTCTGGCTTGAGATTGAAAAAGACTGGGAACAGGCGTGGGAAAAATATAAAATGTTTGTACAGCGTGGCGGAACAGATACATTCCTCGGGCTGGTAGCAGGTGTAGGACTCGCCTCTCCGGTAGAAGACGGATGTATCCGCGAGATTGCAGGACATGCAAGCGAATGGCTGAAGGAACACAAGCTGTAGAAAACGCGTGAAGAAAAATGCATAAAAACAGAGCGGAAAACAAAAAGACTCATAACAGACAATAAAAAATCGTAAGAAAACTGTCATGGCAGGTATCTGATTGTTGAAAGAAAGGACACAACAGTTGGAGAAAGTACATGACAGTTTTCTTTTTTGCCGGGAGTCAGGGGGAATACTGACGATTTGTAAGGAGTTTTTGAAAAATATTATGGCATTTTGTCAAGTGTGGGGAGAACATATTTTTGAGGTGAAGAAAGTCAGATTTGTTTTGCTTTTTGAAATGGCTTGATGGTTTGATTGCTGTGATTTGGGGATGTGAAAAAAGGGAGAGTGTGATATAGTAATAACAAGTATGATCATGAGAAGGAAAGGAAGGATCCAATGATGGAAAAGCATGAAAGATTACAACAGCAGATTGCATTTTTGATGGAGATAGACAAAGTAAAAAATATATTCCGGCAGACCTATCTTGCCGATGGTGAGAGAAAAGAAAATGATGCTGAACACTCCTGGCACATTGCGCTGATGGCAGTACTTTTGCAGGAGCATGCAGAGGAAGAGGTGGATCTTTTGAAAGTTATGACGATGGTACTGATCCATGATCTCGTAGAAATTGACGCAGGAGATACTTACGCATATGACAGCGCCGGAGCAGCAACAAAGAGAGCGCGTGAAGAAAAGGCGGCAGATCGGATCTTCGGAATCCTACCGGCAGATCAGGGCGCTTTATTTTCGGGAACTCTGGGAAGAATTTGAGGCATACGAGACGGGCGATGCAAAGTATGCACACCTTCTTGACAATTTCCAGCCACTTCTTTTAAATCACGCATCTGGTGGAAAAAGCTGGGCAGAACATGGGGTGAAACGGTCACAGATTTACAAACGGAATGAAAAAATGGAAGAGACATCAAAAACAGTATGGGAATGCGTGAAAGCAATCGTGGAAGAAAACATTGAAAAAGGAACTGTAAAGGCTGAATAGAGATTGCAGAAAGCAGAATGGACATGTTATAATTTTTCATAGAATTCCTCTGCATAATGGAGGAAAACCGATGAAGAAACAATTAAAAGAACTTACGATCAAAGATAACTTTATGTTCGGCGCAGTGATGACGATGCCAGAAAACTGCAAAGATTTTTTGGAGATGGTCCTTCAGACGAAACTCTCAGAGGTGGTTGTCAGTAAGGAAAAGAGTATGATCTACCACCCAGAGTATAAGGGAATCCGTCTGGATGTCTATGCAAATGATGAAGAACGAACCCACTATAATGTGGAAATGCAGGTTTCCAAAAAGCCGGCACTTGGGAGAAGAAGCAGATATTATCAAAGTCAGATTGATATGTAGCTGCTGGTATCTGGGGAAGAGTATGAAGAACTTCCGGATACTTATGTTATTTTTCTATGTGACTTTGACCCGTTTGGGCAGAAGAAATATCGATACACATTTTCAAGTGAGTGCAAAGAATGTAAAGAAAGCAAACTGCAGGAGAGCGAACAAAATTTTCACGATGACTATGTAGAAAAACTGCAGAGAACAATTCGAGAAATCAAGAGAGACCGGGAGATGGAGGAGCGTTTTATGATTTTGGAAGAGATGCTGAAAGACGAAAGAAAAGAAGGGAGAATTGAGGGAAGAGAAGAAGGAAGAGCGGAAGGTGCAAGACTTTCGCTGTGTACGATTTTGGAGTGCAAAGGCAGGATTCCTGATATGTTCCGAAAACAGATTGAGACAGAGCAAAATCTGGAAGTATTGAGAAACTGGCTGGTGCTTGCGGCAAAGTCAGATACTATGGAAGCATTTCTCGCAGAAGCAGAGTCTGTAAAAGGTAGGCAATGCGGTCAGAAAGAGTAAAATCTAAAGCATATCTAATGCATTTCACAAGATAAAAATCAAAAAATCCTGATACTGTTTTTCAAACAAGAAAAGAAAGTCAGTATCAGGATTGTCCATATTCAGTCTGCCGGTTCAGGCAGGAAATTTCAAAAAAAGCAGAGGAATTCTAGAAAAGTGAGAAGAAAAAGACAAGGGAATATTTTATGAAATTTTTAAAGGTCTAAAATTTGGCAAGATATTATGAAGAGGAAAACAAGTTTTTGTGGCGAATTGACTTCCGGAACAGAATCTTTTATAATAAAGGAGCAATAGGCAGAACTTATATATGTTCAAGATTGGTTGGACGTTTCTACAAACTACCGGAATAGTTGACTATAAGTGGGGAGATGCAAGGAGGCAGTGTACTTTTTGTATCGCCCCATTTTCTGCGTAAAAAGATAGGAGTTGTCGGAATGGAGTGACAGACTTCGGGCAACAATGTTTGGGAAAGTGAGGAAGAAACAAAATGAAGACCGATTTTATTTTAAAAGGGAATATTTGTTATAGTGAGACGATGGACAGACTGCGGGTAGCCGAGCAACAGTATGTTATTTGTGTAGATGGAAAGAGTGCGGGGGTATTTTCGGAAATCCCTGAGAAATATCAGGGGCTTCCGGTGAAGGATTGTGGGGATGCCCTGATTGTTCCGGGTATGGTGGATCTTCATGCGCATGCGCCGCAGTATGCATTTCGAGGACTTGGTATGGATCTGGAATTGTTAGAGTGGCTTAATACACATACGTTTCCTGAGGAAGCAAAGTATTCCAATGAAGTGTATGCAAAACGGGCATATACGATGTATGTGGAAGAACTGAAGAAAAGTGATGTAACAAGAGCGGTCATTTTTGCGACAATGCATGTGGAAGGAACTAAGATTCTGATGGAACTTCTGGAAAAATCCGGGTTGTCGGCCTATGTGGGAAAGGTGAATATGGATCGAAACGGAGGGAAGGATCTGGAAGAAAAAAGTGCAGAAAAATCACTGGAAGAAACGAAAAGATGGCTTGCAGAGACGGACGGCCGTTTCCGACATGTCAGACCGATTTTGACACCGCGGTTTATTCCTTCCTGCACAGATGAGCTGATGCGAGGGCTGGCAGAGCTACAGAGAGAAAAAAAACTGCCGGTACAGTCTCATTTATCTGAAAATCCAGGTGAGATCGCGTGGGTGAAAGAGCTTTGTCCGAATGTGTCAAATTACAGCGAGGCATATGAACAGTTTGGACTATTTGGCGGGGACTGCCCTACTATTATGGCGCACTGTATCTGGATGGAAGAAAATGAGATTGAAAAAATGAAGAACAATCAGGTATATGTGGCGCACTGTCCTCAGTCCAATATGAATCTTTCTTCAGGGATTGCACCAGTGAGAAGATTTTTATCAGAGGGAATCCCGACCGGGCTTGGAAGTGACATGGCAGCAGGATACAGTACGTCGATCTTCCGGGCGATGGCAGATGCAATCCAATGTTCTAAAATGCGCTGGAGACTTGTGGATGATACACAGAAGCCGCTGACTGTGGAGGAGGCATTCTATCTTGGAACAAAAGGCGGCGGGGCGTTTTTTGGAAAGGTTGGAAGTTTTGAAGAAGGATACGAGTTTGATGCACTGATTTTAGACGACAGTAACATTGCACATCCGCAGGAACTGACCGTGCGGGACCGCCTGGAGCGCATGATCTATCTGTCTGATGACCGACACATTACAGAAAAAGTATGTTTCCGGACGAAAGGTCAAATAGCATTTTCGGGGCAATATAGACTATAAGAATACCGGTAAGAAAAGAAAGGGGGATAAAAAATATGGAGCAGGAATATCAAAAACTGGAACAAAACCTAATTGACTTGATCAAAGAGGAGCAGATGAAGCTTGGGTATCAGAAGGAGACGATTCGTCTGTATTATCCGGCGGATTCCTTACTTCGGTTGTTGGGAAAAGAGCTTTCTATAGAAAAACTGCAGCAGGAGCTGGAATGGTTTGGAGGGCATACAGAACATTTGGGAAATGTTACAGTATCTCACAAAAAAGACCGTTTCTGTCTCTGTGTTCCGCCAGAAGGGGCAGTCTATGTACATGAGCAGGTGCCGGACAATCCATTTTTAAAGGAGTGGATCACAGCAGTGTCCGTACATGGATGTACTTTGGAAAAATTGTTGGAAATCTGTGAAAGGTATTCCAATCATACCGTTGTGGAGCAGATCAAGGACAGTGAATTCGATGTGCTGATCTATTTTGCAGATCAGAAACCGGATGCATATTATTATTGTGTCAAATTTGAAGGAAGTCATGTGATCTATCACCGGTTTATGAAAGAGGACTATGAAGAGATGGGATTTTAGTGAAAAATGAGGTCGATTTAACGCATCGACCTCATTTGCTGAACAAGTTCTAAATCTTCTTTTGTCACTTTCAAATTGGAGGCAAACTCTTTCCCGTCAGGTGTGCGGATCTGGATTTCCATCACGGTTCCTTCACAAAGTCCATTCTGATAGACGGCATTCATAAATTTCGGAAATTTTGGATGTCTGGAAGTGAAGCCGTTCCAAAGATTTCTAATTTGTAGTAATTGCATTGGATTCATAGATCGTTCTCCTTAAAAACATTGATTATTTTCGCCTTGTATCATATCATAATGATAGAAAATGTAAAGAGCCTTGAAGGGAGAAATTGATTTTGTACAAAAAAGAAGAAGCATTACATATTTTAAAGCACTATTTCGGATACGATTCCTTCCGGGAGGGACAGGAATTTCTGATCGAGCATATGATGAACGGGCAGGATGTATTTGGAATTATGCCAACCGGGGCAGGGAAATCACTCTGCTATCAGATTCCGGCACTTCTGATGCCGGGGATCACATTAGTCATTTCACCACTCATTTCTTTGATGAAAGATCAAGTCGCCGCATTGAATCAGGCAGGTGTTCACGCAGCTTTTTTTGAATAGTTCCCTGACGCAGGGACAGTATCTGACTGCACTTCGTTATGCGAAAGAAGGGCGGTATAAGATCATCTATGTGGCACCGGAACGGCTTCTGACAGAGAGTTTTCTGGGATTTGCAAGAGAGGCAGAGATTTCGATGGTCAGTGTGGATGAGGCGCACTGCGTATCGCAGTGGGGACAGGATTTTAGACCGAGTTATTTGAAGATTGCGGAATTTTTTCAACTATCTTGCACACGACCGGTTCTGAGTGCCTTTACGGCGACGGCGACAGCGGAAGTAAAAGAAGATATTATCGCACTGCTGAACCTGCGGGATCCCGCAATGATCACGACTGGATTTGACCGGGTAAATCTTAGATTCTGTGTAGAGCATCCAAGAGATAAGTTTGCGGCAGTGACAGCTTATCTGAGAGAGCATGAAGGAGAATGCGGCATCATTTACTGTCTGACAAGGAAGGTTGTTGAGGAAGTCTGTGAGAAGTTAATCAAAGAAGGGTTAGAAGTGACACGGTATCACGCAGGACTTGGTGACGAGGAGCGGAGACGAAACCAGGAGGACTTTATTTATGACCGGAAGCAGATCATGGTGGCGACCAATGCATTTGGGATGGGGATTGATAAGTCGAATGTCCGTTTTGTGATCCATTATAATATGCCGAAAAATATGGAAAGCTACTATCAGGAGGCGGGTAGAGCCGGAAGAGATGGGATGCCATCCGAATGTATTTTGCTCTATTCCGGACAGGATGTGATCACAAATCAGTTTTTTATCGAGCAGGCAGGGGAACAGTCAGAATTTGATCCGGAGACGGCAGAACTGATCCGGGAACGGGAGCGGGACCGGCTTCAGAAGATGACCTATTACTGTTTTACAAACGAGTGTCTTCGGGAGTATATGCTGCGTTATTTCGGAGAATATGGGGCAAATTACTGTGGGAATTGTTCAAACTGTCTGACCCAGTTTGAGGAAATCGATGTGACCGCTCCGGCAAAGGCGATGGTAAGCTGTGTGCGGACAAGTGGACAGCGGTATGGGATCAACGTGATCATAGAAACCGTTCATGGAGGAAAGTCTGCAAAGATTTTAAAATATCACATGGATGAAAATGAAACATACGGAACAATGGAAGCAATTCCGGTCTTTCGTCTGCGGCAGATCATGAATCATTTGATTTTAAATGAATATCTGTTGCTGACAAAAGAAGAGTATCCGGTACTTCATCTGACTGAAAAATCCAGACAACTTTTAGAAGAAAATGAACAAGTCGTACTAGTAGATGTCTATATGCCTTCAATCCGTTTAGCAAATATAAATAAGTCTGTCAATCGTACTGTTACTTTACCTGCATGGTTAAATTCTGCTGCCTTAGA
>ENA-OPYY01000485-OPYY01000485.1-human-gut-metagenome-genome-assembly--contig:-NODE-485-length-12801-cov-1.034480_pt1 | contig 12801 bp, 16 predicted proteins | sample MGYA00242472_ERZ504481 | MGnify/ENA primary metagenome ERZ504481 (study PRJEB26092, sample SAMD00036265) | human gut metagenome | host: Homo sapiens | study: EMG produced TPA metagenomics assembly of...
CTCCTCGTCCTGCCACCCAGCTCTGGGCTCCGCGCAGTTCAAAATTCCAGTCTGCCAGCTGGCCTCCTGCCTGCTCCATACGGGCCGCTACCTTGTGGCGCACATTGTATGGGCAGTACATGAGAAGATAACCGCCACCGCCGGCTCCAAGGAGCTTTCCTCCCAGGGCTCCGGCCTTGATCGCCTCGTCATAAAGCATATCAATCTGAGGATTGGTGATCTTGCTGCTCATGCGCTTTTTTGCTTTTCCATCCATAGTCAAGGAGTTTTCCGAAGCTGTGGAGGTTTCCCTTTAACAGCTCGTCCTTCATGGCATAAGCCAGGGCCTTTACCTCACACATGGCCTCAAAGGCATCCTTTTTCTCGTAATTCTGTACCTGATCCCTGATAATGTTGGCAGATACATGGATATTTCCCGTATAGCACAGTAAAAGGTTGTACTGCAGCTCATGGATAATGTCCTTTTTAATTCTCAAGGGATTTACAACTACGTTGTTTCTGCCGTGGAACTCAATAAAATTAAAGCCGCCGAAGGCCGCCGCATACTGATCCTGATAGCCGCCGTCAATCTTTAAATCCAGCCGCTCCACCTGATAGGCAGATCCGCCATGGCATAGGCGTCCATCATGATCCCCTTCCATCTTGCCATAGCCGTAAGCATGGCTACCATCACAGTAGAGGAGGTTCCAAGGCCTGAGCCGGGAGGCGCGTCGCACTGTAAATATACCTCGCAGCCCTGGCTGATCTCCATCGCCTTAAGAGCCGCTGTTACCAAATCCAGACGGCCGTCATAGACGTAGTTTTCCTTTGTATTGTACTTTACTGTCATATCGAAATCCAGAGAATGGACAATGATCTGATCGTCCTCTCTGGGTACGATAGAGCAGTAGGCATATTTATTGATGGTGCTCCCAATAATTGCGCCGCCCTGCTCCTCGCAGAAAGGGGCTACATCCGTGCCGCCTCCGCCGAAGCTGACCCGCAGGGGTGCTCTGCCTCTGATTACCATATTTTTCTCCTTCCGTTTCTTACCTACCGGACAACGCCTGTTTCTACATCCCTCTGGAACTGGAAATAAGCCTCCGGAATACCGATATCAATGAAATAACCGTCATTTACAAAGCCGCCCAGCCGCTTTCCCTCTGACAGCCAGCAGGGAATCCTGTCATTTTCCAGAGATACCTTTCCCTCCGGAATCTCGTCTAAAAGGCTTTTTTCATAAGGTAAATACCGCCGTTTATGGTGCCGGATTCTGCCTCCTGTGTCTTTTCATTAAAGCCTGTAAGGATGCCCTTTTCATCTAAAACAGCCTGACCATAGCGGGATACGTCCGGCACTCTGCGCAGCACCAGCGCCATGTCCAGCTGCTGCTCATCCTGCTGCCTTACCAGTCTTGTATAGTCAATCTGGTAAAAGGTATCTGCATTGAGAACGAAAAAACGATCCTCTGTAATGAATTTTCCGGCATTTTTAATGGCCCCTGCGGTGCCTAGGAGAGTTTCCTCATAGGCGTAAGCTGCATGAAAGCCAAAATCGCTGCCGTCTTTAAAATATTCTTCCACCATGGAGCCCTTATAGCCTACGGCAAAAATAATATCCCTGACGCCGTTTCGCACCAGTTCTCTGGTAACGTACTCCATAAATGGTTTTTCCTGTATGAGAGCCATTGGCTTGGGACGGTCGCTTACTACGCTGCGTAAACGGGTGCCCAGACCTCCGGCGAGAAGTATTGCCTGCATTTTATTCTCCTTAAATGTATACTTAAATTCCTCAGTGCTGACCTCGAAAACGCTGCGCGTTTCCTCGGTCGCGGGCGTTCGCCCTATAGCCATGCAGCTTTCCCCGTCGAAAAGTAAGCGAGCTTACTTTTCAACGTGAAATTCTGCATGGCTGCACTGCTCACTGCTGTCGCGAAAGTCCTCCTCTATCACCTTCCATGCGCCTTCGAGGCTGAAGTGTCTGCGGATATAGTCCTGAGTGGCGTGACACATACTCCGGCAGCGGGCAGGATCGTTGTAGAGAGATACACATTTTTCTGCAAATGCAGCCGGATCATCCTCGATTTCCAGTATGGTTTCTACCTCCGGGATTCCTTCGGCTCCAGTGCCGGTTGTGACAATGGACGCTCCGTTGTAGATGGCTTCTACCACCTTGCCCTTTACGCCGGCCCCGTACCGCAGGGGAACGACTACGATGCGGCAGGAGGCATACAGCTCAGCCAGCTCTTCTTCACTTACAAAGCCCTTTATGATAATTCCGTTTCCAGGCTGCTCAAGGGCCTTTATCTCATCCGTAACCTTGGAGCCTACCACATAGAAGTTTATCTCCGGAAGTTTTTCCCGGATCAGCGGGAAGATCTCCTGTGCGAACCACAGCACTGCATCCGCATTGGGCGGATGAGCAAATCCGCCTACAAAGAGCAGTCCTTCTCTCTTTGCGAAGTCCTCCTGGATATTGGCAAGAAATTCATCGTATACATAGGCTGTAATGGCCTTTACCGGGATTTCCGGGTCAATCTTGTGGATGGCATCTACCTCCACATAGGACGGATAATAGGAAATGGCCGCCTTCCGCATCATGGACAGCTCAATGGCTTTCCAGTAATCAGCCTCACGCTTGATTGAAATATCGCCTGTAAGAGCATACTCCCGTCCCAGACGAAGGAAATGAAGGTCATGGCCGTAATAAATCACTTTGATATTCGTATTTTCCTTAATAAAGTCCACATATTTTGTGGCAATATGGGGCCGGTTTAAATAGGCAAAATCAATTTCATCCTTATTCCGTTTCAGCCAGTCCCAGATACCGGAAGCCCAGTCATCCCCGTAGAGGATCTCAATTCCCATCTGCTGGAGAGCCGTGGAATAGGGTTCCTCATGGAGGAAGTTGTCTCCCAGGAATTTTACCACATAGCCCTTTTTCAGGAACATTTTCAGATACTGATAGGTGGTCTTGGAGCCTGCGTCCTTATCAAAGGTAGGCACATAGTGATCCACTACCAGGATCACCTTTTTACCCTGGCTTCTCTCCCTTGCCCTGAATGGATTGGGATTTCCGTCATTGACAGACTGACGCTTAAACTCATCCGCCCATTTTTCCCGAAGCTTTTTGCTGTTTTCCACCTGATACCGCTTCAGGCCCGTACCGTTTACATCCGTACCGTTGGACACCCCTTCAAAATGAATGACTTTGGATAGAGGCTGATATACCACCCGGTATCCGGCTTTTCTCACCTCAAAGGCCAGATCAGAATCTTCACAGTAGGCAGGAGCAAACCGCTCGTCAAAGCCGCCGATCTGCTTCCAGAGCTGAACGGATAAAAGGATGGCGGCGCCGGAAATGTAGTCCACGTCCTTTACATAGTTGTACTCTGCCTTATCCGGGTCATCCAGCCGCCCATAGTTCCAGCCGGAGCCGTCGCTCCACAGAATGCCTCCGGCCTCCTGAAGACGTCCGTCCGGATACACCAGCTTGGAGCCTACCATACCGATAGACGGGTCGGATTCGATCAGCTTCACCAGAGAAGATAGCCACCCTTCCGTCACCTTGGTATCATTATTTAAAAACATGATATATTTGCCCCTGGCTGCCTTTGCCGCCTGGTTGCAGTTTCTTAAAAAGCCCTGATTGGTCTGATTGCGGCAGATCACCAGCCCGTCCACAAAACGGCTGATTTCCGCCGTTGCATCTGTTGACACATCATCTGCAATGATGACCTCATAGGTCACGTCCTTCGTATATTCCAGAATGGACTGAAGACAGGCATAGGTGTAGTGGATCTGGTTATAACAGGGGATCACAATGGAGACTAAGGGCCTTCCCAGCCATTTTTTCCCTCTTTCCCTCTCCCGGATACTGCGGGAAGGAAAGGTGGCCTCCGGTGAGATAGCCCTCGCCAATCTTAAAATCACCCTCAATCAGGTTGCGGCCCTCTTTGGTGGCATACATCTTCATGTATCTTGCAGGGTGGCGCACCGTATGGAAGCAGTAGTTCAATACCTTGCGCTTTCTGGTTCCCTTTGGGAATGCCTTATTGACCTGAACCCCCAGCTTTCTGCGAAGCTTGTATACAGCCGCTTCATGACCATTCAAATAGGTGGCAAGCTTACCCAGCTCGTCAATCTCATGGCGCAGATCCTTAATCATGATTTCCAGGTTCTTTACATGATTATTGGTAAGGCGCAGAATCTCCTGATCCTTTTTCACCTGAATATTGCGCTCCTCCACCTCTTCCTGAAGCTGGTTGATCCGCTCTCTGGCCTGATCCAGTTCCTTTTCCTGGGCCTTTAATTCCTCTAAGGTCACCAGACGCTGTTTATAATTGCCCATATACCCCCTGAGTGCCGTCTCCGTGTACCCAGGACTGGAAGGATTCCTCCATGGCAGCATACAGCCCGGACAATTCTTCCCCGATTCCGAACTCCTTCAGGAAATCAGCTGCATTTTCATAGTCCATCAGGCCTCATATTTATAATAGAAATAAACCAGATTCCTATAGCGGACAAAACCTGCCGGAACAGGGAAATCAAAGACCCATTCATAATCCAGACAGTACAGCTTGCCGCCGCTTACCATCAGATTTTCAAACAGGCCATCAATATTGCTGACTGCATAGGAAGCATCCGACAGGGCAGACAGCTGCTGTTCCAATTCTCCCGAAGCGCTGTCCTGTGAATCTTCTGCCGGATTCCTTCCAAACACCTCCAGAAATTCCGGTGTCACATAAAAGGACTCCGGGCGCAGGGCTGCCTTTGAGAAGACCTGTTCCATCGCTGCCTGAATTGCCTCAACCGGAGCCTTCTTTCCCCGGATCTGCCCGCCAAGCTCCTCTGCCAGCGTCTTTCCTGTAAGAAACTCAAACCGTACCGCCTGCTTATCCTCAGAAAAATGCGGTTCCAGCACACGAACTTCAGGATTTACCTTGGAGAGCTTCTCATGCTTTTCCTCCATAGAACCAATATGTGCTCCGGATGCCTCTGTAAGAGCAGCCTTTTCCACATATCGCTTTCCATTTTCTTCTAAAATGCGGGTGCGGATCTGAAACTGAGGTTTTCTGGTCCGGTTATATTTTGCAAAAATCGTATCAAAGGGCTCCTGCTCCTTAGAGGCCACTGCCAGATAGGCATTGGCGAAAAGTCCAAAGGCCTTTTCCTGAACCAGCTTATCGGAAATCTCATCCTCATGGATGCAGGCCCAGCGCTGGCGGTCATAGACTGCGGTCACATGGGGAATATCGCCCTTTCCGGGAAGATACCGGTCGGAATACACCGTCTGAGCCCGCTTATACTCCGGCATGGGATAATAAAATTCTACGGTTTCAAGGCCTGCCTCACGAAAAGCCGCCTCCAGTTCTCCCTTGGTAAATGCACTCTCATCCTCATCATGGACAGCACCAGATAAAAAGCACAGTCCCAGGGCATTTTCACAGGAAAACACCAGACGGCCTCCCTGTTTTACATACTGAGAAGCCTCCTTTACAACGGCCTTTAAGTCCATGTCCGGGCGGGAAGATTCTAAAACCACAAGATCGTAAGCTGCTCTGTGGTCTTCCTTCTTCCAATCGATTTCTTTTATATAGGAAATATTGTCCGCACTGCTGTTTCTCTGCTCATTCACCACCAGATTTTCATCCCTGCGGTCCGTTACAGTCACATGGGCGCAGCGCTCTGCAAACAATCCGGTGAGAACCCCATAGCCGGAATCCAGCTGCAGTACATTTTCACATTTTTTCAGCTCCATCCAGTCGAAAAGATTTTTCCGGACATCGGAAAGAGCATACAGCACCTCCGGACGGCTGTCATTTTCAAGGATTTCTGAATCCCCTCCGGATCGGAACCGTATTTTTTAAAGAGATCCAGAATCTCATAGCTTATATCATTCATCTGCTTTCCTCTTTTCCGCTTTCACCTGGGATTCCATATCGTAAACGCCCACAGTGTTTTTATTGGAAATAACAGTAATATTTGTCACATCATACAAACGGTGATATACCGTATGCTCTCCGGCCTCGAAGCCGGTACAGCTCATGCTTAACAGGTACTCACCGCCCTGAAGGGTCATCTTCTGGGTAAATTCCACCACATATTCCTCGCCCTTTTTCACCGGCTGAATGTCCGCTCCCTCAAACATGGTGTTGGTGCCAGTGAGCTCCGTTCCCTTTTTATCCTTAATGGTATAGGTAAAAATAGGCGACTGGATATCCGCATGGAAACGGATGCATTCACGAATAGTAAACATCTCTCCTTTTAAAAGGAGGTTTGTAATATTGCCTCTGGCGTCTAAAAGACCCAGATCATAGATTTCCGCCCGTCCGTCGCCATATTCCGTACGGTCTGAATTGATCGTCATCTGGTCGCGCATCAGCCCCTTGGGATGCTGATTTGTTGTTCCGGCGCTCTCATGGTTGTCAAGAAATGTTTTTTTTGCCAGCTGTGCATCAACAAGGCCGTCTACGTCCATACCGCCTGAGAAATCGGAAAGGTCATCCTCTGTGCCGGACGGCTGATCCGTTTTATGGACTCCGGCTGCCAGCTCCGCCTTCAGCTCCTCCAGCTTTCCGGCCAGAATCTTCTTATACATATCCACCACTTTGCCCGCAGGCCCTTCAGCGATAAATTCGCCCTTATGAAGCAGAACCACCCGGTCACAGTATTTGATAATGCTTCCCATATCATGTGTTACCATCAGGATGGTCGTGCCCTTTTTGCGGATCTCCTCCATCCGGCGGTAGCATTTGGACTGGAAGAATACATCTCCTACCGACAGAGCCTCATCTACGATCAGAATTTCAGGATCTACGTTGATCGCAAGAGCAAAGGCCAGACGAACAAACATACCGCTGGAATAGGTCTTTACCGGCTGATAGACAAAATCTCCGATTTCAGCAAAATCCAGAATATCCTGAAGCTTTGCATCCATCTCCTTTTTCGTATAGCCCATCATGGTGCCGTTCATGTAGATATTTTCAATTCCCGTATAATCCATATTAAAACCGGCTCCCAGCTCCAAAAGGGCGGAAATCTTGCCGTTTACATCCACCTGCCCGGTGGTTGGCGTCAGCACTCCGGTGATAATCTTTAAAATGGTAGACTTTCCGGAACCATTTGTACCGATGATCCCTACGGTTTCCCCCTTCTTTACCTGAAAGGAAAGTCCGCTTAAAGCATAAAAGTCCCTGTGATAATTTTTATGGGAAATGCTCATCGATTCCTTTAAACGGTCAATGGGCTTGTCATACAGCCGGTAGACCTTGGTCACGTCCCGGACGCTGATGGCATTTTCCTGTTCTCTTACTTCCATATCGTTCTCCATATCTAGTTGCATAACTGCATAATTCTCCACTTTAGGGATAAGTATATCATACAATGGCAAATTTTTATACTGGTAAAAAGAATAAAAACTACCCTTCTTCCTCCCCCGCCGCCAGCCCGATCAACGTTCTGGCCTCTTTTGTCAAAAATTTGTTCTTATGGTAAATAACGGAAAACTTCCGTGACAATGCAAGTCCTCTTATAAAGAACTCCTTAACCTGCCCCTTCTCAAGGCTGTCCCGAACCAGATAATAAGGAAGAAGCGACAAGCCCAGACCGGCTTTTACCCCTTCCAGCACCGCCTCATGCTGACGCTCTCCCATAAGGGCTTCACAGAAATTTCCCCTGCTGCCAGAATCCCGTCCAGAACCTCTCGCCCCGCGCTGCCCCGCTCCCGCAGGATCAGATCCTGTCCTGCCAGCTCTTCGGCCGATTTTAAGGTATGCCCTGCAAACGGATGGGCCGGAGGGCAGATAAATACCAGCCGATCGCCGGGAAAGGTCCTACAGTGGATATAGGGACTGTGAACCATTCCCTCAATGATACCGATATCGATCTGATTTTCAAGCAGCTTCTGCTCAATGGCCTCTGAATTTCCCACCGCCGCCTGTACGGTCAGCGACGGAAAACGTTCCTTCAGCTCCCTGATATATCCGGGAAGCAGGCAGGAGCCGATGGTAATGCTGGTACCGATCCGCAATTCTTTCGCCGCCTGGCCACCTCCCACCCCCTGCTCCATCTCGTCAAAAAGCGCGATAATATGTCTGGCATATTCCAGGGCCTGCCGCCCGCTGTCTGTGAGATACAAACGGCGTGAAATACGGTCAAAGAGCCGAACTTTGTAATGCTCCTCCATCTCTGAAACAGCCAGACTGATAGCGGGCTGGGCAATATAGAGTATCTGGGCTGCCGCAGTCATGCTTCCTGTCTCGCAGACCGTGACAAAAATCCTTAAATGACGCAGCGTCATGATCCTTCTCCTTTCTTTCACTGATTCGTATATTCATAATATTTTCATTATATATATTATAATATTATAGTATTTTACATATGTATCTGCAAGGCGTATAGTAGGAATGCCGGATGGATTTTCCGGCAAAATAACCGGGAATACTTCCCGTTTTAAAAGGAGTTCACCCATGGAAGCTGTATCCCATTATGAAAAGCGGTCTGTCATCTTAAAAAAGCTTTTTATTTCTACCTTTTATCTCAGCGCCTTTACCTTTGGCGGCGGCTATGTAATTGTAACACTGATGAAAAAAACCTTTGTGGATCAGTACCACTGGATCGATGAGGAAGAGATGCTGGATCTGGTAGCCATTGCCCAGTCCTGCCCCGGCGCCATCGCAGTCAACGGGGCTATCGTGGTAGGCTACGAGCTGGCAGGCCTTCCCGGAGTCATGACCTCCGTTCTTGCAACGGTCATCCCTCCCTTTGCCATCCTTTCTCTGATTTCACTCTGCTATGCCGCCTTCCGCTCCAATCAGTATGTGGGCTGGATGTTAAACGGAATGCAGGCCGGAGTAGGAGCCGTAATCATGGAGGTAGTCTGGGAAATGTCCTCTGGCATTATAAAAGAAAAGCAGACAGTTCCCCTTCTTGTCATGGCCGCGGCCTTTATTGCCAACTACTTCTTCGGCGTCAGCGCCATTATCATTATCCTGCTGTGCATCGGCCTTGGTATCGTCACTACCTTAAGCCGTGAAAAACAGAAGAAAGGCGGTTCCTTATGATCTATTTACAGCTCTTTTTAAGCTTTCTGCAGATTGGCGCTTCAGCTCGGCGGCGGCTATGCGGCAATGCCTCCTGATCCAGAATCAGGTAGTACAGCTTCATCCCTGGCTTTCCCAGTCCGAATTTACGGATCTGATCACCATTTCCCAGATGACCCCCGGCCCGATCGCAGTCAATTCCGCAACCTTTGTAGGCACCCGCATTGCCGGAGTTCCCGGAGCGCTGGCAGCTACCATCGGCTGTGTGCTCCCTTCCTGCATTCTTGTAACGATTCTGGCAAAAATTTACTTAAAATACCGAAGTTTAAGCCTTCTTCAAGGCATTTTAAAATCCCTCCGTCCTGCCGTAATCGCCATGATCGCAGCTGCCGGAGTCAGCATTCTGGTTACCGCATTCTGGGGAAATGACATTTCCTCCCTCCATCTGGATGCCATTCTCTCCAGTACAAATATAAGAGCTGTGGGAATCTTTCTGCTTTCCCTGATTCTTCTTGCAAGATTCAAAATGGATCCCATCCATGTGATGCTTCTTTCCGGAGGGGCGGAAGTTGTCATGCAGCTCATTATGAAGCTTCTGTAAATATTTTTTCTGTTTCGTGACTTTTATCACATAAAAAGAGGGGCGGCTGTGGTATCCTATATACAACAGAAAACGAATTCACATTTACAGGAGGTAATATATATGGCACTTTCACATCTCACATCCGCTGATTTCGACCAGGCAGTAAATGCCGGTGACGACGTAGTAGTCGTTGATTTCTTTGCAACCTGGTGCGGTCCCTGCAAAATGCTGGCTCCCGCAGTAGAACGCATGGCAGAGGTTCATCCGGAGGTACATTTCTACAAGGTAGACATTGATGAAGAAATGGATCTGGCATCCCGTTTCGGAGTCATGAGCGTTCCCACCCTTCTCTACTTCAAGAGAGGAGAGATCGTAAATAAAACCGTAGGCCTCATTTCTCCTGCTGATCTGGAAAATGCCATTGCCAAATCCAAATAAACCATAAACACATAAGAGGATTGAACCCTTCGCTGCGATATCTGTCAAACGAAGCATTCAATCCTCTTTTATTGTCCTGCAGCCGGAAATCAGGGTACCTACACGTATCCTCCAAATTCTTTCAGCCACTTTCTTCTCTTCTCATAATCGGGAAGCACATTCTTTACTTCTGCCCAAAACTTCCGGGAATGGTTCATCTCCTTTCGGTGAGCCAGCTCATGGACCACCACATAATCCAGAACCTCCGGCGGCATCAGCACCAGCTTCCAGTGGAAATTTAAATTCCCCTCACTGCTGCAGCTTCCCCAGCGTGTTTTGGCGCTGCGGATGGAAATCCGCCCATAGGTTACTCCCATCAAAGCCGCAAAATACGCAGTCCTCTGCCCAATCCGCTCCCGTGCCTTCCTGCGGTAAGCCGCCTCAAGCTTTGGATCTTCCTCATAGTCATGTGGAAATACCTGAGCCAGATTTCGTCTCTTTGTTTCCGAATCGAACCATTTCTTCAGAATCCATTCCTGCCGGGTTCGTACAAACTCCATCAGCACTCCTTCCGAAATGCCCTCCGGCGCACGGATGATCACCTGACCATCCGTCTTTATCTCCAGTGCCAGACTGCGGCGTCGGGAATAGACCACCTGTGCCTCGATCGTTCCTTTCCGCTCTCCCTGTCTCCAGCCAATCCCTATCTTTCCTATCATATCCGCTTACAGAACATCGGAAAAATGAGGCCTGAGCTTTTCAAACATCTTAAGTCCGCAAAGAAGTACGATCAGGGTGAAGGCCCAGTAATACAGCGTCAGCTTCGGCCGCTCCCAGAACCAGTTGCCTGTAATCATGCTATCCTTGTATCCGGTGACGATATAGTAAAAGGGATTCAGCTTAAAAATCGGTTCCATCCAGGGCATACGGTCTGTAAACATAGATTCATGATACATAATGGGGCTGAGCCAGATGCCAAACTGCAGGCAGATTCCCACGATCTGAGCCATATCCTTGAAAAATACATTGACAGAAGCTGTAAAATATCCCAGTCCCAGCGCCAGCACAGAGGCTGCAAAGGTATAATAGAGAACCTGGATCCAGGTAACGCGCACCGGCATCCCGGCGATCAGGTACATTCCCGCCATGATCAGCACGAAAAAGGCATGGACCAGCAGACAGGAAATCAGCTTGATGATCGGCAGGATCTCTACTTTGAAAACCACCTTTTTGACCAGATAGCTGTATTCCTGAAGACAGCCCGTTCCTGTGTTTAACGCCTCGCTGAAAAAGAACCAAGGTACAATGCCCGGAACCAGCCATGCCACATAGCTGACTCCAGGAACAGGCGGCGGAGACTAAATACCGATTCCGAAAATCACCGCATAAATGACTACGGTCACAATGGGCTGAATAAACATCCATACAATACCGAAGTAAGAACCCACGAACCGTTTTCTGAAATCAGCCTTTCCAAGATCCCATATGAGCTTTCGCTTTGTAATAATCTCCTTTAACAGAGAAACTGCATAATTCATAATCCGTATCCTTCACTGTCAGAATTTAAAGGTATCCTTAAGACCGCTCCATTTCTTATCCTTCTCGGAAATGATCAGCTCCATTCCCGGCTCGATAGGCCACTCTACGCCGATCTCAGGGTCGCTCCAGAGAAGGCCGCCCTCATCGCCCGGATGATAAAAGTCTGTGCACTTGTAGGCAAACTCCGCCTCATCGGAGAGAACCAGAAAACCGTGTGCAAAGCCCTCCGGAATGTAAAACTGCTTCTTGTTTTCAGCAGATAAGGTCACGCCGAACCACTTTCCATAGGTTTTGGAATCGGAACGCAGGTCTACGGCAACGTCAAAGACCGTTCCCCTTACCGCACGTACCAGCTTGCCCTGAGGATACTGCTTCTGGAAATGAAGGCCCCTTAAAACGCCTTTTACGGACATGGACTGATTGTCCTGTACAAAGGTCATATTAAGGCCTGCTTCCTTAAAGTCATTCTGGTTATAGGTTTCCATAAAATAGCCTCTCTCATCCTTAAAAACCGTAGGCTCAATTACATAAAGTCCTTCAATTTCACATGTTGTCACTTTGATCTTTCCCATGATTCTTTCTCCTTCTTTCATCCATCCTGAGTCATTCAGCAGCCCGAAAGCCGCTTTTCCACATCTATCAGGAAATTTTACCACGTTATCCACAAGGGTGCAACTGTTTATGCTGCTTCTCTCTAAATCCGCAGGCACACCACCGCAAAAATCCGCACCGCCACATACAGATCCATCATCATCACCGCATAAAGCAGCCCTCTGTCGTCGCTTCCCGTCCGTACCACCCGGCTGCTGCGGAATGTAAGCAGAACCGCCGGAAGGAGGGCAGCAGATATCTTCCCTGAACGCCTTCAATCATGGACGCGCTTCTGGGAGTCCAGGCTAACAGCATGGAAAACATCAGCGCCCCTAAAAGCAGCAGCGCCAGAAACCAGATCCACAGCCTGTTTCCTGTGGAAAACATCACTTCTTCTCCCGGCTTTTTTAACGCCAGCACCACTAAAATGGTACACAGAGCCAATATGATCACGGTCGGTGTATTTAAAACAGGATCCTGATTTCCCAGAGAGCCGCCGATCATTCCTTCAAACAGCTGCGTTCCCTTCCACGCCAGCGTGTCATAACACATTTTCAGCACATGAAGAGGACGGTGGAGCAGCTCCGCAAAGGTATATCCCGTCTCTCCGGCCCAGGCAATATAGCTGTCCTCTGCCTGAGTATACATG
>ENA-OPYY01000486-OPYY01000486.1-human-gut-metagenome-genome-assembly--contig:-NODE-486-length-12683-cov-1.044600_pt1 | contig 12683 bp, 10 predicted proteins | sample MGYA00242472_ERZ504481 | MGnify/ENA primary metagenome ERZ504481 (study PRJEB26092, sample SAMD00036265) | human gut metagenome | host: Homo sapiens | study: EMG produced TPA metagenomics assembly of...
CTCCTTTATATATGATTATTTTAGAAATTTCTTTTTATTTTTCATCCAGCCACAGACAGCCAGTGCTGCCACAGCGGCCGCACTTACGCCTGTAATAACGGCACCTGTCTTTAGCCCCTGAGGCTCATAGGACAGCCGGATCTTATGCTCGCCGGGTTCCAGATCCACGCCCAGAAATGCATCAAACACCGGACGCCCTGAAACAGCCGTCCCGTCTACCCAGATTTTCCATCCCTTATCATAGGGAATGCTGGTAAACATGGTTCCTCCCTCCGGCGTATTTATGCTTCCTGCAAGGCCGGTATCCGTCCAGCTGGAAAGTTCAAGAGGCGATTGGCTCAGACACTGATAAATCTCCTCCATGGCCTCCGGATCAAAACGCCAGATTTCCGCCTGCATGGCAGGATTTCCATCTGTTTTGGACTGAAGGATTACCTCCTGTCCCTTTGGCAGATAGCCCAGCTCCAAAAAATAGCCCCTGTCAACATTATCAAAGGAAAGACTTCTCTCCCCTATTTCGGCGGAAACCTCTTCTACCTTTTTATTGGTCACATAGACATAATAATCGCCGGAGGCATCTGCTGTAAAGGTAAACTTCTTTCCTTCCGATACTCCCTCTGCCGGCACAAGCAGATTGCTTACTCCCAGTACGGAAGAAAGATCATTCTGCACATTTGCCGGATTTCCCGAATCAAGAACCCAGTTGGTTTCCATATCCTGAGGCATCACAAACCCCACCGGAAGGGTATGTTTATTTTCATAAAGCCACATGGAACCCTGACGGCCAATCTGCTCCTTTAAGCTGTCCGCAGGCTGCTGATCCGGATAAATGCCGTAACGGGCAGCAAAAAGAGCGTCAATAAAGGGCGTACTTCCTTTTACACTGTACGCATTGGTGGAGCTCTCACAGCCTACGCTTTTAAAAAAGTCCGACATAGCAGCGCTGGCTACGGAAGAAAACAGGGAGGCAGAAGGGAAATTCATCCATGCCCCATCATTTTTGGTTCGGCTTTCACCCTTTTCAATCCGGTAAAATACCGAGGAGCGGATGCTGTCTGCCAAAAGCATGGTATCTTCATTATCTTTTACATAGGCTGTGCGGCTGGTTGTGGGAATACTCGTTACCGCCATATTGACTGCCGACTCACAAAATACCAGTCCCAGCACTGCTAAAAGAACCCCATCCCGACGCCATTTCCGGCTGTGATACAGATAAATACAGCCCGTATAAAGAGCCAGAAACAGAATGGCTGCATAAAATACGGCAAAATGGAACTGCTCCTCATTATCTACCAGCTTTTCAGCCAGGATCACAAAGGCTGCCGCTCCCCAAAAGGCCATAACGATATGCTTCCAGGATGTATTTTTAAGTTCCAAATACGCCTTATAGCACATCACTAGCACCAACGCGATATAGATGAAGGACTGACGGCAGGGAAGGCTGTTGGGATAATGAAAGCCATGCCAGATAAAATTCAGTACATTAACAGAAAAACTTGCGTAGAAAAAGAGCAGAAGACTGAAATATACTGCTTTTTCCTTTATTTTAATGTTCTTATTCCCAAGATACAGGAGCAGGAGCATCAAAACAGCTACCCCACAGTAAATATTGGGCCAATGATCCAGTCCGATCTCTGTCTGTACGTTCCCCATATGGCGGGCGATCATGTCAAATATGGAAAAATAGGAACTGACTGTCTTTGGAAAGTCAAAATTTCCTGAAGCGGTGGCCTGAAGGGCATAAATTTCCGGCAGCAGGACCACTGCCGCCAGTCCGCCGGCCAAAAGGGAATACAGCGTAAATCTGCCGGCTGTGGCTGCGAACTCCTTTCCCTTCTTCGGAGGATATAAAATCACCAGAACCGCTGCATAGATCACCATAAAAATACAGATCATGATGGAGATATAATAGTTTGACAGGATGGAAAGCCCCAGGGCAATACAGTAAACCATCCCCTTTTTTCCTTTACCAGCCGTTCCAGCCCGAAAAGAATGACCGGAAATAAAAGGATACAGTCCAGCCACATGATATTCCAGCTGTAGGCTGCCATATAGCCACTTAATGCATAAAAAATGCCGAAAAAGCAGGAACCAAACTCCCTGGTTCCCGTATGTTTTCTAAGGTACCAGGTAAAAGACAAGCCGGACAATCCTGTTTTTATGACAATCAAAACCGTCATGAACTCAATCAAAAACTGCCTGGGACAAAGAGCCACAAGCCAGTTCATGGGACTTGCCAGATAATAGGCATACAATGCTGAGAAATTTACCCCCATACCGATATCCCAGCTGTAAAGCAGACTTCCTCCGTGAGTCAGCTTATACTGAAATTCAGAGAAAAACGGCGCATACTGATGGTACATATCCGTACGCAGAAAACATTCTTCCCCAAAAGGGAAAATACCTCTCTGTGCAAAGATAACCACCAAAACAAGCACCGGAACAAAAAAAGCAGCCAGAAGGCTATCACCCGGACGCAGGATATGAACGTCCCGGCAGCGTTTTAATTCCCGGCACGCTTCATACTGCAGCATATCTGCTGTGTCTTCCATATTAATACGGGTCAGGCTTTCTTCTGCCTCTGCTTCCTGAATCCGATTTCTTTCTTTCATACGCTCCTCTTTTATGTCATCCCTTCCTGAAATCTCCTCCGACTCCTGGATCAGCTCCAATACCGCATCCAGTTCCCGTTCTGCCTGAACGATCTCTTCTCGTTTCACTGCTGTTTCCCCTTGCTCTCTGACCTTTTTTAAAAATCCACAGCTTGCTGAAAATATAATTTGCCACCAGGTTCACCGCAGAAGAGACCATCTTGCAGAACATCTCATATAAAAAGCCTCTTCCCTCTCCAAGCGCTATCATAACAACCATCAGCAGCCAGACAGCCACGCCTGAAATTCCTCTTGTCATCAAAAAAGCGCCTGCCTCCTTCATAAGATAGGATGGCCTGAGATCATAATTTTTAAATACGATCAGCTTATTCACCACATAGGCAAACAGCACAGCTGCCCCCCAGGAAAAAGCCTGTGCCATTCCCACTCCCATATCCATACGGCGGAACATGGCATAGGACACAAAATCTACTGCCGTAGTCAGGATCCCGCAGATCAGATAACTGATCGTTTCATAATTTACACATTTTTTTCCATATTGCTTCAAACATTTTATTCCTCGTATTTCTGTATGTAAACACGTTCTCATTATATGGCAGCCTGCAAAAAATGTAAAGTTAAGTTTCTATATTTATGGGCTGCTGATAAAGGCCTCTGCTCCCTTAGAATAATGAAGCGTCCCATCCTCTGTAACAAATACCGCATACACGCCCTCTAAGGACTGTGCAAGCTCCATTCCTTCTTTCAATCCCAACGCAAAACAGGCCGTGCTCAGTCCATCACCATCTACGGACTGCTCAGACAGGATCGTGACCTGAGTAAGGCCATTTTCATAGGGCCATCCGGTAGATGGATTCAAAATATGATGGTAATTGACTCCATTTTCCTCAAAATGGCGCTCATATACCCCGGAAGAAACTACAGACATATCACGGATATCCAAAGCCGCCACTGTCTCGGACCGCTCTGCAAAGGGCTTTTGAAGACCGATTTTAAATGGCTTATTTCCGGGCCGTTCCCCCAGACAAAGGACATTGCCTCCCAGATTGATAATGGCGCTCTCTACACCCTGCTCTTTAAGATATTCTTTCATGCGGTCTGCAATATACCCTTTGGCGATCGCTCCCAGATCAATAGATACCAGATCATCTGCAAAAACCACTGTATTGCCGTTTACCGCAACTCTTTCATATCCTACCTTTAAAAGTTCTTTCCGGATTGCTTCCTCTGACGGTACATGAGGATCTGAGCCCGAAAAATCCCACAGACGGCTTAAGGGTTCTATGGTGATATCAAAGGCCCCATCTGACAGCCGGCTGTACTCCAGTCCTTTTTCTATCAGCTCCGCCGTATCCTGTGACACAGTAACTCCCGTTCTCCCTGCTTTCTGTGGTTCATTGCATAAATTTCACTGGTTTCTATGGTGGTGCTGAACTTCTTTTCATATTCTGAGCAAAGCTCCGTCACCCCATCCAGAATCTCTTCCTCTCTGGAATCGTAAAGCGTTACCGTAATAAATGTGTTGAGCAAAAAGAAGACCTGCTGACAGGTTCCCTATGCTTTTGGCACCCCGTCAGACAGGCCGCTATGATCAAAATTCCTGTAATACAAACTGCTATTCTCTTCTTATCCATGGTATTTATTCTAGCATTGGGGGGCGGGAAAGTCAAGAATACACCTGAATGCTTCTTTTCACCGATCCCATCTTTTATTTCATAAATAAAACCCGAAGAAAGATATCGCGCTTTCTCCGGGCTTTCTTTTCTCCCCCTCTTACTCGTCAATCGAGTAGTTGGGAGCTTCTTTTGTGATGTGAATATCGTGAGGATGGCTTTCCTTTAAGGAAGCGGCAGAGATCTTCACGAATCTTGCCGTATTCTGCAGAGTGGGGATATCCTTGGCTCCGCAGTAGCCCATACCGGCTCTTAAACCGCCTAACAGCTGGAATACCGGTATCCTCTACCATACCCTTGTATGCCACACGGCCTTCTACACCCTCCGGCACCAGCTTCTTGGCGTCGGTCTGGAAATAGCGGTCCTTGCTTCCGTTCTCCATGGCAGCGATGGATCCCATGCCGCGGTATACCTTGTACTTACGTCCCTGGTACAGTTCAAAGGTACCCGGACTCTCATCGCAGCCTGCAAACATGCTTCCCATCATGCACACGCTGCCGCCTGCTGCGATCGCCTTTGTAACATCACCCGAATACTTGATGCCGCCGTCAGCGATAATCGGGATGCCGTATTCCTTTGCCACATTGTAACATTCCATAACGGCTGTGATCTGAGGTACGCCGATACCTGCCACCACACGGGTCGTACAAATGGAACCGGGGCCGATACCTACCTTTACACAGTCCGCACCTGCCTCGATCAAAGCTCTGGTCGCCTCACCGGTAGCCACATTTCCTGCCACTACCTGAAGATCCGGAAATGCATCCTTGATCATCTTCACACAGCGGATCACGTTGGCAGAATGACCATGGGCAGAGTCAAGAACAATTACATCTACCTTTGCTTCTACCAGAGCAGCTACACGCTCTAATACATTAGCAGTAATGCCTACGCCGGCTCCGCAGAGCAGACGGCCCTGCTCGTCTTTTGCAGACAGAGGGTACTTGATCTGCTTTTCAATATCCTTAATCGTGATAAGACCCTTTAAATTGAAATTGTCATCTACGATAGGAAGCTTTTCCACTCTGGCTTTAGCAAGGATCGCCTTTGCCTCCTTGAGCGTTACTCCTTCCTTTGCAGTGACAAGATTCTCGGAAGTCATACATTCCTTGATCGGACGGCTGAAATCCTCCTCAAACTTCAGGTCACGGTTGGTAATGATACCCACCAGCTTCTTTCCCTCCGTAATAGGAACACCGGAAATACGGAATTTTGCCATAAGGTCATTGGCATCCTTTAAAGTATGTTCGGGGGAAAGATAGAAGGGATCTGTGATAACACCGTTTTCGGAACGCTTTACACGGTCTACTTCTTCTGCCTGTTCCTGAATAGACATATTTTTGTGGATAATACCGATACCGCCCTGGCGCGCCATGGCAATGGCCATACGGTGCTCGGTCACGGTGTCCATGCCTGCACTCATCAGGGGAATGTTAAGTTTGATCTTCTTTGTAAGATAGGTGGTTAAATCTACCTGATTCGGAATCACTTCTGAATAAGACGGAACCAGAAGTACATCATCAAAGGTTATGCCTTCGCCGATAATTGTACCCATTAAAACTTCCTCGCTTTTCTGTGTGGTATACTGCCCTCAGCATCTTATTAGTATCTAATCCTAGCAAATTTTATTAGGATTGTCAAACCCATTTTCCCGTTATGATTCATTGAATTTACTAATAGGATTCCATCAGTGCCCCTAATATTTTGTTTCTCTTACTTCACGAATTTACGCGGAAATGTATGGCGCATGGCTGCCAGCATCTTTTCATTGGGCTCAATAAGAACTTTCATGGTGTCGGCTCCCTTCTGATACATCAGCGCATAAACTTCAGCACCCTGCTTTCCGGAGGTACAGTCCATAACCTTCATCCCCTGCTTGGCATAATCCTTCAGCATATAGGAATCCACCGGAGCGATCAGCTGTACATCATCCTTTTCACAGTCAAAGGCCTTTTTCCGTCTGGCCTTTCCCAGAATCCGGTCAATCCGCAGACCGCCCTCAGCAAACAGATACTCATATTCCACACTTAAATTCAGGAAAATAAAATAGGTACCGATACCTGCTGCTGTCATGATCACAACTCCGATCACCGTCTGCAGCGCCAGCAGTACGGAAAAGGCGCAGACAAGCACCATAATGATCTTTACCGGAAGGGCATAGATAGGATCCTTGCGCTTTACCAGCCATTCAATGTAACTTTCTTCCATAGCAAAACTCTCCTGTTGTCATTTTTCTTCTTATTATACACCACTTCACCGGTTATTTCCAGTCACATTTTCCCGCCTGAACCATACTGTAATAATAAGAACAAACACGGGCAGGTATACGGATCGTGAATCCTTTCCTTTCCTTAAATGATATACAACCAGGGCAGACCGCCCGGGTAACGGAACTTCTTGTTTCCGGAGCCATGCGCAGGAGGCTTATGGATCTGGGGCTGACTGCAGACACACAGGTAGAATGCCTGGGCGTAAGTCCTTTAGGTGACCCGGTCTCTTACCGGATCCGGGGTGCAGTCATTGCCATACGGCGTGAATACAGCCGCCAGATCCGGGTGGATGGAAACGAAAATAAGAACCAATTTTCAGTGGCTCTGGCCGGCAACCCCAATGTAGGAAAAAGCACCCTTTTCAACAGCCTTACCGGCAGCTCCCAACACACGGGCAACTGGGCCGGGGTTACAGTTCCTGTTTTAAAGGAAGCTGCTCCTCAAAAAAATACAACTATGTTTTCGCAGACCTTCCGGGAACGTATTCTCTTATGGCTCACTCTGCTGAAGAAGCGCTTGCACGGGACGGCATCTGTTTTGGGGAACTGTGATGCCGCTGTGGTTATCTGTGACTCTACCTGTCTGGAACGGAACTTAAACCTTGTCCTGCAGATTCTGGAAACCGGAATTCCCGCCATGGTCTGCGTCAATTTCATGGACGAAGCAGCGAAAAAAAACATACGCGTTGATCTGCCGGCTCTCAGCCGGGAACTTTCTGCCCCTGTCGCGGGAACAACTGCAAGAAAAAAGCGCTCTCTGGAACATTTTTTAGACCGGCTGGATGAAACGGTCGATCATCCAGACACAGAGCCATTTCATATTTCCTATGACGCAGCTGTAGAACAGGCCATTTCCATGCTTCTGCCCTTTACAGAACCGCTCAGCAGCCGCCTTTCTCCCCGCTGGCTGGCCTTAAGACTCCTTGAAAATGATCCCGGCCTGCTTCGCTCTTTAAATACCTTTTTAGGCAGAGATCTGTCCGAGGATGATGCATTATGTCAGGCTGTCCGCCAGGCCCAGTCCCACCTGGATCAGGCCGGGATCTTTGAGGATGATTTAAAGGACCGAATCGTATCCGGCATCGTAAATACTGCGGAGTCCATTGCTTCCCGCACGGTCTCCCTTCCTGAAAAACCCTACGGCAAAAGGGATGCTTTTTGGGACCGCATCCTGACCGGGCGGCTGGCCGGATATCCGGCTATGATTGGTCTTTTGGCGCTCATTTTCTGGCTGACGATCACAGGAGCCAACTACCCTTCCGCCCTGCTTTCCTCCCTCTTTTTCTCCTTTCAGGAAAAACTTACCGCTGCTTTTATGGCAGTCAATGCGCCCCAATGGCTCCACGGGATTCTGGTTCTGGGTGTATACCGGGTACTGGCCTGGGTTATCTCTGTCATGCTTCCGCCCATGGCCATTTTCTTCCCTCTCTTTACCCTTTTGGAAGATTTTGGTTATCTGCCCCGGATCGCATATAATCTGGACCGTCCCTTCCAATGCTGCAAAGCCTGCGGAAAACAGGCCCTTACCATGGCTATGGGCTTTGGCTGCAATGCAGCCGGAGTAACGGGCTGCCGGATCATCGACTCGCCCAGAGAACGGCTCATCGCCATTCTTACCAACAGCTTCGTCCCCTGCAACGGCCGTCTTCCGGCCCTCGTAACTCTGATCACGCTGTTTTTTACAGGAGCTTCGTCCGCAGGTCCTATTTCCTCTCTCCGTCCTGCCCTGATCCTTACTTTTTTTATCCTTACCGGTGTTGCCGCCACCTTTTTTGTATCCCGCCTTCTGTCTGCCACGGTCCTTAAAGGTATGCCTTCCTCTTTTACTCTGGAGCTTCCGCCCTACCGCCGACCTCAGATCGGAAGGGTAATCTGGCGCTCCATTTTGGACCGCACCCTTTTTATTCTGGGCCGTGCCGCCGCGGTAGCGGCTCCTGCCGGGCTTGTCATATGGATTTTAGCCAATGTTTCCATTGGAGATATCAGCCTTTTGGCACGCTTTAGCGGATATCTGGATCCGATCGGGCGCCTGATGGGGATGGATGGGGTAATCCTTATGGCATTTATCCTGGGGCTTCCGGCCAATGAAATCGTGATCCCCATCATTATTATGGCCTATACCTCTCAGGGAACCCTGATCGAACCAGGAAATCTTTCCGACCTTCATACGCTCCTTATCTCTCAGGGCTGGACCTGGGTCACTGCCCTTTGCACCATGGTATTTTTCCTGTTTCACTGGCCCTGTTCTACTACCCTTATGACGATAAAAAAGGAAACCGGAAGCTTAAAATGGACCTGTCTGGCCGTTCTTCTTCCCACAGCCTGCGGCGTTATACTGTGCATGGCAATTACTGCCTTCTCCCGGCTCTTGACTTTCCTTTAAGGTACCTATATAATAATTCCCAGTATTCACATATGAATAATATGATACCGGATTGAAAATCAGCCAGGTATCAAAACTATGTATATCCGGAGTTTAGAATGACAAACCATTACGATCACAGACGAAACAAAGCCTCCCGCTCTTCCTACCGCGGCCCCAGAAAAAGCCGCCGGCCTGCATCTGAAACGGAGAAGGGAAAATTCCTTCTTCCCCTGTCTGCCGCCGGAGCGGGAATCTTTCTTTTAGCCGCTGTCTCAGCCGTCACTATTTCCCATTTAAAGGGAAACCGGCTGCGGGCAGCCATGAAACCTCGCTTTCTGAAACAGATGCCTCGCTTACCGCGCCTGCGGTAACGGTCAACGGCATTTCTCTGAACGGCTTAAGCCCGGATGAGAGCTTTGAAGCCTTAAACCAGCTTTTTCTTTGGGACATGAAAGCAGAATATGGAGAAGAACAGCTGGCTGTGGAAAATCCTTTATCGTCCCGGCTGAAGGAATGGATTGGAACACTCTGCCGTTCCTCCCAGTCCGGAGATCTGACCCTTACCCCTGCAAACCTGATAAACGAAGAATTAAAAAAGGAAATTTTAATCCAGGCAGAAACCTTTGCAAAAAAGTGGGAAACTGCACCTAAAAACAGCGGTCTGGATTATTTTGATCCACAAAAAGGAAGCTTTATATTTACCGAAGGCTGCTCCGGCATTGAAATTGATGAACGCCGGCTGGCTGAGGATATTCTTTCCGCTATCCGTGAAAACCGGCTGGATGCAGTAATCCCCGTTCATTCCGCAGACGCTGCCCCGCCTCTCTCCAAGGCCATGGCAAAAGAGCAGTACAAAACCATCGCTGCCTTTACTACGGAAACCACCAGCAATCAAAAACGCAACACAAACGTACGGCTGGCAGCAGAGGCCTTAAACGGCACCATTGTACAGCCCGGCGAGGAATTTTCCTTTAATCAGGCAGTGGGCCAGCGCACGGCTGAAAAAGGCTATCAGGAAGCAGCTGCATACAGCAGCGGCGCTGTGGTACAGGAAATCGGAGGCGGTGTCTGCCAGATTTCCAGTACCCTGTACCGGGCAGCGTTTAATGCGGGAATGGAAATTACCTTCCGCCGTTCTCACACCTTTGAGCCAAACTATGTGACTCCTGGACAGGATGCGGCCATCAGCTGGGAACAGCCGGATTTCCGTTTTGTAAACACCTCCAGTGCCCCCATTGGCATCCGGGCCAGCTATGCGGACCGCAAAGCCACTGTATCCATCTATGGGCTCCCTGTTTTGGAAGAAGGCGTTTCCTGGGATCTTTATTCTGAAAAGGTGGAGGAACTGCCTCCTCCGGAACCGGAATATGCGGAGGATCCTTCACTTGAACCCGGAACAGAAAAGGTGGTAAAGGCAGCGGTTCCCGGCAGCCGCTGGGACACCTATAAGGTAATATCAAAAGACGGGGAAGAAAGGGAACGCATACTGGATCATTCCAAGACCTATAAAGGCCATGCTGCGGTTATCCACAGAAATACTGCTTCTTCAGAAACTTCAAAGGCGGAGCAAACGCCTTCGGCTGCCCCCTATGAGACCAAAACAGGCCCTGAGCATCCGGCTTCTTCCGATCCTGCTCCAGCCGAAACGCTTCCCTCCGATGCTCCGTTCGTAGACGGAATGCCGGACAGCTATACTCCAAAAACAAACCCTATCATCCCTTTTCAGCCAACGGCTTCCTCTTAAAAGAAGGCAGGTGACTCATGAATCTTTCCTATTTAAAATACGCAGTAGAGGTAGAAAAAACCGGCTCTATCACCAAAGCCGCCCAGAACTTTTATATGAATCAGCCCCACTTAAGCAAAATCATACGGGAACTGGAGCGGGAGCTGGGAGAAGATATTTTTGACCGGACCAGCAGAGGCATGATTCCCACTAAAAAGGGCGAAGAATTTCTCCGGTACGCCAAAACCATCATGGCTCAGGAGGAACAGATCGAAGCCCTCTGCGCCCGAAACCGCAAACAGGCTCTGGAGCTTAAGTTCTGCGGCCCCAGAGCCACATATATCACCTGTGCATTTACGGATTTTCTCTGTGAAGCCAACACCAAATCCCCGGTAAATATCCACTATATGGAAACGAACTCCAGACAGGTCATTGAGCTGGTATCTTCCAAGGAATTTGATCTGGGGATCGCACGCTGTCCTGCTTTATATGAACCTTACTATAAAAAGCTGCTCCAGGATGAAAATCTGGACTCCTGCCTTTTATGGGAATTTTCATCCCTGGTTTTAATGGCTCCGGATCATCCTCTGGCAGGCAGATCCGGCCTGACCTATCTGGATCTGGGAAGCTCTCTTGAAATCATCCAGGGCGATTCCTCCAATCCCTCTTTTTCCTTTGAAATCCAGGAAACTTCAGCCACAGGAGGCGATTCCAGCCGTTCTGTGTCCGTTTATGACCGCGGAAGCCAGTTTGCCCTGCTGCGCCGTCTGCCCGGAGCCTATATGTGGACCTCTCCCATTCCCTACAGCGAACTGTCTGCCGAAGGCCTGATCCAGCGTCCCTGCGCTTATCCCGGAAATCTGCACAGGGATCTTCTGATCTTTCGAAAGGGCAGCCGCCGCTCTTCGGCGGAAACCGAACTGATCCATAGTCTGAACCGCATCGTAAGCCGGCTTTCGGACTGATTTAAGCGCTCCCTTCTCCCTCACAGTCTCCGTTCTGATAAGGACAAGCTGATAAAGGATATCCATTCCGGCATACCTGTATTCCATTTTCATATCTACCCGAACCTCTTTTCCTGTGATATTCTATGTTTGTTAAATAAATATCATTCTTCACAGGAGGTTTTACTCATGAGGTTTACATTACCAAGAGATCTGTATCACGGAAAGGATGCTCTGGAGGCATTAAAGACATTAACAGGAAAGAAAGCGATCGTTGTAGTAGGCGGCGGCTCCATGAAGCGTTTCGGTTTTCTGGATAAGGTAGTTGCTTACTTACAGGAAGCAGGCATGGAGGTTCAGCTGTTTGAGGGAGTTGAGCCGGATCCTTCTGTAGAAACTGTTATGAAGGGCGCAAAGGCTATGGAAGAATTCCAGCCTGACTGGATCGTAGCTGTAGGCGGCGGTTCTCCAATCGATGCTGCAAAGGCTATGTGGGCCTTCTATGAATACCCTGAAACAAGCTTTGAGGATCTGATCACACCATTCAGCTTCCCAACCCTGCGCACAAAGGCAAAGTTCTGCGCTATTTCCTCTACCTCCGGCACCGCTACCGAGGTAACTGCATTCTCCGTTATCACGGATTATGCAAAGGGGATCAAATATCCTCTGGCTGACTTTAACATCACACCGGATGTAGCAATCGTAGATCCCGCTCTGGCAGCTACCATGCCAAAGAAATTGACTGCTCATACAGGTATGGACGCTATGACTCATGCAATCGAAGCGTACGTTTCTACCCTTCACTGCGAATATACCGATCCGCTGGCACTTCATGCCATTGAGATGATCAACGAGTATCTGGTTCCATCTTACAACGGAGATATGGATGCCCGTGCCAAGATGCATGACGCACAGTGTCTGGCCGGAATGGCATTTTCCAATGCTCTTTTGGGAATTCGTTCACTCCATGGCTCATAAGACAGGCGCCGCATACTCCGGCGGCCACATCGTTCATGGCTGTGCAAACGCAATGTATCTGCCAAAGGTAATCAAATTCAATTCCAAAAATCCTGAGACTCGAAGCCAAGCACACAAA
>ENA-OPYY01000487-OPYY01000487.1-human-gut-metagenome-genome-assembly--contig:-NODE-487-length-12652-cov-1.372136_pt1 | contig 12652 bp, 12 predicted proteins | sample MGYA00242472_ERZ504481 | MGnify/ENA primary metagenome ERZ504481 (study PRJEB26092, sample SAMD00036265) | human gut metagenome | host: Homo sapiens | study: EMG produced TPA metagenomics assembly of...
ATCGGCTCACCGCACTTCGGGCAGAATTTACCCTGCCCTTTCAATTCTGCTCCGCATTTCCTGCAATATCTTTTTTTCTTCCATATATATTTCCTCTTCCACTATTTTTCCTTCCATGTTATTGGTCTAACTGATGTCCTAATGGAGATAATTTATAGTCTGCATCTTTTAAAAACTCTACATTTTTTATTCAACCCTTACAAAATATTTTGCATCTGTAATTTCTTCCGGCAAACTGATTACTTCCTTCCCTGTTGCATCAATATAAATCCATGTATTTTCCTTCTTTACTAGCACTAGACCATTCTCTGAAAACTGTGAAGGGTATTCTACATCTTCATATTGACATGGGATTACTTCTTCTCCCTGCTCATTTATATATCCCATTTTCTGCCTTTCTTTACTGCCATTAAACCATTTTCTGAAAATCCACATGCTTCTTCATATTGACATGAAATTACTTCCTCTCCTTGCTCATTTATAACACCCCATTTTCCATCTTTCTGTACTACTGCTAAATCATTCTCTGAAAAACCATATACACTTTCATATTGACATGAAATTACTTCTTCTCCCCTCTCATTTATATAGCCCCATTTATCTCCTTTTTTTACTGATGTTAGAGCATTCTCCCAAAAATTATCTATATATTCATATTGACATGGAGCTACTTCTTCCCCTTTCTCATTTATAACACCCCATTTTCCGTCTTTTTGTACTTCCGCTAAGCCATTTTCTAAGAAATCTGTCGCATCCTCATATTGGCATGAGATTACTTCTTCTCCTTGCTCATTCATATAACCACATCTTTCACCCTTTTCCACTTTTGCTAAACCATTTTCTGAAAAGCTGTTCACAAAGCTATATTCATATTGGCATGGTATTATTTCCTCTCCTTGCTCGTTTATAATTCCCCATTTATTATGTGCATTTACCATTACTGCTAAGCCATTTTCTGAAAATGTTCCTATATATCCATATTGACATGGGATTACTTCCTCTCCTTGTCCATTTATACAACCACTCATGCCTCCTTTCCTCACATCTGCTAAACCATTCTCCGCAAATCCATATGTTTTTTCATATTGGAATGGAATTATTTCTTCTCCTTTCTCATTTATATAGCCCCATTTTCCATCTTTCTGTACTGCTGCTAAGCCATTCTCTGAAAAGCCCCATGAGTCTTCATATTGGCATGGGATTATTTCGTCTCCCTTCTTATCTACAAACCCTATCTTCTCCTCACTATTCATAACTTCTATTAGTCCAAACGACTCTTGTGAATATAAATCAATATCCTCATATATACAAGGTGTCACCCATCCTCCTTCTCCATTTATCAATCCTTCTTTTCCACCTTCACTTTTGATAATAGCAAAATAATCTTCCGCCTCATTTGTCTCAACAAAATCTTCTTTACTTTCTTTTGTCTCTTTCTTCTCGTTATCCTCTTTTACGGCGGTTACATGGTTCTTCTTTTCTTCTTGTTTTCCCAAACAACTATATGCAGCTACTGTCCCTACTCCTAATATCCCAACAATTCCTATCGTTGCTATGACAACTTTTCTGCCTTTCTTCTTTGCTTTCGGAGGCTCTTCCGACAATATCGGCTCACCACACTTCGGGCAGAATTTCCCCTGCCCTTTCAATTCTGCTCCGCATTTCCTGCAATATCTTTTTTCTTCCATATATATTTCCTCTTCCACTATTTTTCCTTCCATGTTATTGGTCTAGCTGATATCCTGATGGAGATAATTTATATTCTGTATCTTTTAAAAACTCTGTATTTTTCTTTTCCGTATCAGATAACAAAGAAGCGCTATAATTTGCATCAAAATCCTCAGCGCTGTATTTCCCTTCATACCACTGTTTACTATTAAAATAATTTTGAAGTTCCGGTGAGTCAAACATTCTTCCATGCCTTGCATAAATTTCATTTTTCGCATAATTTAATTCTTGAATGGAAAGCCCCTGAATGTCACTTTCTGTCAGCAATCTTTCTGCACTGCTTGGTAATATATATTCAGGCTCCTGTTCCTGCACAGGAGCTGTTTCTTCGGGTAGCTTCTCTTGTTCCTCTTGGTCTTGCTCTAACGTCTGTTCTTGAATATTTTTCTTCTGTTTCCGGCTCGGCAAGTGACGGCACAATTTTTTTCTCAGTCTCTTCTAATGGTTCATTTTGTGTCTTGTCTTCTGTCTTTGCCTCTACTCGATTTCTAAATCCTCTTTCTGGCTTTTTCATAATGTCGGACTCTAAAAACAGCCAGCTTCCAATCCCCACTGCAATTAAAACTACTGCAATTACAGCTATGATTATAGGAAAAGCAAACTTTTTCTTAGCTGATACTTTATGTCCGCATACCGAGCAGAATACATCTCCTTTTTTCAATAGTGATTTACAATTTGGACATTTCATATTTTTCATTCTCCTCATCTAAAGTAACATTTCTTACTGTATGTAGAGCAGTTTCCATTCGCCTTCTTCTTTTGACATAAAAATACTCAGTCCTTTATTCTGTGATTTACTATCCTGTTTTGCTGTTACGTTCAAATCACACACCACAATTTCTTCTATCGTACTTATATCAAAATTTGAATATTTATACTCTATCTGGTCAAGTGTTTCTTTTATACTGTGATTAGACATTTTATATGTTTCATTTATTTCATAAGAAATTTTGTAATTATGACCGACAGAGGTTTCAAAGAACTCAAGAGTTTCACCAACTTTACTTTCAAAATAATCTTCGCCATAATTTTCTTCACCGTAATAGTAAATATTACTGGACAAAGAAACGAGCTTTTCAATATCATACGTTTCATAAGCTTTCATAACTTTCCGTAACAGTCCGTTGTACCCTGTGAATTTCAATACTACATTAACTGCGATAACTCCTATCAAAACCACCACAATTATTGCAGTAACTGCTTTAAATCTTCTTTTACTCTTTTTCTTCTTCTCCGGATTATCTACTCTTATCACGGGAGTTTTCATAGTTCCTTCAACAGGAGTTCCACACTGACCGCATACTCTTTGTCCTTCATCTAATTTTGCTCCGCAATTTCCACAAAAACCTGCCATTTCAAACACTCACCTTTCCTTTCTTTTTTTGCGCATCTTTAATGTAATAAACAAATCAATAATAAGAAGCAGCACACCGCTTCCAATTACGATATAAATCCATGTTCTTGTTTTTACTTCTTTGCCATATCCGTTTTCTTCTGCACTCAATTTCAAGTCATATTTTCCGTCTCCGTCTTCATCAATTTTAAGTACGCTTTCATCCGAGTCTGCTGCAACGGTATCAATCATCGTCTGCTTTGTAATCTTGATGTTCTCAAACTTACGAAAATCGCTGTATTCACCATTTTCATCCATAAACCCAATGGTATAATCCATTACACCATAACCGGTTCCCTCAATCTGGATATCATAGTCAGCTCCTTCCTTTAATCGTAAGATTTTGACTTTGTCCTCCTCGCCTTGAGAAGAGGTACTTTGACTTTCTTCAAAAGTCAATGTTCCAAACTTTGTTCTAAGCGCCGGATTTTTCTCAGAAGAATTTAACGTTTCTCCTTTATAAGTTACAGAAACGTCAACAGGGCATGCAATGCGAACATATATGTATTTCTGTCCATTAATCTGATCAGCTATATCTTCAAAGAAAAAAACTAAATCATCAGCATTCGCAACTTCATAGTGACATCCGTCACTGGCAATCTCTTCCATCAAGTATTGTGCCGAAGATTTTTTATCTCCCATATCTTCAAAAAATCCCAGCGTATAAAGATAAATACCACTATTTTTTAATTCATTTGCGTATGCAATCAGTTCTTCGCCTTCTTTTCCTTGGTTTGGTTCTCCATCGCTCATAAGAACAATCATTTTTTTCCTCGCCTGACTTTTGTCTAACATAGATTTTGCTTTTGCTAAACCGTCTCCGATGTTTGTACCTCCACCATCAGAAATACCCGTTACTATTTGTCTTAAATGATTTTTATTGACAGAAAAATCAGAAAGCTGTTCTGCTTTATCATCATAAGTAACTACACCAATGCTGGCATCTTCTTCAAGAATTGTATTAACAAACTTAACGGATGCCTTTTTTGTTTCTTCCAAAGGTGTTCCTGACATACTGCCGGATGTATCAAGAACTAAAACAATATCCCTCTCATCCGATGTGGTTCTGATTGGTTCTTCCAGCTCTTGATGAGAGTTCATATCAGTTGGTATATCTACGTCTTCTTTTACATTGAACATATTATTAAGAATGTTAAAGTATCTGGTCATTACATCAACTTGTCCGTTATACCAACTTTCGGTTATTTCATCTGGGTTTTTATCTGATAATATACCTGCATCATTTACCAGTAGTTGATAGATTAAATATTCTCCACGTGCATGGGTAGCCAGCAACATCTTATAGTAATCACACTTCATCTGAATATTTTCTAACGCTTTCGGAGAATTGTAATTTGAAGGCGTTTGAACTTTATAATTAGCTTTTACTATGGCATTTGCAACATCTGAAACAACTCTCATTTCTTGGTATCTGTTGAAAGTATTAGATGTGCCAAATCCAATGTTTCCAGCCAGCATTACCACACGAAAAGCAAATTTACCGGCCTCCAGTTTCGATAAGACCGAGCTAAACAACTCACTTCCACAATCAACAAACCATTTAACCGTATCATCTGTTTTATAAATATCTGTTTCTTTAAGAAGTGAAAAAGAAAGTTCTTTCATAAAAAATTTTGCATCATAACCGGCTATTGTTCCGGCAGTATTGCCTAAATACTCCAATCGCTTCTCAAGCAATATATCATTTGTTTTCAATAAGTCTTTTGCTACTTCACGTAATTCTTTATTTTTTGCATATTTTCTAACAGCATCAAGAAAGCCATTTGCCTGCACATAACTTTGAATTGTAATTTCGTAATATTTTGCTTCTTCAATATTTTCAATCAGAGTCTCTTTCCCATCCACAGCAGCAGAAATAATAGGAGAAATATCCTTTAATACTCCCTTCCAACCGATAAAAGAGTCTGCAATGTCGACGATATCACTAACGTAATCTGCTCCATTTTTCAAATCATCAAAACGGCTTTGTGTTTCAATCTGCTCTGCAAAATCCCCCTCTTGCATGGCAATTAAGTTTGCCAAAATCTCTGCATAATCCTTTTTGTCGGGAAATTCGCCAATTAGCTGTGAAGACTTATCAAGACTCCAACTTAGTGCCTTATCCTCCTCTATTCGTTTCATCATTTTCCAATATCCAACAGTAGAAGTATCTTCAAAAAGCGCTTTTAGCATCGGTTCTTGATTTGTATACTTTAAATAAATTAACTCTCTTTCTCCCTCTGTATAGTTCAATTCTTGCGCCTTTGCCAATACTATGGTAGGCATCAGTGAAGCAGAAATTACTAAGCAAAGTATAAAACAAGTCAATTTCTTCAACATCACTCCACCTCCGTCAAAGCATTTACCGCATTAACCAGTTCTTTTTCTATAATTTTGTCCACAATTTCATCTGAATGAATGACTGTCTCACCCTCTTCTACTGTAACTTTTACATCCTCTTCGTATTTTTTAGTGTCATATTTTCCTTTCTTTAGCGCATTCACAATATATCGCTCAGGATTCTTAGAATTGTAAGCAGCAATATATATATCTGCATAATTCGGTACTTCGATGGTAATCGTTGCAGTTCCCTCTGTCTCATTGTCCATAACAATGTCTTTTTCTTTGACTATAATACAGCTCCTGTTTATATCCTCAATGTTCTCCTCATTCTTTAAAAATTTTGAAATGTCAATCCTTCCTTTTAACTGTAAAAATGCTATACTTCCTATTATCACTCCTGCTAAAACAAGTATTACCACAAACAATCTCAGTAAAAACTTTCCTGTTCTTCTCTTTTTTTTCTTATTTGTTTGCTCCATTTTCTCCGCATCACAGTTTGGACATAAACCTGTAACCTCATCTAATTTTGTTCCGCATTTTCCGCAAAACTTTGCCATATCTTTCCCCTCTGTCTAAATTTATAATTACTGTAAGCCTTTGTAGCAATCATCACATACAAACACCATTGTTCCGATAAGATTTTCATAATGCCTATCGGCTTTTTCTCCGCACAATTTACATGTCTTACTACACTTTCTACATACATAGGCATAAGAACCATCCGATGTTTTGTATGCTATGGATGGTCTATTTGAACACCAATCACAAGGCTTATCAACTGTAACCACAAATCGGCTGATTATCCACCCGCCTATTACAAACACAATAGCCCCTATGGCGATTTTTTTCCACAATTTGTGTTTGGAAGCTTTAGGGGTATCGCTATCCCTCTGTTCCCTCTCCTTTTTTTCAGTTTCGATAATTGCACCACATTTAGCACAATATTTTCCTCCATTTAACGGTGCTCCACATTTTCCGCAAAAATCCATTTTCTTTTTTCTCCTCTCCATATAACTAAAATAGTTAAAGTTTATTCCCACATTCGGTACAAAAAGCTGCATCATCTTCCACTTTAGCACCACAAACCGGACATACTTTATCTTCAACTTTCTCATTAACCATCATAGGTTCGTCAACTTTTTCAGACGTCACCAGTTGAACCATAGGTTTCCCACAGGACGTACAGAAACGTGCTTCTTTTTTTACCATAGCACCGCAGCCTTCACAGCGTACCAACTCCTCCGTATTTGTCTGTTGAACTTTAGGCATCGGTGCACCACAAGAACTGCAAAAGGCAACACCTGCCTGCACTTCAGCTCCACACTGTTCACAACACGCAACGCCTTTGATATCTTGTACTTGTTGCTTGTAACTTTTAATTTTTTCATCTGCCTCCCCTATTGTAGTAATCATACCTGCAAATTCTTCCTCATAGTCATGAGAGTGCATAGCCACATATAATTTTCCTATCTGATAATAAGTATTATTGATTTTTGTCTCCTCTTCTGAAATCATTGAATTAAGTTTTGCAATATCAGACATTTCCTTTGCTTTCTGCATTGCCTTTACTGTTGTTTCAGATGCTTTTTGACTAAGATTATCCCAAAATGCCATTTTAGTTCCCTCCTAAGTATAATTTTCTCTATATAGTGTATTACCCACATATAAGGGCTTCAATATGTGCTACTCATTGTGCCTTACTTTTTTGTCGTAAAATATTGCAGTGTCCCAGAAGTATTTGTATAATTCTATTGTTTATTGTAATATTTAAGGAGGAATAAAATATGTCAGAGTTCAGCGAATACTGCCGACATCTTTTAGCCAACAGCGGAAGCAATGTTTATCAAATTGCAAACCATTCTTCTCTGGACAGAACTTCTATCCAAAGAATGATTAGAGGTGAACGACTTCCCAGCCGCAAATTTGTAAAGGATTTTTGTTCTTATCTCAGGATTAATCCTATTCAGCAAGAAGAAGTATTAAAGTTATATGATATAGAGAAAATTGGAAAAACAGAATATTTAAAGCGATGCTATATTAAAGATTTGATAGAACGACTTTCATTCTTAGAAAATGACAATTCGGATACGCTTTCCGGTTCAGAAGATTTTTCTAATGCCTTTTCTATAACGCCTTGTGTAGAAAATAAAATTTTCTTTACATTGCAAAAAGAATTAGAAACAAATACAAACCCCGAAATTCTCCTGAATGTTCCGACATCGTACCGTTACGTTTTCTTTGTATTAAAGAAGCTTTTTTCACAGTTTAGCGGACACGCAGATATTAAGCATTTAATCACTTTAAACAGCAATCCGTCAAACTCTTTACATCCTTGTCAAAATCTTGAAATTATGTCTGATGTTTTGCCAACCATACAATTATTAAAAGACATTTATCATCCTTCTTATTTATACAGTAATATAACCTGCGATGATGAAAAGCTTATGGTAATGCCCTATTACATAATTACTTCGCAAAATGTCCTGATAATTTCTTCAGATTTTAAAAGTGCTGTTTTGTATCATTCTTGGGATATTGTTAAAGAATATCGAGATGAATTTTATCGAATTTTTCAGATGGCAAAACCGTTTATGGAATATGCAGATAATCCTATTTGCATTATGAAAGCATTGGAAAAAAATTATATGGATTTTGGGCTTCCTTCTCACACATTGGAATTTCATCCGTGCTTGTTTTTTATGAATGTACATTTTAATTCTGAAAAAGACTCGTTTAGTGAACTTCCAAATGCAGCAGAATATATTGATGCACTTCAAAAAATGTATAAAGTAGTTGCTGCCTCTACCCCCCCCTCCCCAGAAAAATGAAGAACACGGTTTCTTTCTTTTCCGAAGAGGGACTAAATATGTTTTGTCAAACCGGAAAATGTTTTGGACAGTATAAAAAATTTAAAAACCGGATTTTCAGCTATCGAAAGAAAATCCATGATGCAAAATTACTTTCACCATAAAAAAGAAGGCGATTTTACCCCACATATTTTAAAACCGGAATTTAAGCTTCCGACTTATTTGAACATAGAATTGCATGATATCCATACCTTGACTATATTTATTATAAAAGAAAACTTCCAATTTTCTTTTATACAAATAAATGAGTCCAGTTTATGTAATGCTTTCTACTCTTTCTTTGAATATCTGGCAAGTTCAGATTTCGTTTATACAAAAAAAGAGGAAGACATTATTTTTCAAAATGCCTTTTCCTCCATTTCCTAATCATGCAAAAAATAATTGCAATTTCCTTTTCACTATTCTATAATAAAGAAAAGGAACAATCGCCCACAAGGGGTTGACCGATTTAAAAGTGTACATAGAAAATGCCACCCGAAACCTGTCAAAGTTTTTATGAGGGTGGTATTTCTATGCTTTAAATTATCAGTGACAAATCATATAAATGAATGTCAGTAGTGATAAAATGAACATTCCAAATGACATTAAGTCTTTAAAATCAAAATGTTTCATTAGCACCACCCCCATTCTATGTATCATAAAATAGAGGTCAACCACCCTGTAACACGATTGTTCCTAAAAATTATTCTATCATTTATGACAGGAATTTACAATTAGGCAATTTCACAATAATTCATTTCTCCTATTCTTGGTAATTGCATCTATATTTTCTTACCTTAATAAATGCTTATTTCGGATATGGCTGTATCCTCATATTTCGTTCCTGAATAGACATCCTCAATAATCAAAGAAATTGATTTACTATATATTGGTTTCTGAAAAACAATATCTTGAACACTATTTACATCGTCTAATTCATGTACTTCGTATGTTCCGTCAGAAAAAGCAATCCCAATCTTTGCCGGTCTGGAATTTTTATTATACAATTCGTCGTTTTTCTGATATCCTGCATTAATCTTAATTCCATTTATCAAATATTCGTCATCAAATTGGATACTAACTGACTCTCTTATTCCTTGACCGGACATGCCTTCAACCCATGCTGTGGAAATATCACCGTCAATAAGCCTGTCTGCCGAATGAGTCATACCATATTCTGAAAGCTGTGATGTGGCAGAAATATATGATATATTCTCCATGCTAAAGGGCTGTGCTGTATCTAAAGACATAGTTTCTGTTACATAGGCATATTCAGCCTGAAACTCTTTTCCTTCCTGCTGCATCCCTGCTCCGTAATATAATACTCCATCCTGATTTTTTATGGTAATGACAACAGACTCTCCCTGTATATCAAGTTTTACTGATAAAGTTTCTCCTGACCTCTGTCCTTGAACTTCATACTCTGTTTTACCGTCTTCCCACGTAAACATAAAATCTTCTACGGAAGCAGAAGCACCATAATTGTACCACTCTCCCCAATAACATTGCTTTTTGTCTCCTTCCGTACTTACTTGTAATTCTGCACGAAAGTCCCCATCCGAATATCTATAAACTCCTTCTTTTAAAACACTTTCTGTATTAGGAATATTCTCAGTATTATTCTCAGAAGCATCCACTCGTTTCCAAAATATTTTCGTTCCGTCTCCAAATTGGTCAAAAGCAATCCTCGGAATATCTCCCTCTTCCATATACAGTTCCAACTCGCCTGTATTAGGGTCTCCTTCTGTTAAGTTCAATTTAATTTTTCCATTTTCCACTTTAAAAGTTCCCGTTCCATAACACCAAGCTACATAATATCCAAATGAGCCATCTTCACTGAATATCATTTCGGGTCTGCTGCCTGTATATGACGTACCATACAAATCCAGCATACTCTTATTGGTATATTCCATGGTATACTCTGCATCAATCGTCCATTCACCAATTAAATCCTCTGTTGCAGCAGTAGAGAAATTAATCTCAGGTAAGGCTTCTCCATATAAATCTAAATATTTCTTATTATTTTCCGGAAGAAAGCCATATTTTAAGTCTTCATTGCTTTTATTCGCTGTCTTTAGCTTTATGAGAATATCTGCAATCTCAGCATTAATCTGTTTCTGCTGTTCTAATAAAGGTTTAATCTGTTCCTTTACTGCCGCGCTTTTTCCTACTAAGGATGCAAGAGCGGACTCTCTGGTAATATAGCAAGTTTTCATATACAGATAACAATATTGGGATATTTCGTACAACTCTTCTGCTGTTAAATCCTTCACATTAGAAAAGACTTCATTTCGGCATTTTTGATAATTTAAAAACGTATCCGATTGCAACACTGCCGAATACAATGCCAGCTCAAATTTATCAGCGCCAGCCAGACCATTTGAAGCAAATGGCCAATACGAAGAAAGCATATTCCAAACTCTCAATGCCATATTCCCCTGTGAGCCTAATAAACCTCCGTCTTTAACGGCATCTTTTACCCAGCCACCTACATTCTCTTTGAAATATTTAAAAACAGAATATTCTGCCACATTCCCTTTTAACTCTGTTAAAAAATCCTTCATAGAGTTTTTCATATCTTCAGATGCAGCAGTTGCCTCCGTTGAATTTTGTAAAAAAGCCTCTAAAGCATTCACGGAAAATTCATCTTGATTGGCAAATTCTTCCCCATACTGAATGACTTCTATAATCGTAGGAAACACATCGAGAAGCGGTACATCAGCCGACATTTGCTTCTGTGTATCTAAAACAATTCCTACTGTATCTAAAAACCAGCTTTGTTTATCAAAAGCTTTTTCCAAAAGTCTATACGCTTTATTGTACAACCTAACATAAGAAGTATCTCCGGCTTGTATAAGCTTTTCTAGCTCTTCACATATTTCATTCCAATTTCCTACATCCTCGTCTAGTTTTTGCGAATACTTGGAAAGAAATCCTCCCAACTTTCCCTTTGTACTAAACAAGTTCTGATAAATCGAAGCCTGCTTTTTTAGTGCTTCCAATTCTCCATCAGACTCTGAACAGAGGAGCAATGAAATATCTTCCCCATATTTTTTGTCATACGCCGAAGAATTCAGACAAAATGACTGCAACAGTTGTACCCAAGAGTCCCCGTCAAAATCCAGTATTCCCTGAAACTGATTTACAAGATGTGTCGCAATGCCCAATGTTTGTATATCAAAGTCTGTATAACCAAAGTCTTTCCCCCAGTCAAACAGATATGTAGAATTATTTTTCATAATATCCATATAAATATCTACAATATTCTTTTCCGGCATGTTTGATTACAACTGTATCTTCCACAATCAGCATACCGCTATTTAAAAGTATCAGCACATACTCCATAGGCACCCACACACCCTGCTCATTGCGAACACTTGCAAATGGCGCTTCATAGTCATCTACAATCTCTGTAAAAACTTTATTTCTTACTCTTACATCTCCATAAAAAAGTTGTACAAATTTCTCCGGCAAAGCTTCATTTTCACTGTTGTAGATAGTGATTGCCTCATCATGAGATGTATTTAGCTGATATCCCAATCTTGGAATTAATTCTTCTGCATTCACATACAAAGCATTTCCTTTTGTCATGACATGAAGAACTTCATATTCCCCTACTTTATCAGAAAACTCTACCTGTATTGTTCCATATTGTTCCTCATTTTCTGCCTTAACAAGAAAGACATCATTTAAAACAAGAAACAAACATAAAAATAAAGCAATTATTTTTTTCATTTCAGTTCCTCTAACATTTTTGTGTATATTTCTTTATAACCTTGTAAAAGCCCTCCGGTTATTGCATTAATAAACTCTTCTGTTCTGTAAGTTGCAATAATTTTTCCATTTTTCTTCTCGTATGGTATGGAGACAACATATTCCTTCCTCTGTGCCTCTTTTATAAGCTTGTCCAATGAACTTTCCATTTCTGATGCAGATAACATTTTATTTTCCTTTTCTAACGTATCAAAAAAGGTACTTAAATCCGGAGATGAAATTTCATATTGAATTTCTTTCCCTGTAATTCTTTTTACCCTAATAGAAATGTTTTTAAATATTTTTGCCAGAATACCTTCTTTTTCACCTTCCTCTTGATTTTCATCCTCCATAGAAAGCTCTTGATATCCGAAAACAAGCTCATCTATTTTCTCTTTGTTCCCATTTTGAAATATTTCAACTACATTTTCTGCATATTCTTTCACTGATTTGTGCTCTTTGCTAAGAAAATATGCTCCCAGTAATAAAATTGCCAGAATGAGAACAATCAAAACAATCCATATTTTCTTTTTTTTCTGTTTTTCTCTTTTTTATAGGCTCTACCTCTGCCTGTTTTTTGTAGCAGAGC
>ENA-OPYY01000489-OPYY01000489.1-human-gut-metagenome-genome-assembly--contig:-NODE-489-length-12648-cov-1.622394_pt1 | contig 12648 bp, 12 predicted proteins | sample MGYA00242472_ERZ504481 | MGnify/ENA primary metagenome ERZ504481 (study PRJEB26092, sample SAMD00036265) | human gut metagenome | host: Homo sapiens | study: EMG produced TPA metagenomics assembly of...
GGGTGATTCGTCAGCTATGCTGTAGGAGAGCGTTTCTAAGGGGAGTGTTCCTTGCATCAGGTTCAATCAGTGATCCTTACAAATCTTACCACTTTGAAGTGGTATGTGCGACTGAAGACAAGGCGAAGCAATTACAGTATATTATGAACAGTCTGCATATGAGTGCCAAGATTGTGCTTAGGAAGAAATCCTATGTTGTCTACCTCAAGGAGGCAGATCAGATTTCAGATATGCTAAATATCATGGAGGCACATGTTGCACTGATGGAGTTTGAAAATATTCGTATTTTAAAAGATATGAGAAACACCGTGAATAGAAAGGTAAATTGTGAAACTGCCAATATTAATAAAACCGTTTCCGCAGCAGTCAAACAGCTGGAAGATATTGTATATATCAGAGATGAGATCGGTTTTGAAAAATTAGCAGACGGATTAAGAGAGGTTGCTCTTGCGAGAATCGCCTATCCGGAAGCAACATTGAAGGAACTAGGTGACGCACTGACACCGCCAGTCGGGAAGTCGGGTGTGAATCATCGGCTAAGAAAGTTAAGTGAGATCGCTGAGAAGGTAAGAGCGAACAAGGAGGTACACAATGATTAGGAAACCAGTAACAATTCAACTTGACAATGGATTAGAGGCAAGACCAATTGCGCTGCTTGTTCAGGAAGCAAGTCAATATGCAAGCCAAATCTATATTGAGATCAAGGAAAAAAGAATTAATGCCAAAAGCATTATGGGAATGATGAGCCTGAACGTTCACAGCGGAGAAGAGCTGACAGTAGTTACTGAGGGTGAGGACGAAGAAAAGGCAGCACAGGGTATTGAATTGTTTTTAAATAATGTAAAGTAAAAGAGGTAGGAAAAAGAGCATGTGATATGCTCTTTTTTATCCTATAAAAATAGTAGAAAGGAGAACGCGATGAAGAAATTATTATTTATTTATAATCCGAACGCAGGGAAGGGACTGATCAAGCCAAAACTGTCAGATGTACTTGATATTTTTGTGAAAGCAGGATACGAAGTGACCGTTTATCCGACACAGAAGTACCGGGATGGATATCACAAAGTGCGTCACTTTAAAGAAGAATATGACTTAGTTGTGTGCAGCGGTGGAGATGGCACGCTTGATGAAGTCGTAACCGGGATGATGAAGAGAAAAGAACAGATTCCAATCGGTTATATCCCGACTGGGACGACGAATGATTTTGCCAGAAGTTTACATATTCCAAAAGATATGCTAAAGGCTGCAGATACGGCAGTGAATGGAATTGTCTTTCCGTGTGATATCGGGAAATTTAACCACGATTTTTTTGTGTATATCGCAGCATTCGGGCTTTTTACAGATGTTTCATATCAGACAAAGCAGGAAGTGAAAAATGTTCTCGGACATCTTGCATATGTGCTGGAAGGAATGAAGCGCCTTTATAATGTGCCGTCTTACCGGATTAAAGTGACGCATGATGATCAGGTGATCGAAGATGAATTTATCTTCGGGATGGTAACAAATTCCAGGTCGATCGGCGGATTCAGAAATATGGTTGGAAAGAGTATTGTATTTGATGACGGAGAGTTTGAAGTGACTCTGATTAAGACGCCAAAGAATCCGTTAGCATTGCAGGAGATCATCGCAGCGATTCTGATCGAACAGATTGATACAAAACATATGTATACATTTAAGGCAAACAGCTTGAAACTGGAGTCTCTGGAAGAGATTCCGTGGACACTGGATGGTGAGTTCGGAGGGGAACATGATGAAGTGATGATTGAGAACCAAAGACAGAAATTAAAGATTATGGTGCCTATCGATAAAGTCAAATCTCTGATGAAGGAACCAGATACGTTACAATTAGAGGAAGGAATTGAAGAGGATTAATGGAAAAGAGAGAAAAATTTTCATCCCGGTTGGGGTTTGTATTGATTTCAGCCGGTTGTGCAATTGGTCTTGGTAATGTATGGAGATTTCCATATATTACGGGAAAATATGGAGGGGGAGCATTTGTACTTGTATATTTGTTTTTCTTATTTATACTTGGTCTGCCGATTGTTGTTGCAGAGTTTTCAGTAGGGAGGGCGAGCCAGAGAAGTATTGCTACTTCCTTCAATAAATTAGAGCCAAAAGGGACAAAATGGCATTGCTATCGTTATTTTGGAATGGCAGGTAATTATTTGTTGATGATGTTTTATACAACCATCGGTGGATGGATGCTTGCGTATTTCTTCAAGATGCTCAAAGGAGAATTTACAGGACTGAAGCCAAAGGAAGTTGAGCAGGTATTTGCTACATTTACATCTGATCGAAATGCGATGATCTTCTGGATGTTATTAATTTCAATAGCAGGATTGTGTGTGTGTTCGCTTGGACTTCAGAAAGGCGTGGAGGGAATCACAAAGATCATGATGTCTACGCTGTTTGTAATTATGGCGGTGTTGGCGGTGAAGTCACTAACACTTCCAAACGCAATGGACGGTCTCCGTTTTTATCTTGTACCGGACTTTGGTAAGATGAAAGAGGCAGGGATCGGTACTGTGATTTTTGCAGCCATGGGACAGGCATTTTTTACACTGAGCATTGGGATCGGGGCACTGTCAATTTTCGGAAGCTATATTGGGAAAGAACGAGCACTGACTGGAGAGGCCATCAGCGTTGGTTTACTTGATACAACGGTGGCGATTGTTTCTGGTCTGATTATTTTTCCAGCATGTTTTGCATTTGGAATCAATCCAGGAGAAGGTCCGGGACTTGTATTTGTCACATTGCCGAACGTATTTAACGAGATGGCAGGCGGAAGAGTGTGGGGAAGTCTGTTCTTCCTGTTCATGACATTTGCGGCATTTTCTACGATTATCGCAGTGTTCCAGAACATTATCACATTTGCAAGAGAGATGTGGGGGTGGTCCTTACAGAAATCTCTGCTCATAAATGGTGCGCTTTTGATCCTGTTAGGACTTCCGTGTGTACTTGGTCTGACAGATTGGTCTGGAATACAGATCCTTGGAAAGAATATTATGGATTTTGAGGATTTCCTTGTCAGCAACAACCTACTTCCACTCGGATCTTTGATCTATCTGTTATTCTGTGTGACAAAATATGGGTGGGGATGGGATCATTTCCTGAAAGAAGCCAATACCGGAATCGGAATCAAATTCCCGGGTGGCCGTCCGATGAAGTTGTACCTTACATTTGTTCTTCCGGCGGTAATCTTGTTTATCTTTGTGCAGGGCTATATGTCCATGTTTGCCGGAGGAATGTAGAAAAATCAGCAGCAGAAGCCGAGGGGCGAAAAGCGCCTGGTTTCTGCTGTTGAAATCTATAAAGGGAAGGTTTGGGCGATAGATAAGAATTGTTCAAGTATAGAAGCAAAAAATAGAAAAACAAAAAAGTTTAAAAAATTTGAAAAAAATTGAAAAAAAGACTTGCATAATCCCAAAAAGTGTTCTATACTATACAGGTACCAAACAAATGGCTCCATGGTCAAGCGGTTAAGACGCTAGCCTCTCACGCTGGAATCAGGGGTTCGATTCCCCTTGGAGTCACTTTTAGGAGTTTCAAAAACCTTGTGAATATAGGTTTTTGAAACTTTTTTTGTTGCAAAAAAGTGCAGGGTATCAAGCATAAAATCAGAGTAAATTTAGGAAAGGGAGCATACGAGTCAAATAGAGGTTGGATTTACAATGGACATTACAAAAGAAATTTTAAGACGTGCAACTATACAAGGTATTACAGAATATTTGCTCTATGGATCCGCGATCGAGGCAAAACAGACAGAATTAGATTATAACAAAAAGTTAGAAGAAAGTTATAGTAAAAATGAAGAGGTATTAAGAGAACATGGAAACAAAACAGTTTCAGAACTGATAGATTCAGCAAATGAAATGGCAAGTGAGGTTTCCGAAGTTTATACTGCGCTTGGTCTACAAGCGGGTATGAAAATCATGCAGGAACTGTTGAAAGGCATGAATAAATAGCAAATTTCCTTGTTTGTTTACATTCAAAAAACAGTGTCTTGCAGGATGCCCCGAGCAACGGCTTCTAACAGGTTGGCGGGGCATCGGGGCAAGCGTTACGCTGACAGAATATTATGGGTTCTTTCTATTTGACAATCCGAGCATATAATCAGCAGATACATTGTAAAATTTGCATAACGCTATCAGATAATCAATAGGCATTGGTCGCTTTTCTAATTCATATTGAGAATAAGTTGTTTGAGCAACTCCTAGCATATCAGCTACTTTCTTTTGAGAAAGATCGTTATCTTGTCTTAAATTTCTCATTCGTTCAGCATAATTCAAAGTTATCACCTCAAATTGATTTTATTATAGAAAGAATTTGAGGATTGACTTTCAAGTCGGTGCGAGTTAGAATAAAAACATAGCTCGGAACGAGTTAAAAATGTGTTGAATTTAAGGATGATAGAAGAGGGGATAGAATTCGGGTTCTTAAATATTGTCTTTAGATTCATGAAGGCAAATTTTAGGAGGAGATACAAATGAGAAAGAAATTTGTTGTTGCGTTGGTTGCTGCTATGTCTTTGACTGTTGCAGGAACGGGAACAGTATTTGCGATGGATAAAGTATCAGCGATAGCAAGCGAAAAAGAGCATGTACATGGGGATAATTGCGAGTGGGTAGTGGATAAGGAAGCGTGGCAGGAAACTATTCACCACGAAGCAGAATACAAGACGGTTCATCATGAAGCTGAAGGATATTATGAAAAACAACAAGTACAAGTAGGTACTAAGCCTATTTACGAAAAACAGAAGCATGCAATTTGTCAAACATGTGGTGGTATAGATATAGGTCTTTACGAAGATCCTGTAGAAGGCGGTTTATCTAAAGAGTATGGAGAACATATCGGATATCATGCGGATCGTGGTGAATTCCGTATAACAATAAAGGTTAAATGGGTTGATGTACAAGTTGGCGAGGAGCCTATTTATGAAGAAAAGGATATCTGGATTGAAACAAAGCCGGCATGGGATGAACAAGTTCTTGTAAAAGAAGCATATGATGAGGTGATTAATCACCCGGAAGAGGGACATTGGGTATGTAATGGAGAATCACAAGAGCCGGATCAGAAACCGGAACAGCCGGAGAATCCGGATCAAAAGCCAGAACAGCCGGAGAACCCAGATCAAAAGCCGGAACAGCCAGAGAACCCAGATCAGAAACCGGAACAGCCGGAGAATCCAGATGTAGAAACACCAGAAGTACCGGAACAGAAACCAGAAGCACCAACAACACCAGAAGAAAATAAGGAAAATGTTCAGACACAAGCAGCAGAAACAAAGAAAGAGGGAACAACACCAAAAACTGGTGACACAGCTTCCTCACTTCCGGTTGCAGGAGCAGGAATTGCTTCACTCGGAGTTGCTCTTGCAACAATCTTAAAGAAACGGAAATAATTTGATAATTTTATTTGATCGAAGCCTAATCGCTTATGCGTGAGGGCTTCTTTGTATGGGACGTTGTTTACTAAAAAATAGATGAGCATAGGAAAGAAAGAGCGGACGTATGATTACACCCACTTGTTTTTCTATTTTAATTAAAACAGCAGGCAAGATACGACCGGAAAGTTTCTGTGATAAAAAGGTTTCCTTTTTTTTACATATGCGGTATAATAGGGCATGTGAAATAACGTAAAAGAAGCGGAGGAAGAAACATGTTAGTATCAGCAAAAGAAATGTTAGAAAAAGCAAAAGCAGGTCACTATGCAGTTGGACAGTTCAACATTAACAACCTGGAATGGACAAAATCTATCTTATTAACAGCTCAGGAATGTAATTCACCGGTAATTCTCGGAGTATCTGAAGGTGCCGGAAAATATATGACAGGTTATAAGACAGTAGTAGGTATGGTAAATGGAATGTTAGAAGAACTGAACATCACTGTTCCGGTAGCACTTCACTTAGACCACGGAAGCTTTGAAGGATGTATGAAGTGTATCGAAGCAGGATTTTCTTCTATTATGTTCGACGGTTCTCACTACCCGATCGAAGAGAACGTTGCAAAGACAAAAGAGTTAGTAGCAATCTGTGCTGAAAAAGGAATGTCTCTGGAAGCGGAAGTAGGTTCTATCGGAGGAGAAGAAGACGGAGTTGTAGGAAAAGGTGAGTGTGCAGACCCTCAAGAATGTAAGGCGATCGCAGATTTAGGCGTAACAATGCTTGCAGCAGGTATCGGTAATATCCACGGAAAATATCCAGAAAACTGGGAAGGACTTAGCTTTGAGACATTAGATGCGATTCAGCAGCTTACAGGGGCAATGCCACTTGTACTTCACGGAGGAACAGGAATTCCGGAAGATATGATTAAAAAAGCAATTGACCTTGGTGTAGCGAAGATCAATGTAAATACAGAGTGTCAGTTAGCATTTGCAGCAGCAACTCGTGAGTATGTGGAAGCAGGAAAAGACCTCAGGGAAAAGGATTCGATCCTCGTAAATTATTAGCTCCGGGAGCAGAAGCAATCAAAGCAACTGTAAAAGAGAAAATGGAATTATTCGGATCTGTAAACAAAGCTTAATATTTGCAGAAGAATTGTTGAGAGATAATTGAAAAGAGATTTCGGGAAAAAAGATCAGTGTGACTGCACCGATCTTTTTTCCTTATCAATATTTATAAGAAATTACAAGTGTTAGGAACCTTGCTTTTTTTCTGAAATTAGAGTATCGTATTAAAGTGTATTTGAAAACGAAAACAAAAGCGAAACAAATATTTGGAAGGATGGGAATATGAGCGAAGTAATGAAGGTAACGGAAATCTTTGGGGAAAATGTCTTTAATGATGCTGTCATGCAGGAACGTCTGCCGAAGAAAGTATATAGAGAATTAAAGAAGACGATTCAGGAAGGAAAGGAGTTAGAGACTTCCATTGCTGATGTTGTCGCACATGAGATGAAAGAGTGGGCGATCGAGAAGGGGGCAACACACTACTCTCATTGGTTCCAGCCTCTGACAGGAGCGACGGCAGAAAAGCATGATGCATTTATTTCTGCACCGAAGCAGGACGGAAAAGTACTGATGGAATTCTCGGGCAAGGAACTTGTCAAAGGGGAACCAGATGCTTCCTCCTTTCCTTCCGGAGGATTGCGCGCCACATTTGAGGCGAGAGGATATACGGCATGGGATTGTACTTCTCCTGCATTTGTGAAAAAAGATGCGGAGGGAAATGGAGCAATTTTATATATTCCGACAGCATTCTGTTCGTACAATGGAGAGGCGCTCGATCAAAAGACTCCGCTGCTGCGCTCGATGGAGGCAATCGATAAGGAGGCAATGCGTCTCCTTCGTCTGTTTGGAAATGCGACCTCTTCTAAAGTAATCCCATCGGTAGGGGCAGAGCAGGAATACTTTCTTGTAGATCGGGAAAAGTATTTAAAGAGAAAGGATCTTGTATTCACAGGAAGAACACTGTTCGGAGCAATGCCGCCGAAAGGACAAGAACTTGACGATCACTATTTTGGTGCGATCAGAGAACGAATTGCAGCGTTTATGAAAGATGTGAACAAGGAACTGTGGGAGCTTGGGGTATCTGCAAAGACACAGCACAATGAGGTGGCTCCTGCTCAGCATGAACTTGCTCCGATCTATGCACAGTGCAATGTGGCAGTGGATCATAATCAGCTTGTCATGGAGACATTAAAGCAGGTGGCATACAAACATAACCTTCAGTGCCTGCTTCATGAAAAGCCGTTTGCAGGAGTGAATGGATCAGGAAAACATAATAACTGGTCGCTGACGACTGATGATGGAATCAATTTGCTGGATCCAGGAAAGACGCCGCACGATAATATCCAGTTTCTTCTTGTGCTCACTTGCGTATTAAGAGCGGTAGACCGCCATGCGAAACTTTTGAGAGAGTCAGCAGCAGATGTAGGAAATGATCAGCGTCTCGGGGCAAATGAGGCGCCGCCGGCAATTATTTCTGTCTTTCTTGGAGAACAGCTGGAGGATGTTTTGGAGCAGCTGATCAGTACAGGGGAAGCGACACATAGTCTGAAAGGCGAACGACTGCACACTGGCGTGTCGACACTTCCTGATTTTACGAAAGATGCAACAGACCGAAATCGTACTTCACCATTTGCGTTTACTGGGAACAAATTTGAGTTCCGTATGGTTGGTTCCAGAGATTCGGTTGCAGCGCCAAATGTCATTTTAAATACAATTGTGGCGGAAGCATTTGCGGAGGCATGTGATTATCTGGAAGAGGCAGAAGATTTTGACCGAGGTGTCCATGATCTGATCAAAAAATATGCTTACGAACACCAGAGAATCGTTTTCAGCGGAAATGGGTACTCAGATGAGTGGGTTGAGGAAGCAAAGCGGAGAGGGCTTCCGAATTTAAAAACAATGGTAGATGCGATTCCGGCATTGGTAGAAGAGGAATCGGTTGAAGTCTTTGAAAAATTCGGTGTATTTACAAGAGCAGAATTAGAGTCAAGAGCGGAAATCAAATATGAGGCATATGCCAAAGCGGTAAATATTGAGGCGAGAGCAATGATCGATATTGCAAGCAAACATATCATTCCGGCAGTGATTACCTATATTACATCGCTTGCGAAGTCTATCAATGAAGTGCGTCAGGCATGTGCAGTAGCGGTGATCGATGTGCAGGAAGAACTTCTTACCCAGTCATCGAATCTTCTTGCAGAGACAAAGAATGCGCTAAAAGAGCTGGAGAAAGTAACAGAAGAAGCTGCAAAGAAAGAGGAAGGAATGGAGCAGGCATGCTTTTTTGAACGTCATGTTGTGCCTGCGATGGAGCATTTGCGTTGTCCGGTCGATCAGCTGGAGATGATTGTTGATAAAAATATTTGGCCGATGCCATCTTATGGAGACCTTCTGTTTGAGGTATAGTACAGATCTTTTGTTGTGAAGATAGAATAGTGGAAATTGTAAAAATTCTTAGATTCTTTTAATAAAATATTAAGGATGTTCCTATTGGATTCAAAAGAAGTTTATGTTATTCTTTATTTTGAAAGAAGATAAGAAACATCAGACAGTCCCCCGCCTGGTCTGCCTGGCGGGGGACTGTTTGTCATAAGGGACTGTGACTGCATGGAAGGCATTCTCTTCGGCATTTGTTGTGGGAGTGTCAAGTGGATACAGGAAATCTGGGGGAAATAGATGAATAGACATGAATTTTTAAAACAGTTGGAGCATGCTTTGGAAGCGGAGATGAATCCGGCAAAGGTCAGAGAGCATGTGGACTATTACCGAAGTTATATTGCAGAGGAAGTCAAAAATGGAAAGTCAGAGAAGGAAGTGATGGATCTTCTCGGGGATCCGTGGGTGATTGCAAGGTCTATCATTGACTCTCCTTTAAATGAAACGGAGGATCAATACACATATGCCGATTATGAAGAGGCAGAGCAGGAGGCACCATTTGGAACACCGGAGATAAAGATTAAGAAAATTACCGGATGGAAGATAGCGGCAGTTTGTGTCGGGATTGTGCTGATTTTGGTGCTTGTAATTTCGTTGCTCACTGGGTTGATCAGTATGTTGGCACCTGTGCTGGTTCCTCTTCTTGTGATTTGGATTGTGCTGCGAATCGTAGAAAATCACAGGCGGTGAGAAGAATCTGAAAATAGTAAAAATGGGGAAAAGTGGGGAGAATAAGCCTAAAATAGCAAAATAAAAGACCGTTGGGGGAGCCAACGGTCTTTTGAGGGGAGTATAAATAATTAATAAGGGGTTGTAAGAAGTTTCCTTCCTACAAGCAGTAGTATAATATAATACGTAATAAAAAAGCAAGCTTAAATTAGAAAAAAAGCAAAATATTGGCAAAATTTACAAATGCAAAACCTCCAAAAGCTGCATAGTTTTTTGCGGAACAGGGATAATAAGAATGTAACTATTCACGAGTGAGCAGCAAATTGCAGGAGGAAATTTAAAATGGCAAAGAATGCGAAAACAACAAACAAAGCCAAAAACAGTGAATCTTATTCATCTTATTCTGATGGATATTCCGGAAACAGCAGCAAAGCTTCAGATCGAATGACATCAAAAAATAGCAACAAGACATCGGATCGAATGACATCAAAAAACAGCAGCAAAGCATCTAACAAAAATAAGAATTCAGAGAGCAATGAAAATTCTTACGGAAATTGCGATTACTAATCAGCAGAAAAGAGCCAGTGCTGTAATACTTCAAATGTCTTAAATAGGAATACTTTTAAAAGAATCTGACAGAAAGCCTTTGGTAGTATGAAAATACCGCCGGAGGCTTTTTTATTGATGCGAAAATAGTTGTGCATCCAGACAAGTTGCGGTATCATAAAAATGAAATACAGAACATCGGGAGGAAGAAGATGGAGAAACTGGAACTGATTGCACCATGCCATTTTGGGCTGGAAGCAGTTTTAAAGAGAGAAATACAAGATTTAGGATATGAGATTATAAATGTAGAAGATGGAAGAGTGACTTTTGCCGGGGATGCAAGTGCGATTTGCCGGGCGAATGTGTTTTTGCGGACCGCGGAGAGAGTGCTGCTGAAGGTTGGAAGTTTCAAAGCAGTGACGTTTGATGAATTGTTCGAGCGGACCAAGGAGATCCCGTGGGAAAAATATATTCCGGAGGATGGAAAATTTTGGGTGGCCAAGGCCGCTTCTGTAAAGAGTAAATTGTTCAGTCCTTCAGATATTCAGTCTATCATGAAAAAGGCGATGGTTAACCGGATGAAGCAGCATTATCATATTGACTGGTTCGAAGAGAATGGGGCGTCTTATCCGGTGAGGGTATTTTTAATGAAAGATATCGTGACGGTAGGAATCGACACTTCGGGGGGTTCTCTTCATAAGAGAGGATATCGTCAGTTGTCCAGCAAAGCGCCGATTACAGAGACATTGGCAGCCGCTTTGATTTTGTTGACACCGTGGAAAAAAGACAGGATTTTTATAGATCCATTCTGTGGAAGTGGGACATTTCCAATTGAGGCGGCGATGATCGCTGCCAATATCGCACCGGGGATGAATCGCTCTTTCACGGCGGAGGAGTGGACAAACTTGATTCCGCGAAAACTCTGGTACGAGGCGGTGGATGAGGCGAATAGCTTGATTGACGATGATATTGAAGTGGATATTCAGGGATATGATATTGATGGGGAAGTTGTAAAAGCGGCCAGAGAGAATGCGAGAGAGGCAGGCGTAGAGCATTTGATTCATTTTCAGGAGCGGGCAGTAAAGGATTTAAGACATCCAAAGAAGTATGGATTTATCATCACCAACCCTCCATATGGAGAGAGACTTGAGGAAAAGTCTGCACTTCCGGCTCTGTATAGAGAATTCGGTGAGAGCTTTAAGAAGCTGGACAGCTGGTCGGCATATATGATTACGAGTTATGAGGAAACGGAACGGTATTTTGGAAGGAAAGCAGACAAGAACCGAAAGATTTACAATGGAATGCTAAAGACGTACTTTTATCAATTCCTCGGTCCAAAGCCGCCGAGAAGGAAGAAATATCCGGAAATTTAGACAGAATATAAATAGAAAGTGAATGACAATGCAGGATATGGATGTGCAAAGAAAAGGATCTGTATCCTGCTTGCAAAAAGGGACAGGGAGAAAGAACATGGAAAGAAAGATCATATTTGCGACAGGGAACCAAGATAAAATGAAAGAAATCCGGATGATTTTAGAGGATCTCGGAATTGTGGTATCCTCAATGAAAGAGGCTGGGATTGCTGTGGATATCGTAGAAGATGGAACCACATTTGAAGAAAATGCGATGATCAAGGCAGAAGCGATTGCAAAATTGACAGATGCAATCGTGCTGGCAGATGATTCGGGATTGGAAATTGATTATTTGAATAAAGAACCGGGTATCTATTCGGCGAGATATGCAGGAACAGATACTTCTTATGAGATTAAAAATAATCTTTTGCTGCAGCGTTTGGAAGGAGTTCCAGATGAGAAGCGCACAGCAAGATTTGTCTGTGCAATCGCAGCAGTATTTCCAGATGGAAGCAAAGAGACTGTAAGAGGTACTATTGAGGGGCGGATTGGATATGAGATTGCCGGAGAACATGGATTTGGATATGATCCGATTTTTTATCTTCCAGAATACGGATGTACAACTGCAGAACTGGACCCGGAAAAGAAGAATGAACTTAGCCACAGGGGAAAGGCACTCCGTTTGATGAGAGGGATTATCGAACAAAAAATGCAGCAGGAAGATTAGGATCCAAAGAAATAAGAGGTTCGTGTTCCGAAAAAAGGAAACGCTAAAATAATATTCGAAGAAAATGACAGGTGAAAGAATGAAGATACTGATCGTGAGCGATACGCATGGGAGACACCGGAATCTGGAGGAGGTTCTGGACAGAGAGGGACCGATTGACATGCTGGTCCATCTTGGAGATGTAGAGGGGGGAGAAGACTACATCTGTGCACTGGCAGACTGTGAGACACATATTATTGCGGGAAATAATGATTTCTTTTCAGATCTGAGCAGGGAGCAGGAGTTTTTTATAGGAAAGTATAGAGTGTTTATCACACATGGGCACTCTTACTATGTCTCTATGGGAACGAAAGAACTGAAAAAAGAGGCAAGAAGACGAGGGGTAGATATTGTAATGTATGGACATACTCATGTGCCGCATCTGGAAGTAGATGGAAATCTTACTGTGCTCAATCCGGGAAGTCTTTCTTA
>ENA-OPYY01000492-OPYY01000492.1-human-gut-metagenome-genome-assembly--contig:-NODE-492-length-12630-cov-1.055267_pt1 | contig 12630 bp, 14 predicted proteins | sample MGYA00242472_ERZ504481 | MGnify/ENA primary metagenome ERZ504481 (study PRJEB26092, sample SAMD00036265) | human gut metagenome | host: Homo sapiens | study: EMG produced TPA metagenomics assembly of...
CCAAACTTTTTCACCGGGATCAGAAGGCACAGCCCCGCGATCACTCCGTATACCATCTTGCAGGGTCCCATGACTGCCAGTAAAAATGCCAGAAGAACCACATCTTTCCATTTTACCCTATCCGCCTTATAGGCTAAATCCATGCAGACTGCCGTAAAATACCCGCAGAAGGCCGTAATCAGCACATCATACGATAAAGAAGACACCAGATGGAGGTTCATGGGCAGCAGATATACGGCAAATACGGCTGTCTTTCCAAAGGGAAGCCGCCTTAAGGTCAAAAAGCCTGTGGCTGCAAAAAAGAGCAGATTAAACAGACGTCCCAGATACAAAAGGACCAGGCTTCCAAGTCCCAGAAGCCTTGCAAGGACAAAACCAAGAGCCTGAGGCCAATAGGCCAGCGGAGTGGTCCGCACAGAAAACTGATAGGAGCTTGCCATCTGACCCGCGCCCTGAGAAGAAGAACTTTGAACGTTCTCCCGATGAACAGCTTCGTTTTCACCGGAACGTTCTTCATGGATCCGCCTGTAGGTTTCTTCTGTCAAGCTCTGTCCTAAAATCACGGGCTTTTCATCCCCGCCCTCAGCACTTCCGTCATCTGCCAGCACATCCGCCACATCTTCAAGCCAGGCGTCCTCCGGCCGGATCTGGATCAGCCCCTTTTCATTGACCGAAGGAAGCCCCATCAGACGATTGGAACACTCATAGGCGCTGATATAGTGGCTTACCTCATCGGGCGCAGAAAGAGGCGGGAGCACTAGGGAATAAATCCCGCCCAGACACAGCACCGAAACCGCAAACAGGGCTTCCAGCGTCATTTCCTGCGGATAAACAGCTCATACCCCAGAAAAACCGCCGCTGCAAGCACCAAAGCCCCAAGCCCTGCATACCAGCCAAACAGCCAGGTATTTCCTGTTTCTGTCACAGAGGCTTTCAGATCCAGGCTGTGCCACAGCAGGAAAAACAGCAGCGCCAAAGGCCCGGCCGCCCACTTATGCCCCAAAATATTCCCTTTTTTTCCATATTACTGCACCTGCTCCGAAACAGTCCCGGCCGTCCGCCTTTCATCTCCGTCCTTCATTTCCTCTTCCTCCTCTTTGAACCGCTTTTCAAGAGCCATCTTCTGTATCAACTCCCTCTGGCGGCTTTCCAGCTGGGAAATATGGACCGTCATACTGAAAAGCTTTACGATCAGCAGAAAGATCATAAACAGAAACAGAAAATTCGTTGTGGCATAGATTCCCAAAAGTCTGGCGCAGAAATCTGCCACAGAGGGAAAAACGGCGAAAACCACCAGCATAAGAGCCATGATCACCCAGAAAAGGGCAGCTTCAATCTCCATTTTTGCCTGCCGTATCTTCCTCATCATAAATGTCATGGTAAATACTGATACAAAAATCAATGCAACACGAAGCATAACTGTCATCATCAAAAACCCCGCTTTCCAGGCCTGTCCTCACGCCCTTTTACGCTCTGTCACAGGCCTTTTTCCAGTATTCCCGGTTCATGGTAAGCTTTAAGATCAGCCACTTTGGCAGCAGCCGGTAACATTTTCCTGCCCGGTAACCCAGAAATTTAAAACCACTCTTTACCACCAGTCCCGGCACCAGCCAGGGCTTTCCCCGGCGGATCAGAAAATGGGCTGTGGATTTCACCAGACGGATTCCCTCGCTTTCCGACCGCACGCAGCCAAAGAGCTCCGGATGGTCTGCCTGAGACACCGCCAGATCGAAATTGCGTTTAAACTGCTGCCTGCAGTTATAGTTGTGGGAATGGATCACACGGGCGCCGGCAGCATAAGCCACTGCGTAGTCATCCTGCAAAAGGGCCTTTCCCGCAAAAATCATATCCTCATTAAAAATCGTCCTGCGGATAAAGCCGCCCTGAAACCAGAATTTCTCCCGGTCATAAGCGCAGCACACATTAGAGGCAAAAAAGGTCTTGATTCCCATTTGCTCCAGATCTGCCCTTGTCTTTACACAGCTTTCCTCCGGGTAATTAAAGCTCCTTGTATACCGCTCTGCCAAAGGGCAGTCCTTATCCGGGAGCTGTCTCGCATAAGCCATGATCACAGCCTCTCCCTCAGGTCCTCTCTGTTCAAAGGCCTTCACCAGCGCCTCGATCAGGTGTTCATCTGCAGGGACCGCATCATCTGTCATAAATACACAATGTCTGCCCGGCTGAAGCGCATTCCTCTGTTTCTGGTCTCTCCGTGGTCAAATTCCTCTTTTGTCAGATGGTGAACCTCCAGGTTTTTAATTCCCTCAAACCCGTGTTCATTCCAAAATGATTTCTCCGTATTCATCACGATGATCTTCCCCACAGGCCAAGTCTGGCGCTGCAGCATTTTCAAAAGCCTTGAAAATTTCTTTCCCGGTTTATAAGTGGGGATCACCACATCCACCTTTTTTCTATCTTCCCATAGGCCCTCCTTATTAAACACTCACTTTTTCAGCCCGATTGCCGTACAGATGCCAAAGCCTGCGCAAAGGCCCGCCATAAGAAGCAGATAGCACAGTGCGCCTCCGCCGATCCCAAAGGCTCCTACCAGAGCGCCTGATAAGACCACTGCTGCCAGAGCGCCTGCGCCGTATACGAAAAATACGGTTTTCTGCCTGCGCATAATCACCAGAGCATAGTACATCAGATTGGCAAAGGCATAAAAACCGCCTCCCAGTACGATTCCTGTAAATGCCCAGAAATGTGCCGTCAGCACGCCCGGATCTCCTCCCATGATCTGCTCCATCACGGAGAGAACCCATTTTCCCAGACATAAGGTTCCTCCCACTGCCAGCACCGTAAGACCGGCAATCACCGCACTGATCCTTTTAAGGGTATTAAAAAAAGCCCTCCTGTCATCCTTCCCCCAAAATTCTGTCAGGACGGTCAGATAGGGGCGGATCACAAAATTCGCTACCATATAGATAACAGAGGTAGGCATAAAAATCAAGTTAAAATACCCGGAAGCCGCATTGTTCATCCTGGCGTCAATGGCGTACTTGGCAGAGGAAAAGATATAAAAATCAAGAAATACAGACACAAAGAGAAAGCCTGTGCTTAAAAACAGTTTTCTGCACTGTCCCTTTTTTGCCTCCCATTTCACAGCGGAAAGAGCATGGATCACATCCAGATTAAAAAGGATGACTCCTCCGATCTGGGCCGCTACTGCTGCCAGACAAGCCAAAAGCAGGTTTTCAAAGGCAGCCAGTATGACCGTAAAGACAGATACGGAAAGAATGGTTCGGAAAAAATTGGATTTTCCCGTCAGATATAGGCTTCCCTGGCGCTGAAACTCCGATTCATACACGTCCGCGTATCCGTCAATCACCTTATAGACCACCAAAAGGAGCAGAATGGTGCATTTTTCTCCATTATAATCACCGACTCCCCGAAGATACGCCCCGTGACGGATCATCATAAACACAGCTCCGGCAGCCAGAGCGATCAGGCAGGTTATATTTCTGTGCTCCCTGTAATCTCCAAAGGTATATTCGCCGGCTCCGTCTGTAATGTGGAAGGGGCGGATGCCAAAATAGGCTACTAAAAACAGCTGCTGGCCCAGAGTCGAAAAGCCGAAGGAAAAAATTCCTCCCTGTTCTTCTCCTGCCAGCCGGATTACAAGAAAGGATAAAACCATGCTTGCAAATGCATAGACAAAGCTTCCTGCAATATTCCATACCACATTTGCCCGGTTTATATGATCCCCCTTATATAACAGAGCCTGCGTCATCCGTTTCATTCTCATTTATCCTTTCGTTTTTGCATCCTGCTGCCGTTTCCTGAAATTCTGGATCACCAGAATGGATAAGAGCATACGAACCATATATTTTACAGCCGTAACCGGCTTAAGATAGCTTTCCCCAGCAGTCCGGTCATCAATCGTCACCTGAACCTCAGCCACTCTGGCCCCCTGGTGGATCAGGAAGGAGATGGTATCCGGCTCAGGCCCGTAGTTCAGATTGAGGGCAAATTCCCCGATCATTTTCCGGTTAAACAAACGCATGCCGGAGGTCGGATCCTTTATGTGTGCCCCCGTAGTCAGCCGGATTGCCGCGCCGATGATACGGCTGCCCAGCATGCGAAAAGACCAGTCTTTTTTCTCTGTCACAAACCGGGAACCGATCACAATATCGTAGCCCTCGTCCATCTTCTCCCTCATGGTTTTAATAAATTCCGGACGGTGCTGCCCGTCTCCGTCAAACTGGATCGCATAGCGGTAGCCCTTTTCCCAGGCGTATTTCATCCCGGCCTGAAAACAGCCGGCCAGTCCCAGATTGACCGGAAGATCCAAAAGACGGTAGCCCCGTTTTCTGCAGATCTCTGCAGTCCGGTCCTTAGAGCCGTCATTGACTACGATATAGTCAAGCTCCGGAAAACTTTCTGTAAGCTGATCTACCACCCGCTCTATATTCTTTTCCTCATTATATGCCGGTATTACAAGCAGCACCTTATCCATCTGTGTCATCCTCTTTTTCTCAAATCCCTATCTTCCGGCCTTAATCCTTAGAAGGCCGGTCAAAACACTTACCTCTGCCAGTACAAGTCCCAGAAACATCCCGGCGGCTGTCAGGGAAGTCGGGCCTTTATGAAGATAATGTTTATAATAATACAGCTTGCTCTCATGGAGCAGCCTTTGACGGTCAGCCGCCTTTTTATAGCATTTATCAATGGTTACTGAATGGGCATGGACATATCTGGCATCCACTGCCAGAAGTGCCTTTAAACCCAGGTTTTTCAGCTTCTGCCCTAAAATCTTTTCCTCATAGTAAAGGAACACATTTCTGTCAAACAGCTCCTCTAAATCACCCGGTGTAAAGCAGCCTGTCTTTATCATAAAAAAAGACCCGGGCAGTGCGCCCACGATCCGCGTATTGCCGTCCCCGCCTTCAGGCAGTTCCAAAAGAGGCGTTTTTTAATACAGGCGCAAACATCCGTCTGGCTAACGGAGCCGTATCCAGAAGATCCTTCCACATAGGCTGCAGGTCCCAGTAGGAAAACAATTCCCGGCCCTCAGGATCTGTCACCATGGCTGATGCTATGGCTCCATCCTCTCTGGCCTCAAGAACCTCTTTCAGCCGTTTTACACAGTCATCGGAAAAATGAACGTCCGGATTGGCAATTATAATATAATCCGGTTCCAGATACTCCATGGCATAATCAATTCCTGCCTGGTTTCCGCTGCCATAGCCGCCGTTTTCATCCGTCCGTATCAACCACAGGCTGGGAAGAATATCCTCTTTATCTTCCTTTTCCTCTTTTTTCCATCCAAGCTCCAGCTTCTTAAACTTCTCCCATGAATCATCGGTGGAGCAGTTATCCACCAGAAGGATATCGTCAATCAGACGGCTCTCCTTTAACTCCTCTGCCAGTCCTGCTGCAGTTTCTGCATCATTATAGTTTAAAATAATACAGCAGATCTTATCCCTGTCCGTGTCACTATCCATTGTAAACTTACTTTCTTTCCTTTCCTGTCTTTCTTGCATCGATCACCCGCATTCCAAGCCGTCTGCTTATGGCAAGACGAAGGGCGGGGCACAGCCGCGTCATCTGGTTAAAGCACCACCACAGCTGCATATAGAGGAATTTTCCCTCTGTGAGAGGCATATCCTTCCAGGGCGTCCTGGTAAGATACTTTTTATAATATTTTTTATAATGATTATGGTTTCCCCTGATCCAGGGCCTCTCATCCCCCAGATAATGGATCACCACCGGAGCACGCTTCGCCTCATAAAACGCCTGCTCTCCCACCTCTTCATAAGCGGCGCAGAGCTTTTTAAGAGTCTGATAGCGAAAATAGCGGTAATTGGTAAAAAAATTGTATTTGGGCGGCAGGGAACAGATTCTCCCCCTTAACGCGCCGTTTATGGTATCCTGATCGCAGGCAAAGAGGCTCCCTGCATGGGCGCCGTAAAAATCAAGGAGCTTTTTTAAAACATCCTCAGCTCTCCATCTGGCCAGATCCATCAGGATCACCCCGGAATTAAAGTATGCATCCTCCGGCTTCATCCCTATGGTCTCTTTCATTTCCTGATATACCGTCGGCTCCATCACCATTCCTGTCAGGCATTCCCCCAGCTCTGTCTCATAGAGAGGCTCAATCGAACCGCACACAATGGTATCACAGTCCAGATACAACGCCCGCTCAACGCTTTCAGGCAGAACCTTGGGTGCAAACAGACGGCCCATGGCGCTGATATCAAAGCCTCTTGTATCTATTTTATAAGGAAAACGCTCCTTTAAATTTCCCAGCTCCACTACGCTCAGGCTCCGCCCAAAGGAAGCTGCCAGGCTTTTAAGGCGGTTCTGATACTCTGTGCACATCCCTACAGACAAAACATAAATGTCGATGTGCTCTGCCCTGCGGTTATGGTCTAACAGAGAGCAGAGAGAAGCCGCCAGATGGCCTGCGTATCCGTCATTGGAAGCATATATGATATTGATGCGTGAGTCTGTTTCTGCCATACGATCACCTGTTTCTTACATTCTCCGGTCATTTTATTTACGATTTTACAATAAGAGCTTAAAAAAGTAAATCATCTATGGCATTTTTCCTTTAAATATGTTAAATTAGGTTACAGTACATCATCCATTCAGGAGGTTTTTTATCATGCGAAGATCCCTTCGATATATGGCTTTGGGAGTTCTTACCGCTTCCCTGCTGTCAGGAAATGCCCTTACAGCTCTGGCGGATCAGGACGTCAACCATGGCCCCGGCGTTTCACAGGCTCCCGAGGTTTCACAGGAGGCTCCCGGCGTTTCCGGCGACACCACCCAGAACGGCCCCGGCATCATCGTAGAGCCGGGAAGCGGAACCGGCGGGCAGGAATCATCCCAGTCTGAAACTGCCTCTCCGGAAACGGAAACCCCAGCTCCAGAAGCAGGAACAGAGGGACAGGCCTCAGGCGAAACAGCCGGACAGGCTCAGGAAGTCCCCCCGGAGGAAAGCACCCAGGTTCCTTCCAATCAGGCCTTTTTACAGGTGCAGCTTCTCCGTCCGGATATGACCTGGACCGATCCCATCCGTGACGATACCACCATTTATCCCGGTGAAGGCGGCTTTATTAGTATGTCCATTTACGCCAATAATCTTCCCGGCGACGTACTTTACCGCACCTACAGCGCTCCCCGCGGCTGGAGTAACTGGGCCATGAACGGCGGCCACACATCCTGGGCTGCAGACTGCCCCATTGAAGCGATCCAGATCCGTTTAAACGGCGTATTCGGAAACAGCTTTGACGTATACTACTGCGCAACCCTGTCGGATGGAACGGTCTGCGACTGGTCAAAAAACGGCGGAACGAACGGAGCCATGGCCTGCGGACGCTACATTACCGGCCTGCGTTTTCCCTCTGGGGCAAAGGCACGGAAGGCGCTGTCTATAAAATGGACGCTCCCCTTGTATCTGCCGCACCGGACGGCATCCAGTTTGTAAACGGCACCCCCGTATTCAGCAACGGTACCGGAGATCTGTTCACCGGCTGGGTATGGAATGACAGAGACCGCTACTATGTGGTAGACAACGCGATCGTTACCGGCTGGCAGTACATTGACGGATACAAATATTATTTTGAAGCAGACGGAAAGCTGGTACAGGATCTGGAGCCTTATCTGAACGCTCAGGGGCCTTTTATGCTTAAGATCAACAAGCAGATGAACTGTACCACGGTTTACATACAGGACGGTACAAACGGCTTTATCATCCCCTATAAGACATTCCTTTGTTCAACCGGCGATGACACGCCTCTGGGCGATCACAAGACGCCTGAGAAATACCGCTGGAGACTGATGAACACGGATGAATACTGCCAGTACTGCACCCGTCTGGATCAGGGAATTCCGATCCTGCTCCACTCTGTTATCTATGAGAGACCGGATCCCTATACCTTAAAGCCTGTAACCTACAACTACCTGGGCGCGACTCCCTCTCATGGCTGTATCCGCTATACCACAGAGGATGCCAAGTGGATTTATGACCACTGCGCTCTGGGGACAACTGTAAATGTATACAATTCAGATGTACCGGGGCCCTTTGACCGTCCGGCCATCCAGAAGATGATCCCTGAAACACAGACCTATGATCCTACCGATGTAAATGTTCCGGAAAATGGGCTAAGATAACACAAAATACCGGAGGCTGTCCGCGCCGATGCAGGACAGATCTCCGGTATTTTTATGCCCATTTTCAATGAGACGACAGCTTCACTCTTCTGCACCTCTCCAGTTGTTTTTTTGATACTCCTCATAGGAAACATCCGGGTTCAGAAACAGGCTTCCATGCATGGTTGGGGCTTTCGCAGGCTTCATATAATCCCCATATTCCTGTTTCAGCCGTCCATCATAGCCTGCCGGGGCAGGAATCCGGCGGTTTTCAAAGGGAAGATACACCATTTCATCAAACCACTGGCGCTTCCAGGTATTTTTTTCCAGATGGCGGATAAATACCGTATCGCAGACCCTTGTGGCATTCGTACCATTAAACCTCCTGCAGACTGCTTCATAAAAGGAAACAGCCCGTTCCATAGGAATCGAAAGGAAGGCTCCAAGCCTGTTTAAAATCCTCCCAAATACCGTGGCATTTTCATAATAGTCAAACCGATACCAGGTGTAAAGCACCGTCCACAATGTCTGGATGGAAAAAGCCCAGATCCTGGAGAGAACACGGCCTTCAGGCATGGCATCCAGGGGGAAAATATCAATGAAAATCCCACAGTTATATCCTGCTTTCCTGTCCTCCCTGCTGCAGCCTGTGGTACGGCTGTTTCGCAGCTGGGCATGGGCCCGCAGATAATTTTTCTCCCTGTAAGGCGTCTGTAGCACCAGATGCTCCTTTAATTCTCCCGGAGCCACCTTAAGAAATGTTTCATAGTCCTCCCGGAGCATTGCCAGATCAATATCATCATCCCAGGGAATATATCCCTGATGGCGCACTGCGCCGATAAGCGTACCGCTGTCTGCAAAATATTTCAAACCGTATTTTTTGCAGATCCGCTCCACCTCGTCCAGCATTTCCAGCTGGACAGCCCAGATCCTCTTTGTCTTTTCATCCACTCTCCAACCGCAGCGGATTTCTTCTTTATAAAATTCTGCTGTTTCCATTTTAAACATACTCCTGTTTTTTTATAATGCGCTCCACCTGCTTCCATATAAAGGGATCTCTAAGCACCAGGAGAATCATGCCATACACCACGGCGCCGGCTCCAATCTGCAAGAAGGTCACTGCCGGACTATAGCCCCAAAGCTTTACAAGTGTACGGCCCAGCACAGCTACGCTTATAAACATGCAAACGCCCGCAATCAGCCGCCTCCAGATGCATTTCCATAAGAGCGGCAGTGTTACAAAGCCTTTGCCAAGCCGGAGATATAAAAGCGTGATAAAGCACTCCGCTGCCACTGAAGCCGCAGCGGCTCCATAGGACTGAAATTTAGGAATAAGGATCAAATTCAGGATAAAATTCACCACAGCCCCTCCTACGATCGCACGGCCGCTCTGAGCCCTTAACCCTGCCGGTGTCAAAATCTGGCTTCCCAGACAGTCGCTTAGACCCACCACTAAAACCAGAGGCGCACAGACATACATCAGAGGGATCACCGGAAGGTAAGCATCACCTAAAAACCAGGGTACAAAGCCTGCGGCAATCCCTGAAAGTCCCAGTGTGATCGGAATGGCTAAAAGAAGCACAAAATCCAGAGAACCGCGAAGACGCTCTCTCACCTCATCCAGTTTCCCTGCGCCAAACAGATAGGACATCCGTGCAGACATAACCGCATTAAAGGACATGATCAAAATCTTTGACATATTCACAAACCCTGTGGCGTATTCGTAGTAGCATTCTGGGACTTGTCCCCATCTGTGAACCATCCCAGCATGGTTTTATCCAGGATCGTATAGACAGAGGTGGCTATGGTGGGGATAAAATACACCAGCGTTTCCTTTAGATGGCGCAGAGGCTTAAGCTGGCGGATATCCGGTTTTCCCACAAAGGGTTTTAAATAGCCCCACATGGAAATATTTCCCAAAAGTCCGGTTGCTGCCGTTAAAGCCACATATAAAGAGAAGATCATTTTTAGTGCGGATAAAAAGGAACAGAAGGACAATGCCCACACATTTTACAGCCATATTCCGAAGAACGATCAGCCGTATTCCTCCAGACCTCCGAAAAACCATGAAATATCAAAGGCCACTGCAATCAGCGTCATGGACAATGCAGCGTAATAAGGAGCATACTCTTTTGAACATCCGATCACGCCCAGCCAGAACACCAGACAGACTGCCGTCGTCCCTGCGCAGAGAAGCTCAATCTCCCAGAACAGACGGTTCAGCGCTTCTCTATCATCGGTGCATGGCAATCTCCCTCTGCCCGTAGGAGGCTGTTCCAAGAGCCGCCGCAATGGCAAAATACTGAACCACGGAATTGGTATAGCTCTGGATCCCCGTTCCGTCCGGCCCTAAAACCCTTGAAAGGTATGGAGTGGTAATAAAGGGGGTCAAAAGCGTCATAACCTGATAAATCAGATTATAGGTATAATTTTTTACGGATACTGGGCATCCTGTGTGTCCTGCCGGACTTGTTTTTATTCATATGGATCCTGCTCCAATCTCTCCATTTATTTGCCTTCTGAAATTGTAGCATATTCGCAGGCAGGGTGCAATCCGATTTGGAGCTCATCCGCTTTTGCAGTGTGCTGTACCCCCTGCGGAAACTGCCGCCTGCAATCCCGTTTGACATACCCCCTTAAATGACTTATAATCAGAACCATAATCGGATCGGCAGATCATGGAAGGAGGAGCCCTTGAAATTCGGAGTTATCATTGTAACCTATAACCGCCTTGCGCTCTTAAAGGAATGCGTAAGCTGCGTTCTGTCCCAGACCGAACCATTTTCCAATATATGTATTGTAGACAACCACAGCAGTGACGGGACAGCAGACTGGCTGAAAAACCTGCCGGCCTCATTTCAGGCTGAAACCGACTCCTGTACCGGGCCTTTTTTTGATATCTGCCGTCTTAAGGAAAATCTGGGAGGCGCAGGAGGCTTTGCTTATGGAATGAAACGTCTGTCTGCCACGGACTGCGACTGGATTTTAATTATTGACGATGACGCCATGATCGCACCTGACTATATAGCCGAGCTTAAAAAGGCCATCCTGAGTCACGAATACTTGGCCTACTCCGGCACCGTCACCACAAAGGGAGCCATTGATACCAGCCACCGGCGCTTTTTAAAATGCCCCACGTTTATGTTCTATGAACCGGTTCCTGAAGCATCCTATGGAACACCTTCCTTTGAATACGATATCAGTACCTTCTGCGGCCTCCTTGTAAAGGCTTCTCTGGTTCGGGAAATCGGCCTTCCAAAAACGGAATATTTTATCTGGTTTGACGATACGGAGTACTGCATGCGCTTTCACAGCCGATCCCGGATCCTAAATGTAAATACCGCGGTTTTAAACCACCGTACCGCTCCACCTGGGGATGCTCCCACGGTCAGCTGGAAAAATTACTACGGCTTCCGCAACGCCATTGACATCGGGAAAACCTATTCCCGGCATCCCTTCCTCTATATGGCCTATATTATTTTAAATCATCTGGCTCATATTGTGCTGGACTCCCTTTTGGCCCTTCTGGGAAATCAGCCTGCCATGCGGCGGTACCGGGCCGGAATCTATAAAGCGGTATTAAAGGGCCTGCGCCAAACGCCCAATGGGATCTGTAAAGACTATCTGCCCGGAAGCGGCAAACGAATATAACGAAGGAGAACAAACACTATGCAGGCAATGATTCTTGCTGCAGGTATGGGAAAACGCCTGAAGCAGCTGACACAAAATAACACAAAATGCATGGTAAAGGTAAACGGGGTTCCCATGATCAACCGCACCTTAAGCCAGCTGGAGCGCTGCTCCCTTTCCCGGATCGTGATCGTGGTGGGATATGAAGGCCAGAAACTCATGGAGCATATCCGCACTCTTGATATCAAAACTCCTGTGGTCTTTGTAGACAACCCCATTTATAATAAGACCAACAATATCTATTCCCTGTTTCTGGCAAAGGACTATCTTCTGGAGGAGGATACCCTTCTTCTGGAATCGGATGTGATCTTTGAGGATTCTGTCCTGGACTGTCTGGTAAATGATTCCAGAGACAGTCTGGCTCTGGTGGCAAAATACGAATCCTGGATGGACGGAACCTGCGTGCGCCTGTCTGAGCAGGATGACATCGTAGATATGATCTCCAAAAAGCAGTTCCGTTTCTCAGAGATCGAGGATTATTATAAAACGGTAAATCTTTATAAATTCAGCCGTGAATTTTCCCGTACCCACTACGTTCCTTTCCTGGAAGCATACACAAAGGCTCTGGGAAACAACGAATACTATGAGCAGGTATTAAAGGTGCTGGTGGCTCTGGATGATCCCGGCATCAAGGCCAAACGTCTGAGCCCTGACCAGAAATGGTACGAAATTGACGATATTCAGGATCTGGATATTGCAGAATCCATGTTTGCCCCTGAAAAAGAGCGCACCGCCTTAATCAGCCGCCGGTTCGGAGGTTACTGGCGCTATCCCGGCATGCTGGATTTCTGTTATCTGGTAAACAGCTACTATCCGCCCAAAAAGATGCTGGATGAAAATCCG
>ENA-OPYY01000493-OPYY01000493.1-human-gut-metagenome-genome-assembly--contig:-NODE-493-length-12608-cov-1.515904_pt1 | contig 12608 bp, 15 predicted proteins | sample MGYA00242472_ERZ504481 | MGnify/ENA primary metagenome ERZ504481 (study PRJEB26092, sample SAMD00036265) | human gut metagenome | host: Homo sapiens | study: EMG produced TPA metagenomics assembly of...
CTGTAGAATGATGTATAATTGAAGTATCAACAAACAACATACTCACTCGAACAAGGGGGTGTCCATTGCAAACAGTATACATCATTCCAACCATATTTACAATTATTTTAAAACTTTAAATCCCGGATTATTTTTATCCGATGTGTACCTGAACCATTTAATGATCATAATCCTTTCTGTTTTTCTCAGGGGATACCGGGGAAAAACCGTAGATTTCCAAGAAATAAGCCATTGTCATAGAACTACTACGGCTTATTTTCTGAATCATGGGAAATGGGATGACATTGCTTTACAGGATACCCTCAAAAGGAGCATCCTCCATATTATTTACAGGGAAGCTCAGCGTTCCGGACAGCCTGTTTACTGTATTGTGGATGATACCATTGCTTCACATACCCGACCTTCGTCACAGGCCCTACATCCAAGCGAAGCAGCGTATTTTCACCAATCACATTTAAAAGGCCGTCAGGATTACGGGCATCAGGTTGTTTCTGTCATGCTTTCCTGCAATGGGATTACCCTGAATTATGCAGTCATACTGTACGATAAATCAAAATCCAAGATTCAGATCGTAAAAGAGATTGCAGAAGAGCTTCCCATTGCACCGGTAGTTTCCTATTTTCTTTGTGACAGCTGATATACTTCTTCAAAGGTAATGGACAACTTTATACGGAAAGTTTTTATACGATAGGTGCGTTAAAGACCAACCGTATTCTCTATCCATGGGGAATCCGTCAGAAAGCCAGTTTGTTTGCCCTTCATTTGCGGAAAACAGATCCGGGAGTCAGCCTCGTGACCGTTGGCGGCCGTCAATTCTATGTGTACCGCTATGAAGGGGAGCTAAATGGCATTCCCAATGCAGCTGTTATCATCAGCTATCCGAAGGATGCGTTTGGGAACCCCAAAGCACTGCGGTTATTTCTCTCTACGGATGTCAGTCTGTCAACTCTGGAGATACTGGAGACTTATATCAAACGGTGGCCGATCGAATTATTTTTCCGTCAAAGCAAAAGTAAACTGGCGCTGGATAAATATCAGCTCCGCTCCCGTCAGGGAATCCAAAGATATTGGTTGATTATGTCGCTGGTTCATTTTTTGTGTTGCATGCATTCTGGAAGCTATTGTGCTTTTGAAGAAGGTTATGCTTTTTTACAGAAACAGCTAAAGCAGGAACAGCTCACAAATCTGTACCGGTTTATCAAAAGTGGTGCTTCAATTGAAGCTGTTATGGAGTTAGCAGGATAACTTTGTGCAAAATTTGATATTTGCTCATTTATAGTTGTAAATATGGTTGGAATGATGTATACTGTTTGCAATGGACACCCCCTTGTTCGAGTGAGTATGTTGTTTGTTGATACTTCAATTATACATCATTCATCAGAGGGTGTCCTTATTTTGTGCAATATTTTGGATTTGCTCATTTATAGTTATGAAAAAAGTTGTAAAGTGGTGTTATACCATATCCAGTGAGGAGTTATTTGTTTTTGGGCAACAAAAAAGGCCGTATTTATGCGGCTTGTGGCGTTTTGCAAACGCCTATAAAGTTATAAAAAATAGAGAGGAGTATGAAAATGGCAAGTATCAGAGATGTTGCGAAAAAAGCAAATGTTGGTGCAGCAACAGTTTCGCGAGTTCTAAATAACAGCGGATATGTTTCGGAAGAAACCAGACAAAAAATAGAAGATGCTATGAAGGAGCTCAATTATACACCGAATGAGTTGGCAAGACAGTTGTTTCACAAAAAAACGGGGATTGTAGCAGTGCTTGTTCCAACAGTAGGACATCCTTTTTTCTCGGATTTTGTTGATAAAATAGAAGAAGAATTGTATAAAAAAGGCTATAAAACAATGGTGTGCAATACAATAAAAGAGGGAAATGCAGAGTTGGACTATCTGGACATGTTGAATCGACATATTGTGGATGGAGTTATAAGTGGTGTACATACGTTAGAAGAAGAGGAATATCGGAAAATAAAGAAACCGATAGTTGCATTGGATCGATATTTGGGGGAAGAAATTCCGGTAGGTAACATCGAATCATACAAAAGGAGGACAACTGGCAGCGGAAATTTTGATAAAGAATGGATGCAAAAATGTTCTACAATTCCGAGGAGCATTGAAAGTAGGTTCACCATATCACGAAAGACATCAAGAGTTTGAAAGAGTAATGAGAGAATGTGGTGTCAAAGTGACAAATTTTGAATTGAGATGGAATCGGTTTGAAGAGGAATATTTTGAGTCTGTAGTTCGAAATATTCTACAGAAAATGATACATATGATGGAGTGTTTGGAGTTGATTTGGCTGCAATTTTATATATGAATGAGGCAAAAAAGAGGGAAATGAAAATTCCGGATGATGTAAGAATTGTATCTTATGACGGAACTGTTATAACAAGGCTGACAAGTCCGCTAATGACAAGTATTGTGCAGCCGGTTAGCGAGTTGGCAAGCGAAAGTGTAAGACTTATAGATGAAATGATAAATGGGAAAAAATATCAAAATAAAAAGATAGTCTTGGATGTGTCAATTCAAAATGGAAATACAACAAAAGATTGTTAAAAATAAACAAAAAATAAAATAGAAACTGTAAAATAGTGACGAAGTGTTCAAAAAAATACGAGAAATTGTTGACAAACCTGGTTAACAGAAGTAAAATGTCCTCAACAAGTAGTTGATTTTTTTAGATCACATGGAACGGGTTCCATAAAGAGCGTAAGGAGGATAATCATGAGAAGAACATGGAAAAAATTAGCAACTTTACTGTTAGCCGGAGCAGTTTTGGTTTCGACAACGGCGTGCGGAGGCGGAGAAACTTCCGGAAAACAAAAAGATATGGAGAACAAGGTATTAAGAGTATTAAACTGGGGAAATACGGAGGAAGAAAAGATTGCCAACGAAGCAATTGCAAGATTTAATGAAAATAATCCAGACGTTGAAGTAAAACAAACTTGTGTTCCTGTTACGTCATGGTCGGATTTTATTCAAAAGTGGATAACAATGTCGACTTCAGGAGAAGCACCGGATGTAATTAATATTGGACTTGAAGCAGTACATATGGCAGTTTCAAATGATTTGCTTATGCCGTTGGATGAAATTGTATCTGGGGATCAGGAACTTTCAAAAGTAAAAGAGGAGTATGCTCCGGTATTGTTGGATGGATTTAATGTAGATGATAATTTGTATGGTTTGCCGAATGGAAGTCAGACAATGGTTATGTATTATAACAAAACAATGTTCGATGAGGCAGGACTTGAGTATCCAAAAGATGGATGGACCTGGGATGAATCTACGAGGATGCGAAGAAATTAACGAAATCTGATGGTTCGGTTTATGGATATGGATTATCAAGTTCATACTTTCAGCTTACACCGTGGTGGTCAACAAATAGTACAGCGTTAGTTGATGAAAATCAAAACCCGGCACTTAATAGTAAGAAGATGGTTGAATCAGTTGAATTTTTGGATAAGCTTGTTAAAGAAAAAGTGACTCCGGATCCAATCAGTTCGGATGTATATACAATGTTTTCTTCAAAACAGCTTGCAATGGTTGGTGCAGGAAGATGGGTACTTAATACATGGCAGGATGCAGGACTTACAAATGCTGATTTTGATTGTGTTCAATGGCCAGTTAATGAGAAAGAGGGTTCTGTATTTGGTGGAGCAGCTTGGTGTATTAGCAAAAATACAGAAAATAAAGAATTGTCAATAGAATTACTGAAAAGTTTAGTTTCAGAAGAGACACTTAAAGCAGTTGCAGCAGGAGGTCAACAAGTGCCGCCTACAGAATCACTGGCTACAGATACGGAAATAATGGGAACAACACCGGATAATATCGAAGGAATCTGGAAAGCAGTTACAGTTGCCTCCCCGGTAGCAGCACCTACATATTTTGGAGATTTGGAGCAGACAACTCTTCGATGTATGGAAGAAGTATTTTCAGGAGGGAAAGATGTACAACAGGCACTTGATGATGCACAAAAAGAAGTAGAAGAGAAGGCAAAATAGCAGAGAAGGAGGTGAAATAAATGTGCGGTAAACAGAATAAATTAAAACATTCAAAGCGAGAAACGATGACTGCTTATTTATTTACAGTTCCATCATTTTTGGGTTTTCTGTTTTTTGTATTGATTCCAGTGATATGGGTGCTTGTAATTTCATTTCAAAATTATAATGCATTCACAGGGGAAACAACATTTGCAGGATTGGAAAACTTTAAAACAATATTATTTGATAATAGATCGGTGGCTGCGTTAAAAAATACATTGTGGTATACGGTTATGTGTTCCATAGGAAACACAGGACTGGGATTGGTGTTAGCAGTACTAGTAGATGATATTTTACCCAAAAAATAAGCGTATTCTTTCGTTCTATATATTTTTTTCCGTCACTGGTCGGGCTTACATTTGTGGCAATTATCTGGCAGGCATTTTTTCAGACTGATGCAGGCGTTATAAATTATTATCTAGGAATGATAGGTATTTCAAAAATTGGATGGTTAAGCGATCAATCCTTTTCGAAGATTGCAGTGTGGATTCTGGATATGTGGAAGAATGCAGGTATGTCTATGCTTTTGATTTTAGCAGGACTTCAAAATGTGGATCATGGATTATTGGAGGCGGCGGAAATAGATGGAGCAAATGCGTTTCAACGTTTTCGGAAAATCATTATTCCGGTAGCATCACCGCAAATATTCTTTGTGCTGATCATGAATGTTACAGGTGCACTTAGAATTTATGAGTCAATCTATGTATTAACAGGTGGAGGTCCAGGGGATTCATCAAGAAGTCTCGTAATGTTAATTGCGGAGAAAGGATTTACTTCATTTAATTATGGTGAAGCTTCAGCATTATCAATATTGTTACTTATTTTGATTGCATTTGTTACCATGATTCAATTTGCAGGAAGTAAACGGTGGGTGCATTATGAATAAAAAAATTAGTATATTCGGGAAAAAAATTAGAATCAGTCATATCATTTTGTTTGTTGTCATGATGATAATTGCATTTATAATGATTGCTCCGTTCCTCTGGGTATTTTCAGCATCATTAAGACCGTATAGTGAAGCGATTGCTTTGCCACCGAAATGGCTTCCGCCATCTATTGACAAATGGGATTTGAAATACTTTAAAAAGTTATTTTCGGACTCTATTCCATTTTTTACATTTATGAAAAATAGTTTGAAAATGAGTACACTAATTACGATAGGAATGGTATTCCATGGGGCAATAGCAGGATATGCATATGCAAAGTTCAATTTTAAAGGTAAAAATTTGATGTTTGGATTAATGATGGTTGCCATGATGGTACCTGTCCAAGTTACAATAGTTGCGCTTTTTAAAATTATGAACATTTTAGGAATTATTAATACATCATTAGCGGTTACTCTTCCGTCTTTAACAGGTGCGATGTGTCCCGGTCTGGCAGGAGCTTTTGGGGTATTTATGATGAGACAGTTTTTTATGGGAGTTCCTAAGGAATTAAACGAAGCGGCAGCATTGGATGGAGCAGGTCCAATCAGGACGTTTGTGTCGATTATGTTGCCTATGGCAAAATCCACGTTGACTTCATTAGCTATTATCGTATTTACCTTTTCATGGAATGATTATTTTACAACATTCATCATGATTAATGATACGAACAAGTTATCACTTCCGGTTGGAATATTATCAATTAGGCAACCGTTTGCAACCGGAGATAATGTGGAATTTGCCGCGGTAGTCTTGTCGGTAATACCGGTTTTGTTGGTTTTCATAATAGGACAAAAGTGGATTGTGAAGAGTATGACACATGTTGGAGTAAAAGGTTAAATATTCAAATTATAGTAGAAAGCTTCCTGTATACTTTAAATAAGCCAAGAAATTGACAACAAAAAATACCTCAAGTAAATTTAGATTATTACTGACCTGGACGTTGGTAAAAATCTAAAGAATACAAGAGGTATCTAAAATGAATATTAAAGGCACAAAGAAGAAAAATCAAGTAGTAACTGTAAATATTTTTGAACAGCAGGAGCTTTTGAAAAAAGCAGAGGTGATCAGAGAAAAGCTTACAGCATCAACATGGCGTGAGTTGGAAACCAATGGTAAATTTGGAAAAAATGAAAAACGCTCTTTTATTAGTGACGACATGCTTATATTAGGATGTGATATAGGAAGTGATACGCATTACGTGAGGGCAATTGATACCAGAGGAAGAGAACTCAGTAAGTCCGCATTTCCATTCAGCAATACGTTGGAAGGTTTTCAGAGTTTGATGGATTGGGCTACCAAGATTGCTGCATCAAATGATAAAAAGCAGATTATTTTGGGGTTAGAGCCAACTGGGCACTATTGGTTCTGTCTTGCTGCATGCTGATTGGAAATGGAATTAGTGTAGTACAGGTAAATCCTTATGCAGTAAAGCAGACAAAAGAAATTGAAGATAACAGCCAACTTAAGGATGACAGAAAAGATCCAAAACTCATAGCAAATCTTGAGAAAGATGGAAACTTTGGAATGCCGTATCTGCCGGAAAAGCTTTATGCTGATATCAGACGGTTGTCGATGCTTCGAGACAGATAAACGAGGATCGGATAAGAGATCTTAACCGACTTCACAGAGAAATGAAAATCTATTTTCCAGAGTATAAGGACGCATTCGGAAAATAGATGGGCATTTTGCTTGGAAGTACTTAAGGTTGCACCATTTCCGGAGGATCTGGTTACACTTGGTGTAGAAGGTATCAGACAGATTTGGCATGAAGCAAAACTGCGGGGACGTGGTTATGTAAATGCAACATCCATCTTTGAAAATGCCAAGAAAAGCATAGGGATTCAGGATGGAGCGGAATCGAGCAAAGTTGCTGTCAAGTGGTTGGTTCATCGAATGCTTGAATCAAATGAGCAGCTAGCAGACATAGAGAGCCGTTTGCATCAAATGTGTATGGATATTCCATATGCAGAAAACATTCTGGCAATATCCGGAATAGGAAAAAACACGCTTTCCGGGATACTTGCAGAAATGGGTGATATATCAAGGTTTGATGATGTAAAGGAAATACAGAAATTAAGTGGACTGGGTTTGGTAGCATGCAGTTCCGGTAAGCACAAGGGCGAAACTAAGATCAGCCATAGAGGACGCAAACGGCTTAGATATTGGTTGTTCCAGGCGGCAAAGTCAGCAGTAGCACATGCTGATGAATTCAAAGAACTTCATGCGTATTACACGACACGAAAAGAGAATCCGCTAAAAAAGAAGCAGTCATTGATAGTGATTGCCTGCAAGATACTGAGGGTGATTTTTGCAATCCTGACAAAAGGGATGACATATGATCCGAAGAAAATGTTGAGAGATATAGTAAGACCAAACGAACAGTCAGTACAGGTGGCATAAGAACAAGACTGAATCATATATTCCAGAGCCTTGCCGGATTGCAGAGAGTATCTGAAATCGGGCAGGGTTCTGGATAGGAAACCCGTAAACCCGGATGGAGTGTGAAATGCACTGCATCACCAACAAGACCAACCGATGAAACAAGAGAGAGCGTCCACTGAAAATCAGTTTTCTTGAAGAAAGCAGTAGGTCGGTAAGAATCAAATACAAACAAGAGCTGTAGCTGACGGTAGTTCACTCCGTAGGGCATGACCCTGTTAGAAAGCTTAGTTGGCACTCAGTGTATGAACAGGTGGGACGAAGGAAGTTGGTACAAGATACCATTAGACACGGAAGGTTCACCATCATAGTTGAACAGAGGGATTATAGCCTTTATAAAGCAAACAAAAGGATGTTTTATTAAGTGTACCCATTTTCAACTATTCAGTACAGGATACAATGATTGTTCTACACTTTAAGCCCTTGTTTTGAGGTAAACATTTAAAGAAAAAAGCCCAAAAATCAATGAATTAGGGCTTGAAATTATAGGAAGGAGTTGCCGAGGAGTAACAATCTTAAGGATACCTCCGCAAAAGGAGGTGAGACTTAAGGAAATTAATCCAAATAATTCTAGAATGTATTGCGTGCATTTTTGAAATTGTTAGATTTCTAGAAAACCACGATATGTAATAGTCTCTCCCCGTAATTATCATCCAACGATAGTTACGGGGAATCCTTTTTTCCGTACATACATGCAGTTGTTATTTATAAAGAGAAAATCTTCTATTTCTGTCGACTTTATATAGAAAATATTCTATAATCAGAATAACCACAAACGATGTAGAATTTTTCTTATTTATTCAGCAATGTCGTAGAAGTTTTTCTACCTTATAGCTGTATTATATCGACTTTTTTCTACGTTATCAATACTTTATGTAGATTTTTTTCTACATTTTTAGAAAGGGAAAATTATGACGACGTATGATGTAATTTCAGAATTATGCAAAAAACGGAATCTGGCTATTACAGCACTAGAAAGAGAATTAGGGTTTGGCCGTGGTTCCATAGGAAAACTTAGAACTGGCAACACAACGTTGGAAAGATTACAAAAAATAGCTGACTATTTCGGTGTGTCAGTAAATTATTTAACAACAGGAAAAGAACCAGAAACTCAAATCGTTACCGATAAATCCTCTCTCACAAAAAGAGATTCCAAACAAATAGAAGCTATTTTAAGTGATACAGAAGCACTTCTGAAGCAAGATGGTTTAATGTTTGATGGTGATCCAGCCTCTCCAGAAGCAATAGAATCTATTCTTTCCGCTATGAAAATTGGAATGGAAATGGCAAAACAGAAAAACAAAGAAAAGTACACACCTAAAAAGTATAAAAAGGATTGATACTTATGGACATTAAAGATTTACTGGATCCAGTGATATTGTTGAAATCGGAAGAATCTTAGGAGAATATGTTCTTTAAGATATAACCGCTACAGCGTTTATATAGAGTAAAGTGGTGTTAAGGTACGGGGAAAAAGAGGAAAACTATGGAAGAAACAAAAAAGAAAAGTAAAAATGCTATTATAGGTATCGTTATCACTATTATTGTCATCGCCAGTGTCAGCGTTTGTATTTGGTACTTTCAGGTAAAGAAACCGCATGACGAAGCTGTGAACGGTTTCAATACTGCCACAGAGACTGTGGAAGTAAAGAATGCAGAATTAGACTCCGTCATAGCTGATGCACAATCCCTAATGGATGAAGCAAATAAGCCTTATGATGAAAATACCATTTCCGAACTCACAGTCTCAATAGCAGATGCAGAAAATGCTAAAAGAACAGTTCCTGAGCTTCCGAGTAAAACATCGGACATTATATCCGCTACCAAAATGTTGAAAGAGCCTATTGATTACAGTTCATTTATTGATGCTATAAAAGAAAAACAATCAGCACTGGAAAACAGTATCTTGCAGATGCGACAGATCACAGCACCTACAGAAAGTTTTGTTATTCAAAGAATAGCGGATGTAGAAGGTATTTCCGGTGTGCAGGCAGTTACTGAAGACCATGACCCCAACGGTAATCTGAACAAGGCTGGTGGATATACTGCTTGCATATATTTTTCTAGTTCATTAATAAACCAGGATGAAGTTTTTGGTAATGATATTGTCGAAAAAGGCACCGATTGCGGCGGATGTATTGAAGTATATCCTACTATTGAAGAAGCAGAGAAACGAAATACTTATCTTTCTGCATTTGATGGAGCGGGGATGTTAGATTCTGGTTCCCATAACATACTGGGAAGTATTGTAATAAGAACATCAAGAACACTAACCGCAACACAGCAAAACGAATTAACACAGAAGATATCTGAAAAATTACTAGAATTACAATAACACCTTTGCTTTTATCCAAAAATAGAACAGGCAGCTATCACGCCCTAGTGGTCTTAAAGAGATACCGGAGTACCACTCGGTTGGATAATTGATAAACTAAAATTATGTTTTATTATTTTCAGAAGGAGGTTTTCCTATGCCATTATTAAAAACAACTACATACACAATTGATGATATCTATGCTCTTCCAGATGGACAGAGAGCGGAATTGATTGACGGACAAATTTATAACATGGCACCACCGTCTCCATTACATCAGGAATTAGTAATGGAACTCTCCGCCTCTCTGAGGAATTATATCAAAGAAAAAGGTTGTAACTGCAAAGTCTATCCTGCTCCATTTGCTGTTTTTATTAAGGATGATGATTCCAATTATGTGGAGCCTGATATCAGCATTGTCTGCAATTCCAACAAAATTTCACACCGTGGCTGTGAAGGAGCACCAGACTTTATCATCGAAATCGTTTCACCGAGCAGCCGTAAAATGGATTATTCTACCAAAAATACGCTCTATACTGACGCAGGTGTTCGGGAGTATTGGATTGTGGATCCTGCCAGAGAACGCACAACGGTATACCAATATGAGGAAGATGTCGCGCCGGTGATCATTCCTTTTCATGATACACTCAAATTGAAAATATATGAAGATTTTGAAATTTGTATTGATGATTTATTAAAATAAAAACTGCAATAAAATACCGCCCCAGTGCTACCAACACTGAGACGGTCTACATATCCGAAGATATGCCATATCTTACCAGTGAATATTGTATCATCTTCGGAGCAGCTACACAATCCAGAACATTCGTTCATGTGCTGGCTGCTATTTTTATACCTAAATGTAAAGGAGATGATGATATGGCCAAAAGAAAAAAGCATCCTCGTTTGCCCAATGGTTACGGTCAGATACGCTTCCTTGGTAAGAATCGCCGCAATCCTTACGGCGTTTACCCGCCAGCTAAAGAAGAATACGAAAACGGGCAAATGAAGCCACAGAAAGCAATATGCTATGTTTCTGGATGATCGGCTTTGCAGTTCTTACAGCATACAAAGCCGGCACCTATACTCCCGGCATGGAAAATGATATCCAGGTGGATGACAAAAAGAATGCGGAAAATTTTATCCAGTCTCTGCTTGCAAATTACAATCAAGTGCAGGGAATTAAAGCAAAGGAAGAGCCTCAATTAACATTTGCGGAAGTATACCGGAAATTCAATGTTAAAAAGTTTGGGCATGAATACGATGCAAAAAAAGTAAAACGCACCAGCTTGGAATATACGCTACGCGCAGGATTCAAGAACTCTGCTGCCCTACACAACAGAATTTTCGCAAAGCTTGTTACAGACGATCTGCAGGAAGTAATGGACGCTTGTCCGCTCAGACACGCCAGCATAGAACACATCAAAAATCTATACTACCACATGTACAAGTATGCTATGGCAAACAATTTATGTACAAAAGATTATTCATCTTATGTCGAAATCACACAGGATGAAAACACATGGAGTGCTCCTGCCTGACAAAATCGATATATTCCGGGACAAGATGTATACTCAACTGACCACACTTGGAATTGAAAAACATACTCCCCATGATTGCCGGCACACATTTTCAAGGCTGTTTGAAAAATATAACGTCATGGAAAATGATCGTAAAAGGATGCTCGGTCATAAGATAGGTGATGTCACAAATGACACATATGGTCACCGGACATTGGAAGACTTAAGAAACGAGATTGAAAAAATAGAAATGGATTTGTTGTAAGTGTGTTGTAAACGGTTCGATTATTCTACTCAAAAATCATTTCTTTTAGATTGCATTTTATGCACCAAAAAGCCCGTGGTTGACCCGTTTTTTGAAGTTTTTGTGTCAACCACAGGAATCTTTGAAAATCCTTAGACCTTAGATACTGTTAAAAACAAAAAAATATGATCAAAATCACCTATTTCGCTTTGTTTTATATTATACTGACACTATATGCCTTCCCGGCAGACTGACGATAACGAGGTGATCCTATGCAAAATATGAACTATTATTACGACTTTTCCGGACAGAAATTCAATCATCCCTTAAGCCTTAGCATCAACAGCTTTGACCGCAAAGTATTTTCCAGACAGACCAGCCTGGAGCTTTCCTATGTTCTAAAGGGCAGTTATGAAGTAATCACAGAACACATCTCCCACTCCCTGACCGAGCAGGAGCTGGCTGTCATTGCACCGGACGAGATCCACATGCTGAAAAAACTGCAGCCTGAGAGCGTGATTCTGACCATTCACATTGATTTTGAGCGGATTCCGGAAAATATGCTCGGTTCCTGTAAAAATCTGTTCCATACAATCTTGTGTACTCCGGTAAGCAATGCCACTCTTTTACGCTCCCTGAAAGAAGAAATCCGTCGGCTTCTCATGGTTCTTTTCAATGGAGATTCCGCAGATGGAACAGATCTGTTTGCTCTCAATGAGATCATGATGAAGATCCTCTGCATTGCAAAAAAGCAGCGCAACACACCTTTTGAACAGCTTCCTGTGGACTCCACTCACCACGAGAACTACGTGCGGGCGATCCAGTTTATCGACCGCCATTATCAGGAAAATATCCATCTTTCGGACATCGCAAAAACGCTTTCTTTCAGCACCAGCTATACCTCCAGACTGTTCACCCGCTATACCGGACTTTCCTTTGTCAAATATCTGTCCTATGTGCGGGTCCGGGAATCTCTGGAAGACCTTCTGGAAGGGAAAGCTTCGATTGAAGAGATTTCCGGAAAATGCGGGATGCCAAACTCCAAGTCCTAACTCTCAGATTTTCAAGGAACTCTACGGCATTAACACCGAGCACCTATCGGAAGCGTTTCGTAAAAATCTAG
>ENA-OPYY01000494-OPYY01000494.1-human-gut-metagenome-genome-assembly--contig:-NODE-494-length-12605-cov-1.492306_pt1 | contig 12605 bp, 14 predicted proteins | sample MGYA00242472_ERZ504481 | MGnify/ENA primary metagenome ERZ504481 (study PRJEB26092, sample SAMD00036265) | human gut metagenome | host: Homo sapiens | study: EMG produced TPA metagenomics assembly of...
CCACAGAGAATACCGATGAACTGTGTCTGAACTTTTCCAAATGCCGGGTCTACTTTTCCACTGCTGTGTTTGTGAGCATTGCCACAACATCTGTGGAAAGTAATGTCGTTGTCATGATCCATGAAACGAGTCCGGCAAGACCTGCGGTACCATCGTTATCGTCAGACATACCAACAGCTACACCAATTGCAAACAAGATTGGCATCTGCTCGATCAGACATCCGCCGCCCTTTAATAAAAATGCTGCAATTACATTGTTTGCCCCCCATCCAGTCGGGTCGATCCAGTAACCGATTCCCTGCAGGATAGCCGCAACCGGAAGACATGCAACCGGAAGCATCAGAGATTTCCCTAATCTTTGAAGATATCTCATCATAATTTTTTCCTCCTTACTCTTAATCCCTTTTGATTCACAATGAAAGTCCTCTTTTTCTTTCATTATTTATTTTACACCGGAGTCCCGGCAATAAAATCCTTAGTAATTTGCTAATTTTTCAGCTGAATCTTCACAACATCTTCGCCTGGAACAACGTCTTTCCCTGCAAGACCTTCCACTGCTGCGTACTCATCTGTATTACATACGAGGATCGGTGTCACAATATCATATCCGGCTGCCTGAACCGCATCCAGATCGACACTTAACATCAGATCACCTTTTTTTACTTTGTCCCCTGCCTGAACATGAGCCTCAAATCCTTCTCCCTTCAACTCCACCGTATCCAGACCGACATGCACTAAATCTCCACCCCATTATCTGCTGTCATGCTGACTGCATGAAGTGTCTCAAATACCATCGCGATCTCTCCATCTGCCGGTGCATAGATTTTGCCCTCAGACGGCACGATTGCAACTCCCTGACCTAGCATTCCTGAATTGAATGTCGGGTCGTTTACTTCTTTTAACTCTACGACTTTTCCTTTTGCCACCGCACCGAGCATATATGTATTGTTTTGTTTCTTCTTAAAAAAATTAAACATCTTGTTCCTCCTAGTCATATTGAAAACAGTCTGCAAAGGCAAGACGGTTCTTTGCTTCCTTCTCTGATAAATATCGATGTCCTGCCAGCGAACTGCTTTTTGCTCCACTGGCATCTACGTAAACCGTCTGATCTCCAATTTTCACTGCGCACAGAACATACTGTTCATCCTGACTCCATTTCCCATTCCAGTGTCCCATGACAACATGCGAATCCATGCCGGCTCTTCTGCAAAGTTCCGAAAAAATCTTTGCATACCCAAGTACACTTGCTTTTTTCTCGGTAACTGCCACAAGATGATTTTGCAGATACACTTGCTCCAGCATCTCTCCCATATGTGAAAGTTCACTTGCCGTCGTGACAGTGTCATCCGGAACTTTCATTTCTTGATCGAGCCATTTTAGGAAATAGTCAACGGTACTCTTCTGACCGATGTTTTCAGGGATTCCATCTATGATCTCAGACAGTACACGCTCTGTCTCTTCCTGTTTTTCTTTAATCTTTACTATCTTTTCTTCGTCGTTGACCGACAGGCCTTTCTGGATCTCCTCTGCATTTTTCAGTGTTCCGTCATCTGCAATCTCCCCTGGTGTCTCAATCCCACTGGCACAGGATAAAAACAGCACGACCTTTGTGATCTCATCCTCTGTGATCTTGGAAAAATCTTTCTCATCATTGAGAAGATACACATTATCTTCATTCATCGGAATATCTACGAATCCATAGAAATAATTATATCCTTCATATTCCAATGCCACCGTGATCCGCTCATATTCTTTTCCGTTCACAGCTTTCGGAAGAGTCAGTATCCCTCCCTGAAATTGCTCAATCTGATCTTTCAGGAACAGATATACTTCCATCTCCTTTTTTGTCAACTGATCCAAATAAAATTCTGCACTTTTTACAGTTTCTTCTCTCGGCTCATCTTTCAGTTCATCTTCTACAGATTGTTCCATCACGCTTTTTCTCTGAAAACCAAAAATAACTGTAAATACTGCCAGTAAGATAAGACCGATCAGAACAATCTTTTTATGCCTGCGAACATACTCCATCTGTGCCATTCTCCTATTCCATCTCACGAATGATCTTTCTTAATTTCAAGATCATAGACGGAGCTACAGAAAGCTCATCTACACCCATGCGTACAAAAGTCTCTGTCAATTCCGGATCTGCTCCTAACTCTCCACAGATACCAGCCCATTTTCCTTCCTGATGTGCGCTGTCCACAACCATTTGAATCATTTTCAAAATTGCTTTATGGTGTGGATTGTAGAAACGGTCAAGTTTCTCATTCTGCCTGTCAATTGCCAATGTGTATTGTGTCAGGTCATTTGTCCCAATGCTGAAGAAATCTACCATCTTCGCCAGCTCATCACTGATCATAACTGCTGCCGGAGTCTCAATCATGATTCCTTCCTCAACATCGTTATATGGGATTCCATCTGTTTTCAACTCTTCTTTGACTTCCTGCACAATTGCCTGTATCTGTGCTACTTCCTCTGTGGAGGTGATCATCGGATACATGATCGACAGATTCCCATAAGCAGACGCACGGAACAGTGCCCGCAACTGTGTCTTAAAGATTTCCGGCTGTGCAAGGCAGATCCGAATTGCCCGGTATCCAAGCGCCGGATTTTCTTCTTTTTCAATGTTCAGATAATCCGCCTGCTTATCGGCACCGATATCCAGCGTTCGGATGATCACCTTTTTGCCTGCCATATTTTGCACGGCTTGTTTATATGCCTGAAATTGTTCTTCTTCATCTGGAAGCTCATTCCTTCCGATATACAAGAATTCACTTCGAAACAGCCCGATACCTCCTGCATCGTTTTCCAATACATATCCCATATCTGCTACACTGCCAATGTTTGCATACAGATTGATATGTCTTCCGCCTTTTGTGACATTTTCTTTTCCTCTTAACTGCTGAAGAAGCTCCTGTTTTTCCTTCTCCTCCTCAATTTTTCTCTGAATCCTCTCTTTAACTTCCTCTGACGGATCCACAAAGAACTCTCCATGAAATCCATCCACCGCCGCCTCTGTTCCGGTATGCAGCGCTTCTAAATCCATATCTACTCCGATCAAAGCCGGAATATTCATCATACGGGCTAAAATTGCCGTATGGGAATTCGCGGAACCATGTACAGTCACGAATGCCAGTATTTTCTCCTTATCCATCTGAACCGTCTCACTCGGAGAAAGATCATCTGCCACAACAATGACCGGCTCATCCAGATCCATTACATCTGCCGACTGTCCAGACAGATTTTTTACCAAACGATTCGAAATGTCCTTAATATCTGCAGCTCTTGCTCTCATATAATCATCATCCATGCTTGCAAACATCTGGGAAAAATTATCTCCTGTAGAAGCTACCGCGTATTCTGCATTGACCTGCTGTGTACTGATGATATTTTCAATGGATTCTTTGTAATCTTCATCCTCCAGCATCATCTGATGGACTTCAAAAATCGCAGCGCTGGCTTCTCCAACTTCCTTTAATGCCTTTTCATATAATTTTTGAAGCTGTTGTTTAGAAGCCTCTACTGCTTCTTCCACTCTCTGAAGCTCTGCCTGTGTATCTTCAATCTTTACACGCTTTACCACATAGTCATCTTTTTTCAGCACGGATATTTTTCCAAATGCAACTCCTTTATAGACTGATTTTCCTTTCAAACATTCCATACTACTTCTCCTTACACTTCCTACAAATTCGCTTCAAAAAATGACTTCATGCCTTCATATGCAGCTTCTTCATCGCTTCCTTCAATCTGTACTTCTACAGTCTGTCCACATTTTACTGCAAGAGACATCAACGCCATCAGCTTAGACGCTTCCACCGTTCTTCCTTCTTTTGTAATTGTAATCTTACTCTCATACTTCTTTCCTTCTTTTGCAAGCATTCCCGCTGGTCTTGCATGGATTCCCATCTCATCTTTGATTGTGTACTCAAACTTTTTCATTTTACTATCTCCCTTCGTCTTGACAAATTTCTTTCTATAAAAATAGAGTAATTCATAAATATTCTATCATCTTCTTTTTTCACAAACAAGCGATTCCTCAGGCTGCGATCATCCTCTGGATATGAATGGCAAGAAATCCAACCTCTTCCTGCATGATCTGCCTTTCCAGTTTTCTGCCATGTTATCACAGATTAAAGCGGCAATTTTCATTGCCTCCGGATATTTTTCCTGCACAAACTCATTGAGATCAATGTTGACCGCTTCACCGGTCTTTGTCCGGACAACCATATAATACAGATGACTCATCAGCCGGATGTAATTCAAAGCTTCTTTCTGCATTTCTTTTTCCAAATGTTCTTCTATGATCTGCATACTCTCATCAATAAGCTGTGTTGCCTTTAATGTCTCTGACACCGCTTCATCAGAAAGTCCGGAATGAATATGAAGTGCGATAAATCCCGCCTCATCATCTGAAATCCGATATCCTGTCATCTCCTCGATGATAGATCTACTCTCTAAGGCTACCGCATACTCTTTTCCAAATAAAATCTTAATATCCGGTATAAACGGATTCGAAAGAAAGATATTCTCTCTCTCCCTCCTCACGGCAAATGCAAGGTGATCTGCCAACGGAAGTAAAATATCTCCATTGATCGAGTCAAATACTTTCTCTGCCGCCTCAATGATCTTGCCCGCTGTCTCAATGTAAACCGGATCAATCGCATTGACTGCATGGATTGCTGAGTGCTGTTCTTCTCTCACGACCGGTGTGTACACTTGAACTCCCTCATCGATCGTCACCTCATCTCCCGCTCTCTTGCCAAATCCAATCCCTTTTCCTAATAAAATTCTTTCACTGCCATCGCCCTTTTCTTCTGCAAGAAGTGCATTATTATTTAAAATCCTTAAAATGCAGTACACCATCCGCTCTCCTTTTCTTTCGTCAGGATATGAGTCCATCTCCTTCATCGAGATACATAAAAAGGCATAAACTACCTGTTCTACTCACTAATATTGAATAAAACCGGATAGTTTATGCCTGCATCACCAGTAACACGCTATCAAAGTTCTTATTTTGCAACTTTTGCTTCCTAATACATGAATCTGTATAGATTGTATATCATCTTACTAGTTGTCGTCAAGTTATGTTTTTAACTAATTTTCTTCGATTTTTTTGTGTATTTTTCACAACTTTTATCTTGGCAGATAGATCATTTCTTTTGTAATTTTTTTTAAAGAATTGGCCCCACACATTACCATCGTATCTGCAAGTTCCGCCCCGATTTTTTCAATGTAAGTCTTCACACCTTCCATTCCGCCGCCATAGACTGCTGTTACAAATGGGCGGCAGATCAGCACTCCATCTGCACCGAGTGCCAGTGCCTTAAAGACATCTACACCAGAACGGATCCCACCATCTACAAATATTTTCACTTTTCCCTGCACTGCCTCCACGATAGCAGGAAGTACCTCCGCAGTGGCCGGGCACTGGTCGAGCACACGCCCTCCATGATTGGATACAACAATCGCATCGACACCTGCCTCCACCGCTTTGATGGCGCCCCTTGCAGTCATAATTCCTTTTGCGATAAATGGAACTTTTGCCATCTCTGCCACCTGGCGTAATTCTTCCACGGATTTTCTGCCTGCCGGCGGTGTCATATTTTTTAAGAATGGAAGTCCTGCCGCATCAATATCCATAGCAACCGCAAATGCACCAGAACCTTCTGCCTGCTTCATCTTTTCACGAATGATCTCTATATTCCACGGCTTGATCGTCGGAATCCCTTTTCCTTCCACTCGTCTGATTGCATCGGTCGCATACTTCATTACATCCGGATTTACCCCGTCTCCGGTCATTGCGGCAATCCCTGCCTCTGCACATGCAGCCACCATCACATCATTGTAGGACTGATCATTGTATTTTTCTCCATAATGAAGATTCACTGCCCCAACCGGACCTGCAAAAAACGGATAACGGAATCTCTGTCCCCACAGTACAAAGCTTGTATCCACTTCTTCATGCTCAGAAATGGTATCCATCTGCACACGGATTTCCTGCCATTTATCAAAATTGCGGATGGCTGTATCCCCCATCCCTTTCGCTCCCGGTCCCGGCATTTGATTCCGGCATGCCCTTCCATTGCACACCATGCACGCTTTACAATATTTCCCAATATCTTGTTTTGCATTTGTTACTATTTCCTCGTATGTCATCCTATTTCCTTCTTTCTTTATCATTCATTGTTTCTTTCCGCAAACAAATCAGAAACAATCTCACACTTAATTTTCCCAGAGAAGAAATGTCACTGTCTTTCCGTCTGTCAATACTCGTTTCTGTACGGTCTCTCCGGTTATTTTATTGACAGTTACTTCATATAGCACTTGTTCAGCGGTCTCATTTCCCGGTACTTTTGTTGTAACTTTCACAAGGTACTCACTCTTCGTACTTTCCTGTTCAAGCACCGTCATCGCTTCTCCTTTCGCATCCTCTGTTCCCTTCGCATAATATTCTTCTAACTTTTTCTGAATTTCTGAATCAGAATACACTGGTGTCTGTTCTTCTTCCTGTTGTATCGGATTTTCTGATGTCTTTATCCCTTCCTGACTCTGTCCGGCATTCTCCGTTTCTGCTTCTTTCTTCTTTGCTTCTTCTGCTTTCTTTTTTGCCGCTTCGTCTTTCTTCGCCTTTTCTTCCTGTGCTTTCTTTTCCTCTGCTTTCTTCGCTTCTTCTTTTTTCTTTGCTTCCTCTGCCTTCTTTGCTGCTTCCGGATCTGCTTCACCGGTAATCCGCTCTGAAAGCGTCTTCCACTTCAGCCCTGATACCGTCTTTCCCATACTGTCCAGTTTTTTCTGGAATGCTTCCTTTGACAAAGCTTCCTTGTCGTTATAATATGGCTGTTCTGGATGTCCCTCCATATCAAAGGTATATTGTTCTGTCTGAATCACTGTATGTTCTCCATCCATCCGATAAAAACTCGCATTTCCATAAGAAGCTCCGCCAGAACCATAGATATACATTGTCCCATTCTCATAAATCTGAAGCAGAGACCGCTCCGCCAATGTCTGATCTTCAAACATATTTTTGGCATCTACTCCATCAAAGCAGTACACTCCTACTACCCGCTCATCACCACCATCGCTCCTGCTTCCGACCAGCAATTCCTTTTCTCCACTCTCATCGATATCATACATCGTATAAATAATTTCTGTTTTCCCCTTATCTGTCTCAGTTAAAAATACTAATAATGGGTTGATATTTGGATATCCCTCTGGATCTTTCTGCACCTCTGATGCTCCCATGAAAAGTGCTTCTTGATATTCATCTAAAATTTTCTGATAAGCTTCATCTTTTTTTTGTTCTTTCTTAAGACGTTCTTCTGTTCTTTTTGCTGCCGCCTCAATTTCTTTTTTGTCAAATTTTAATGTTACCTTACGCTGTACCGGCTTTAATACAGATGAATCGTATGTTTCATAAAACTCGCTTAGTTCTTCTGTTCCATTCTGCTCTGTCGTCGTAAGCTCTGCTAAAATTTCCACCCCGCTCTCATCGAATTCAAACCATAATTCCGAATACCCTCTCATCCGTTTTGCAGTGGCATTCAATCCGATTTTTTCCAGTTTTGCAGAAATATCTGTAACCTCTTTCTCATGCTCCTCCCCGGTCAGAAGTCCTTTGGTCGATGCATATTCCCGGAAAGTCCCATCATAGTTCACTGCAAACATTCCATACTCATGCGAGCGTGCTGTCAGAGAATACTGATTTGCTGTACTTCCACAGATATAGACCTTTCCACCTGATTCCTTTAAGAAAATGCCTTGACGCTCTGTCTCTGCATTTCCCATCACATTTCGAAGCGCAAGATATTCCGCTGCAAGCTTGATACTTTTCTCTTTCTTCTCATACATCTGAAGATAAACATGATTGTGTTTTTCACCCTTTTTTGCCTTATCTTCCTCACCGGTCTTCAGCATCAGAACAAGCAACTCTTTTTCTCCATCGCCATCAAAATCTTTCAGTTTGGATGCGAGTACCCCCTTTTGCTTCTCCAGCCGCTCAGGCTGTACTATCTTTTTCTCGCCATCTTTCTTCACATATTTTGATTCATAAGTACCCGCAGTACATTTTCCATATTTCGGTACAAGAACCTTGTCCACATACGTTTCCAGACTGACTGCTTTTATGTCATCTATTTTATCCTGATCTTGCGTATGTTCTCCTTTATTTTCTTCCTCCCCTTTATTCTCTTCCTCCCCTTTATTCTCTTCCTGATTACTTGGGTTTTGGGAAGGTTTCTCATCCGGTACCGATTCTGCTGCCGGTTTCTCATTACTCTGTGCTTCTTTTTTCGGCACTTCCTGTCCTTTTGCCACAGCACCATTCTCTTTTGCCTTCTTCAAGATTTCCTCTGCCTTTTTTTCTTTTCCCTGTGCGGTATAGATTTCTGCTAATTTATCGTAAGATTTTCGTTCCTTCGGGTCGATCTTGATTGACTCCAGATAGAGTTCCTCCGCTTTTTCATACTCCATATCTTCCAGATATTTGTCTGCCATCGCTATCTTCGTCTGAAATGTCTTTTCCTGCTTATCTTTCATCCCGAAATAGACACCTGTCGTCACTCCAGCGATCAGAACTGCACTGATTCCCACTGCCGCTGCAATCCGAAAATTTTTGCGCCTCTTCGTCTCCTGCTGTTCTGCCTCCTGTTTTCTCTCTTGTTCTATCTCCTGAAAATTCTCTGTCTCCTCTGCCTCAAAGTCTTTCTGCAGATTTTCTTCCACCTTTTTCTCTGCAGATTTTTCTTCCTGCGTCGATTCCTGCGGAATCTGAACCAATTCTGCCCCGCACTTTCCGCAAAATTTTGCATGATCTGCATTTTCTGCTCCACATTTCCTACAGTACATACCTATTCTCCTTCCTTTATCTGACTGTAAATTTCAGATGATAATGCCACAATTTTCTCTCGGGCTGCCTGTGTGTCTGTAAGCTGATCTGCCATCACACATAAAATATATGGGGTCTCACCAGCCCATACGATTGCTGCATCGTTCTCTACATCGGCAAGTTCTCCTGTCTTATTTCCTGTTTCTACCCCTTCTGGAATACCCGCTGGAATTTTTCCAATTCGCTGCTGTTGCTTTAATAAATTTAACATCTGATCTGCGTGTGGATGTCTCACTTTGCAAACATCAAACAAAAAAATTGCCACAATCCTCTGCTGATGTGTAATTTTCTCCCAGCGTACTGTCTGCCAGAAGCATTCTTCCCATAGAAGAATCTTTGTAACCTTTTTCCTGACAATAAACATTCACCTGTTCCATTCCCGCAGTTTCCTCACCACCGCCGAGCATTCTTGTCAATTCGTTGGCTGCATCGTTATCGCTGACTGTGATCATCGCCGTGAGAAGCCGATCGAGTTCTGCTGCTCCGTACTGTGCTGCCAAATTGTCATACTGTTCATAAACAGCTCCCATAATGTACAATTTGATCAGACTTGCCGCCTTTTGCTTCTCTGCTCCAACTACTGCAAAGGAACCGCTTGACAATTGCTTCACATACACATTCCACTTTCTCCAAGCGCTGTCCTTTCTGCAATCCTATTCTGGATCAGCTCTTCCATAGCGGCCATTTCCAAAGGTGCGCGGACTTCCTCTTCCATCTGCTGTTTCTCCTGTCGGGTCTTTGCTTCTTCTTTCTCCTCCAACAGAGTCTGTCTTCTTTTTAAGACTTCCTTTCTCTCTTCTTTTTGTAATACAGCCCCTGCATCGATTTCCTGTGTCTGTTTCTCAATTTCCTTGCACCGACTTTCCAAAAACAGCCATCCAGTTCCAACAGCCAGAAGCATTCCCACACAGACTGCACTGTAAATCCATCCTGCTTTTTTCCCTTTTCCTCTTTCTCTCTTTTTCATACTGCACCTCTTGCCATAGCTCTAATTTCCAGCCGCAAAATACTGGTCAATTCCATTTGCAATGCCCTTGACCATTTTCTTTTCATACTCCGGATCCTGCATATTTACATCATCCTGCTCATTGGTCATGTATCCCATCTCCAGAATGATAACCGGAATCTGACTCCAGTTGATCCCAGTCATGTTATCATAGAGCTGCACTCCGTCATTTTCCATACCACACTCCTGACAGTAAGCATTGATCACAGATTCCCCGAGCGCATAGCTTTTCGGATGAAGTGCTCCAACATAGGGATTTTCTGCGGAAGGTACCATCGTCATTGCTCCCTTTGCCAATGGATCCTCACTTCCATTTGCATGGATCCTCACATAAATATCGGATCCTTCCTCCGCTGCCATAAGCGCTCTCTCACTGTTGCTGATTGCCGTATCATGATCTTCTCTTGTGAGCACTACTTCATATCCTCTCTGTTCCAGTTCCAGACGAAGCTGCTTGGAAATATTTAATGTCAGTTCATACTCCGGAACATTTGTATAACGCCCCTGCGTACCAGAAGATGCCTTCGCTTTCATTTCCTGCGATCCTGGTCCCATCGGCTCCAAGTCGCTCATATCTACATTCGGACCTTGATGCCCCGGATCGATTGCAATTTTCTTTCCCTTCGCCTGTGGCTGTTCCTCAGTGATCACTTCTTTTTTCCCTCTGCCTCTCTTTGTGCCTGTTCTTTTTCTAGTTCTTCCACTTCTTTTTCCAGTTCCTGAATTTCCTTCTCGATATTCTGCGCTGCTTCTTTTGCTGCCCGCCTCTCTGCTTTCGCTGTATACAATTTTCGCGCCGCTGCAGCGCATCCGACTGATACAATGACCAGCAGACAAGTGCAGGAAACTACTATGATTTTCTGACTTGTTTTCACAATTTTCCCCCTTCTTTCCAGTAGCTCTGGCACACTGTGATAAAAGACAGAGATGTCTCACACCTCTGCCTTTTTGCTATCCGTCTCTCACTCACGACTGCGGACAGATTTTCTTTATTCTTGTTTTGTTCCGCACTTTGTGCAGAAAACTGCCCCTTGCGGAATCTGTTTTCCACACTTTATGCAGAACCTCACTTGCTGCTGCGAAGCCTGCATTCCTTCCTTCATATCCTCTACTTTTGCTCCGCATCCTACACAAAACGCCATTCCCGGTTCCAGCACTGCGCCACACCTTGGGCAAGTCTTAATGCTCTCAATCGCCTCAATCTCCGAACGGATTGCTTCAATTCTTTGATAACTTGCCTGAACCATCCGTACCAGCTCAGCCAGCTGTGGCTCTGGATCATTCTGCTTTAACTCATAATACATATGACCAAGGTTCTGACAATATTTATCAATTTTTTTCTGCTCTTCATTGATCTGTGATTTCAAACTTGTGATATCAGCCATTCCTTTTGCTTTCTGCATGACATTTTGACCTGTGACTGAAATTTTCTTTCCTAATTCATCAAAAAAAGCCATTGTTCTCTCTCCTTCTATTCCTGCTGCTAATTGTACATTCCTCCAAACAGGCAGATGACATCGTCATCCAGCTCGATTAGTTTATCCTTTCCTCTGTACAACTTCAATGTTCCCGTAGAGTCATCGTCATCATAATCTACAAGGACCGCTATTTTTTTCTCATCTACGACTTTATAATCAAAAGCATCATCTGCGATCACTTTTGCATTTTTTCCGTCAAACATCTTTAATGTAAACAGATTCTTGGAAGTATTGTAGTCTGTCTTATAGATTGGATATTTCTGTTCTTTCGTAAATTCTAAGGTACCTATCATAACATCACTGTCAATCAGCTCTTCATTACAATACAGATCCCCCATTCCTTCATCCATATCCGTCAGATAATAAATATCTCCATCTTTTGCACCCATCATGACATCTACATCTTCTGCAACGACACTGCATTTTCCATCTGCTTTCTTACCTGTCTTGAAGGAAAGAAGCTGGCTTTCTTTTATTTCGCCATCCTTATTTCTTTCTACTTTCATTGTATACCCAATATTCTTTTCATCATCGACAAGGAATCTCTGCTCTCCCATTCTCTCCTTCAATTCTGTATCCAAAGTCACAATCTCTTTTCCATTGTAAATGCAAGTCTCTGCCGACTCCTGAAGTGCCTCATAGTACTTCTGGTCTACGTCATAAATTTCATCTAATTTTGATGCTCTAACTTTCGGCAGCTCTTCCATCTTAAATCTTGTGAATAACACTGTGTCAGAATTATCCTGTGCATAAATGTCACTGCTGAGTTTCTTTGCGATCTCCACTTCTTTTCCATCTTTATAGCAGTACAAGGAGTTCTCAGCTACCTCGATAGAATGCTCTTCCAATTCTTCCAAGAACCACTCCATATCCTCATCGCCGTTGGTGTCATCTTCTACAATATCCATCGCATTGATCTTTTTCTCATCCATCTTTACATAATACAACGCTTTGTCTTTTTCATTATTAGAAACAACCCAACCTACATCCGATGCGATTTTCTCTCTTTCTCCAAAATTTTCGATCAGATAAAGTTTATCATCTTCCTGTACAACAATCTGTTTCAATCATCCCCGATGATGCAATTTTCTGCGCTCTTAGAAAGTTTCTTTTTCTCTTTCTTTAAATTGATATCCTGCTGATACAATGCGCTCTTGCCGTTGTTCTGTTCGATCCACACAATATTTTTTTGCTCTTTATCCAGTTTAAATCTAGCGACATCGGATGCAATTTTTTC
>ENA-OPYY01000495-OPYY01000495.1-human-gut-metagenome-genome-assembly--contig:-NODE-495-length-12589-cov-1.807495_pt1 | contig 12589 bp, 19 predicted proteins | sample MGYA00242472_ERZ504481 | MGnify/ENA primary metagenome ERZ504481 (study PRJEB26092, sample SAMD00036265) | human gut metagenome | host: Homo sapiens | study: EMG produced TPA metagenomics assembly of...
TCTATATGGTGTTATTAAGAGAACCGTCCCGGCAGGACAAGTCAGGCAGTGACCTGTTCCACCTCCGGGATGGGTTTGAGATTAAAATGAAAAGCTGAAAGAAAAAGATATTATTAAAATTTTCCCAACCCAGAAGCCCCACTGTACTACAAGGCTGGTGTTAAAGACCCCAAAAACGGAAACAAGTAATCGTACCGTATGGCTGCCGACAACGCTTGCTCAATTATTGGTTCAATACAAGAAAGACCAGCAGGAATTGAAAGAGTTTTTAGGAAGTGCCTATAACGATTATAACCTCGTTATTGCTCTTGAAAATGGAAATCCCGTAGAAATCCGCATTGTTCGGGTCAGATTTACAACGCTGTGTGAGGAACACAATTTTGAAGTTGTTGTTTTTCACAGCCTACGCCATTTAAGCACAAAATATAAGCTCAAAATGACACATGGCGATATTAAGTCTGTTCAGGGAGATACAGGTCACGCCGAAGCAGAAATGGTAACAGATGTTTACTCTGAAATCGTGGATGAAGACAGACGGCTTAATGCAAAGAAGCTGGATGAAGAATTTTATGAAAATGGACGGACGTTGTCCTATTCCCGCCGAGATTGGTGGGGTCAAAACCTGTCCATTACGCATTAATAATCCAGATTATGTCGAAGGCGGTGATATGCCTAAGACAATTGCAAATAGCTGTGACAAGTGTATTTATTGTGCAAAGAGACATGCCTGGCAGTAACTGTTATATATAAAACAAGGGTGAAAAGCCTGATTTGTAAGCTTTTCACCCTTCATTATCATAGAAGAATCTAATTTACAGAGATTTTCTCATAGTCTCCACTTTCCAAAGACACAAGATTTTTTACAGCCTCTTTTACTTCCACCAGGCTCTGATAAATTCTGGTATAGCAGTCTTTTGCTTTTTTTAATAAGCTCTCTTTATGATTTCATTCATATGCTGTGTAGCTTCAAAGCGAATTCGCTCTTCATCTAATGTAAGTACCTCACGATTTTTCATAACAAGCTTTCCATTGATGATGGAATCGATTACATCATGTCCATTTGCAGCATCTACAATAGTATTTACAAGATTCTGAGTTGGTGTAATATGCGGCTGATCAATATTTAAAAGAATCAGATCAGCTTCTTTCCTTCTTTTACAGATCCCAGAATATCGCCATGTCCGATAGCATTTGCTCCTCCCTGAGAAGCCATTTTCAAAAGAGTCGGGCAGGTCATAACTACCGGATTAAAAGAAGGAAGTCCCCAATAAGCCAGCATAGAATAACGCAGAACCTTCATCTCATCGAAAATATCCAGGTTGGAAGGAGCAGCTCCATCACAACCCAAACCTACACTTGCACCAGCTTCCAGAATCTGAGGAGCCTTCGGGAATCCATGATTTGCCAGGTTGGCTCTTGGACAATGGATCATTTTTACTCCTCGTTCTGCCATCAATGCAATATCATGGTCTGACAGCATAACATTATGTGCGGTCAGAAGATTTGGACCCAAAATTCCCATTCATCTAAAAATTCAGCAGGACGTTTTTGATAATTTTGCAGGCAAAAGCTAACTTCATCTTTATGCTCACATAAATGTGCATGGATGCCTGTATGAAGTTCTTTAGCACATTCACCTACCATGGTGATGAGATCTCTGGAGCAGGTCATTACCTGACGAATAGCAAACCAGATATCCACACGGCCATCGCCGGCTCCCTGATAGTTCTTATACAGTTCTTTTGTATGGTCTATAGCTTCAGATGCAGTTTCCTTCATTGCGCCTGTAATAGCATTGCCCATATCCATTGTGGATTTCGCTATTGCGGCTCTCATGCCGGATTCTATAACTGCATCAGCTACACGCTCCATATGTACACCGCCGGAATCAGCAAAAGCAGTAGTTCCGTTTTTGATCATTTCCAGACAGGCTAACTGTCCGCTGACGTAAGAATCTTCCGGGAGAAGATTGCTTTCAAAGGGAACCAGGAAACGAGTCCAAACCATAGGATATTCATCAGCAACACGACCTCTTAACAGCTGCTGACAGGTATGTGTATGACCGTCTATTAAACCTGGCATAACAAGCTTACCTTTTCCATCAAGTGTTTCCGTGGCAACACTATCAACGAATTCATCTGCTGAACCGATTTTTTTAATCCAAGTGTCTTTAATTCCTACGGAACAGGTGGATGAAACGTTCATATCAGGATTCAGAACCTGACAATTTTTGATTAAAATATCATAGTTTTCCATAATCTACCTCATTTCATCTCATATGATTGTTAAATGGCTCCTGTCATTTTCAAAACAATGTCTGCAACAAGAGCGGAGAATATAAAGGTTCCGGTAATTACAAATAAAGTGATCAATACCAGCTTCCATCCCATTTTTGTAAAATCCTTTAGATCTTTTCCCAGAGAAATACCGGCAAATGCACCAAGTGCTGTAGCTGGAGCTAAAAATGCAACAGGAGTTGTAGTTTCAACTACGATATCTTTTACCGGCGAAACAGGACATGCAAGAAGCAGCCCGAGAAGGGATACATACATCATAGAAGGAAGCTTAACAAATCGGCTCATAAATTTACTTATAGTAAGACCGATAAGAGAAATAGCACTCAGTAAAAGAACTCCAATAATGGAATCTTTTACAGGCATTTTGTAACCAATTACATTTGTAAGTATTATAATCACAGACACCATGAGAAGCAGTCCAAGCTGCTGTACGAAGTATTTTCTGACCATTTATTTAACCTCCTGATTATTTTTGCGTCCAATCTTAGGCTCTAAAATTGCGTATAATTTTTTTGCAAGAGGAAGGCCTACGAAAGTACCCATGTAAATTCCGGTAATACCGGTCAGCATATCACTGGCACCACCCATAATCATAATATTTTCTGCCTGCTGTGGGTATATTTCACCTAATGTTCCGGCAGCAGCAGTCATCAAGGACCCACTTCCTACTCCACTGGCCATACCAAGAGCAATAGGATCGAAAATATTCCAGGAAGCTACAACGCTTGCAAGAATGCTGATAAATACTGTTCCGATTACAGAACCTACGATATAAACTGCAAAGGTTCCTTTTGTTTCCGGAGCGTCCGGTCCAAAAATATCTGTAGTTAATCCAAGGTTTGAATCACGGTTAATTGAGTAACATGCACCAATAGATTCCTTCTTTAAACCAAGCAATAATGCGAGAGGCATAGATAAAAGAATCGTTCCAAGGTTTCCGAATTCCTGAAGAAGTAATGCAGGACCCACTGAAACCAGTTTTGCAACATTTGCACCGGAAGAAATGCCCATTTTAGCCATAAAAGGTGCCAAAACCACAAGGACCAGGCTTCCGCCTATTTTACATTCCTCAGTTTTGAATACTTTAAAAATATCCGGCCCTAAAAGCCCTCCGAATATGACGGCAAACACCATCGGAAACAGAGTAAGTGTACCAACGCCAATGTTAAGCTTAACGGTTCCGATCAGATCACAGACTGCGGAAATGACCAGAGCGGCAAGGTAAATTTTCCAGTACTTTTTGATGACAATCTTTAGTTTTTCCATATAAGAAACTCCTTCCTTTTTTTCTGCGCAGGTGCGTAGTAATTTACGTTGTAAGTATAACATGAGAGCTGGTTTCTGCGAACATACAAAAAAGCGATGGGAAGCCATCGCTTTTATCACTATATCAAGAAAGGTGTTTTCTCACTGCATTATTTTTTTATAAGAAAATCGTCGGATCTTTATCTACATAAAACAGCTTCATCCTGCATTAAAAGCTCCACAAAACGGCTGGCGGTATCAGAAAGTGTATGCTTTTGACGCAAAATCCATCCTATCTCAAGGCGAACTCCGTTTTTGACAGGCAGAGAAATAATGTCGCTGTAATTACTATCAAAAGATCTGTAACCACTCCCAATAGCAAATCCATGGCAATAACGCATAGCAGAATAGGAAGCTGCCCGGTCAGAAACATGGATTATTTTTTTTACCTGATAATTTGGAATGATAAGATCAGTATAAGCAGGGTTCGTGTCAGGTGAACGATCATAAGAAATAAAAGGATATTGTATCATTTCTTCAATATTAATTTCCTGGCTATTGGCAAGTGGATGGTTTTGGCATATGTAAGCATGAGCTGTCTGATAAACAATGTGATTAAAAATAATACCACGATTTCTTAATTCCTGAATCATCTGTCCTTTGCTATGCTCTGTGAAAAAAATAATTCCCAAATCGTCCAGTCCCCGTTCTACGCGATCCAGTACTTCTGAGGTACGGCATTCATAAAAACCACAGTGATAGGAACCATAGCTTTCATTTAACTTATTGATGACAGAAATAAAAGAGGCCATGCCGCAAATGTGATGCTGGGCAGAAACGGACAGACCTAAAGGCCGTTTTTTGGAACCGTTATATTTCTCATCCAGGTAGTCAAGACGGCTTAGAATTCCCTTAAACTCAATTAAAAGCTCTTCGCCGCTTCTGGTAAGACGTACGCCTGTGCTTTCTCTTATAAATGCAGTAATGTCATATGTGTTTTCTACTTCCTTAATAGCGCTGGAAATGCTCGATTGAGCTGTAAACAAACGCTTGGCTGCTTCACTGATAGAGCCGGACTCAGCTACGCTGATAAAATATCTTATTTGCTGCAGTGTCATATAAGGTCTCCTTTTTTAATCATCTGGATTCTCTTACGGTTGTAAACCAGATGCAGATACATGGCATCCTGTGCCCGGAGGGGCTCATGAGCTGCAATGGCATCTGCAATCTCACGGTGAGTCTCGATGGTTTCTTCCTGCAGTGCACCTCCGGTGGTTTCTACAAAGAGAGGAATCTGATATTTTTTGAGGAAGGCTTTTTTCTTCAGATAACAAATGCATCGTATGATTTGCTCCATTTCTAATAGTTACGTTCTTGTCTCCTATGATAATGTGTTTCGGGTTCAATGTCAAAATGCTAAAATGTACAAAAACAGATACAAAAATTTAGAGAAAATTCCAGTATGGTATAATAGAGACATTAAAATCGGAATTTGTATCAATGTAAGAAGGAGAACAATATCATGTTCAGAACAATTCGTAAAAAGAAAAATGAAATCAGCATCGACACGGCAAAGACTCTTTTGCAGTCCAGCCGACGTGGCGTTCTTGCCGTAAATGGAGATAACGGATATCCCTATGCAATTCCTATCAACTATGTCTACGATGACGATGCGCAGAAAATTTATTTTCATGGAGCACGTGCAGGCCATAAAGTAGATGCACTACGTGCCTGTGACAAAGTATGTTTCACGGTATATGGAAATGAAACCATCAAAGAAGAAGATTGGGCACCGTTTGTGCAGAGCGTTGTGGTATTCGGCAGATGTCACCTCATAGAATCTGGTGCAAGAGCAACAACTCTGTTAAAACGATTTGCAATGAAATACTATCTCAGCGAACAGTTAGTTGATGAGGAAATTGCCCATGCAGGAAAGGCTGTGCAAATGTTTGAAATAGACGTGGAGTACCTCAGTGGCAAGGAAATACAGGAACGATAAATTCCAGTTTTTGAAACTGAGAAATCGGAAATTGTAGTAAAGGAGGTTTACAATGGGGTTTTGGATTTTTATGTTGATTATGGATTTGCTTCTTCCATTTACGATGATTGGTTTTGGAAGATATTTTATGAAAAAGGCTCCCAAGGAAATAAATTCAGTATTTGGATATCGGACTTCGATGTCTATGAAGAACAAAGATACATGGGAATTTGCTCATAAATATTGTGGTAAAGTCTGGTATGTCTGTGGAATGGTTATGTTGCCGATAACAGTAATCTTCATGCTTTTAGTGATTGGAAAAAATGAAGATTGTGTTGGGAGTATAGGAGGAATTATCTGTGGTGTTCAACTTATTCCTTTAATTGGGTCTATTCTCCTAACAGAAATAGCATTAAAAAAGAATTTTGATAAGAATGGAACAAGACGATAAATTCAAGTTTACAGAACTGAATCAAAAGAGCTCGAAGGAGCTCTTTTTCCTTTTTATAATAGTATCATTATGGTATAATAGAGACATTAAAATCGGAATTTGAAGCGGAGGTATGTATTATGAATATAGGATTTTGGTCGTGTATAATTTTGGTAATACCATTTCTGATTATAGGTGTGTTATTTGCGATTTTTAAGGAAAAAGCAGCAAAATTTGTTTCAGGATTTAATTCATTTTCTAAAGAAGAACAGGCATTGTATGATAAAGCTCATATCTCTCGTGATATAAGAAATCAGTGCTTTATGTGGGCTATTATAATGTTGGCAGGAGCATTATTATCCTGCTTTTTAACCCCATATATAGCTATACCAACCTATATTATTTGGTTAGTTCTGTTTTTTAGAGAAGTCCACTTTGATAATCATAAAGCGTTTGAAAAATATTTATTAAAGTAAATTCCAGTTTGTCGAAGTAATCCAAATACGGATTGGGCAAAAACGGTTTAGCAGTCACAGGTTCTAACCCTGTGGCTGCCTTTTCTTTTTCATGATACATAAATTTATACTTAAACCAGCGTAATCATCTACACCGATAATATTTCAAATAAATGACCACATATTACTCCAATGGCATATTCGATGATATCCCACAATTTCAATATCATACAGCTTACAGCAAGAACAAACACTGCTATTCCAAAATTTTGCCACTGTTGCAATGACAAAGCAATCACTGCGCACATTATGAAAATTGCATTAACCAGAACCGCTACCAGATAATGTATTTTCGATAAGATACTGACTGTAAAAGATAAAGCAATCAAAATCACCATCACTGGCAATACAATCAATTTTGTAAATATTTTTAACATTTTATGCATCCTCCTCTTTTCTGACTTATTTCCCAGATGCTGATCAAACAGCCAATTATTATTTATCATTTGCGGCGTACTGCGGTAGGTCATGATTTACTTCTGCCTGATAATAACCGCTGATGGTACTCGGTGCATTAAACAGTGCCGCCAGCAGATATTTTTTGATATTATGTATTTTTGAGGTATTCTTTCTCATACAGTCCATCGCATATTCTACGTGGAACATATTCAGTTTCAAAAATTTACTTCTGACCAGTTCCGCCGGATATTCGCTAGATGCAACATGATAGACTTATTCTTACAAAGAACAGTTTCCAGAATCAGATCAAAGATACCTATCAGCAGTTCCCTGTCATAAGGGTACCGCTCTAAGAGAATGTCCAGTTCAATATTCTCTTTGATTATTTCCGTGTATGCTTCCATATCGAATCCCATCCCATCATTTCCCGATATGATATGATAGATTCAGTATTACTTAACTCAGTATTATTTATATTATTCTTATTAGTGTGTAATTTTTTCACTTCTGGATGTGTAATTTCTTCACTTCTGGACATGACATTTTTACACTTCAAGACATGTAAATTCTTCACTTCTGAAATTGCTGATTTTTCTCCAGAAATGTAATTATTACACTTCTGAGCATCCTGGATCATAAACTGTTTCAGATAGATCATGGTTGGTTTTCCCTGTCCCTGGCGCTTCTTTTCAATGAGTCCAATTCCAGATTCTATATCCAGTTCTTTCATTATGGAAATGGCTTTTTTATTACTACATCCCATAGCATCCATGATATCCTCCAGCGAATAATATATGTAGGCACGTCCTTCTGTGTCAAACCACTGATTTTTCATGGATAATGACATACGATCCAGCATAAGACCATATAACACTTTTGCCTCCACGGATATCTTCTTGAAATATTCTTCAGTAAATAGCAATTTTGGTATTCTATAAAACGAATATTGATCCGCTTCCCTTCCATAAAAATAAGAGAGCTTTATTCTATCTTCCATTTATCTTTCCTCCTGTTCCAGAAGTGCTATTTTTACACTTCTGGAATCCTGTTCTCTTTATTGAATTGCTTTCTGTGCTTCACTCCACTGTTCCAATAATTGTATAATCACGGTTTCCCTATCCTTTGCTGAATAGTGAGATGGAAAATATTTATCCAGCTTCTTTTCTGAAAATGATACCTTAGCTTCTGTGTTCTTCTTTGGAAGTGCATCGTTCATTATTGAAATTACACTCATCTGGTTTGCATTAGATATATTGGGATAATTTTTTAAAGCAGTTATCTGAACTGTTTTGATAAATCCATTATCTTTGATATATTCAAAAACCCACTTTTGTATCTGTTCTTCTAAATAAGATAAATCTACTGCTGATACAAATTGTATTTTTTTCTGATCTACCATATCAAGAATCTCTGGTATCAAATAGGTCAGTCTAATATAATTTCTCACCTGCCTTCCTTTCAATCCAACAGTTTCTCCAATTTCATCAGAGGACCACTTCTGGCAATCATTGCCAGAAGTTAAATCTGATCTACTGCCTTGTCTCCTCATTGCATCCATCTTCATCTTCAAGCTAAATGCTCTCTCGCTTGGAAGAATTTCTTCCCTCTGAATATTGGCATCCACCATTTTTATAATGGCTTCATCATCGGACATTTCCTTTACAATAGCAGGTATCTTTTGAAGTCCAGCAATTCCAGCCGCATGTAATCTGCGATGGCCGGAAATCATTTCATAATCACCATTCTGATCAGGTCTTACAATCACTGGATTCAGAATGCCATTTTCCCGGATACTGTCTACCAGCAAATCCATTCTTTCATCATCCAGAACCTTAAATGGATGATTTGGAAACTCATGGATTCTTGCAATTTCTATTTCCTGAGTACCTGAAATCTCCGGTACTCCCAATAATTCATCTACGGACTGTAATTTAATTTTTCCAGCAACTCTGTTTGTCATCATCTATCCTCCTTCAAAACTTCTTCGGTTAAGCTCTTGTATGCACATGCTACTTTTCCTTTTGGATCATAGGAATAGATACTTTTTCCTTCCACACTGACTTCCGCAGCTCTGACTGACATCGGAATTTCAGAACCAAATACCTTGATGGATGCAGAATATGTATCGTACACCATCAGTGAAATATCCCTTGCATAATTTGTCCTGTAATCTACCATTGTCAACAAAATTCCCTCTACCTTGAGCTTTGGATTCAGCTGTTTTTTCACCCTGCCAATAGTCTTGATCAGCTGTTGTAACCCTTTGACTGGAAGATAAGCCGCCTGTACCGGAATCAGCACTGAATCTGCACATGCTAATGCGTTGATTGTCATCATTCCCAGCGACGGCATACAGTCTATAAGGATGAAATCATAAAACTCTCGCAGCTTATCAACCAGTGATCTGAGAATCAGTTCCCTGCTCATAGCATTTACCAAAGATACCTCGATAGCTGATAATTCAATGTTGACTGGGATCAGATCCACACCCTCTCCGTGATGCAGGATTGTTTTTTCCATATTCAGTTTTTCATCATTCACAACATTCAGCATCAATGTAGCCAGTGAATACTCCATCTCATCCGGTTCCTCATATCCTAAGCTGATAGTAAGGCTGCCCTGTGGATCAGCATCGATCAGCAACACCTTTTTCCCTTCCTGTGCCAGCCCTATTCCAAGATTCACACATGATACCGTTTTACCAACTCCACCTTTTTGATTAGATACTGCAATTACTCTACACATATGTTTTTCCTCCCGTTATTCAAATGTCATATTGATTTTTAATAGTGTCAGTATTTCTCTTTTCATCTGTTCAGCAGTGTAATAGGATGGGAAATACCTGTATAACTGCTCATTTTTAAAAACCACCCGGTCAATGTCTTTCTGCTTGATCTCACTTAAAAGCTCCTCTATCTTTTCCTTACTAAAGACCCCGTTTTCCTGTAATTTTTTGATTCTGATTGCCTGGGACAGATTAGGAGTTCCCAATGTACTTTCCATTGCATCCAGTACAGTCTTCTGATTTTTTTCAGTTAATGATGCCAGTTCCACAGCTATCGTAAATCCCATTATTTCGTCATCCACTTTTTCAAGCAGCTCTGGAATCAGTTTGGTAAGTTTTAAATATCTCTGTACCTGCTTGGGACTGTCCCCACATTCTTCGCTTATGACCTCCACACTCTTTTTTCCGGTCAGATAGTCAACCTGGCTACATTTTCTTCTGCCGGCCTTTCTCTTGAGCACATCATATTTCATCTTATAAGCAAATGCTTTTTCGCTCGGTGAGATCCGCTCCCTCTGTAAATTGGCATCTACCATTGAAATAATGGCATCCTCTTCAAGCATGTATCTAATAATGACCGGAACCTCGTATATTTCAGTTGCTGTGCTGCATACTTCCTTCTGTGACCTGAAATGATTTCATAAAATCCTTCCGGCCTCGGTCTCACAATCAGAGGATTAAGAATCCCATATTTCTTGATGGATTCCTGTAACTCTTTCATCTGACTGTCTGCCTGTACCTTGAATGGATGATTTTAAAGTCCCTGAGCCGTTCAATCTCTATCTCAACGACTTTCTCATCTGGATCTCTTTGATCTTCTTTTCGTACTTCCATGTAATCCTCCTTTTCTTCTGGACGAAAAAATGCCCAAACTAGACTTGTTACATCTAATCTGAGCATCTATCTTTCTCAGGTCTGAATCGTACAGACAAGAAAACCAAATTTGCATCCATTGACAACCCTTTTTCTTCCCTACACCATATGCCACACATCCGGGTGGAAAATCATAATTTTCAAATGGGTGGCAAAATCTTATTTTGGGTGGATGAAATCCTTCTGTTTTTTCAATTCCGGGTGGAAATTTCCACCAAGATACAAAAAAAGCAGCAATGACTTTTTCAATCATTACTGCTTAAAATGAGCGTCTCCTATAGGAATCGAACCTACAATAGAGTCTTAGGAGGACCCCGTTATATCCATTTAACTAAGGAGACAAATGCCGTATTTCCGGGCTTTTTCGACCCTTTGGCTCCGGCTGCCATCATTTATAACTCTAACACTTTCGTGATGAATTATCTCTTTCCTATCTCTTCTGATTTTTCAGATTTCGCTTCCTTAAGTGACCCTCAAACGCTACCCTTTTTCTTCAAAAGGGTTCCGCCATGGTTCTACCTTAGGAGATGGCCCCAGTGCATATATTCCTATCAACGGGGATAAAGAAAATGCAGTTATATCAAGGCTTTTCTCCATGTTCTCTATAAACCTTGTACAAGCAAAATCAAGCAAAAACAAAGGATTTTAGCCCCCTATTGTTTGCACTCTGTTTGCAAAGGCGCGAAATTTGGCGTTAGCCAAAAGTTCAATTCCCGTCGAGACTTAATTATATTCATGGTATCGTGGACATAGTTTACCATACATAGAGGTTCATTACAAGAGGTATAGAGCCAGTAAAAGTGCCTGTTTTATCTTTTTCAGGAAAGGTAGAGCAGGCACTTTTTTTCATATCTAAACTTAGAAAGAAATGAGGTGAAATTATGAATACACAGATTATTGCCATAGCCAACCAAAAAGGTGGTGTCGGCAAAACAACCACTTGTGCCAATCTTGGAATTGGTCTGGCGCAGTCCGGGAAGAAAGTCCTTCTGATTGACGGAGACCCACAGGGAAGCCTGACCATCAGCTTGGGCAATCCTCAGCCTGATAAGCTGCCCTTTACACTGTCAGACGCTATGGGCCGTATTTTGATGGATGAACCAATTCGTCCCGGCGAGGGTATCCTGCACCACCCTGAGGGCGTAGACCTGATGCCTGCGGACATCCAGCTATCTGGTATGGAGGTATCTCTGGTAAACGCTATGAGCCGAGAAACCATTCTGCGACAATATCTGGACACGCTGAAGGGGCAATACTCCCATATCCTTATTGATTGCCAGCCCTCCCTGGGTATGCTTACGGTCAATGCACTGGCTGCCGCTAATAGGGTTATAATCCCCGTCCAGGCAGAGTATCTTCCAGCTAAAGGTTTGGAGCAACTTTTGCAAACTATCAATAAGGTTCGCAGACAAATCAATCCTAAGCTGCAAATTGATGGGATTCTGCTGACGATGGTAGACAGCCGAACCAACTTTGCCAAAGAAATCTCCGCTCTTCTGCGCGAAACCTATGGCAGTAAGATCAAGGTGTTTACATCAGAAATTCCTCATTCTGTCAGGGCTAAAGAAATCAGTGCTGAAGGAAAAAGCATTTATGCCCATGATCCTAATGGCAAAGTGGCTGAGGGCTACAAAAATCTGACGAAGGAGGTATTGAAACTTGAAAAGCAGCGCGAAAAAAATAGAGCTGGCCTCAGTAGATGACCTGTTTTCTACAGAAGAAAGTCGGCAAGACGAGCAACTGGAAAAAATTCAGGAAATTCCCCTATCTGAACTGCATCCGTTCAAGGATCACCCCTTCAAGGTCAAGGATGATGATGCAATGATAGAAACCGCAGACAGCATCAAAAAGTATGGTGTGTTGGTTCCTGCGATTGCCAGACCACTGCCTGATGGCGGTTATGAGCTGGTAGCCGGTCACAGACGCCGCAGAGCCAGCGAATTGGCCGGAAAAGAAACCATGCCTGTCATTGTGCGCGACTTGGATGACGATGCTGCCACAATTATTATGGTTGACAGCAATTTGCAGCGAGAAAAATCTGCTCCCCAGTGAAAGGGCTTTTGCCTA
>ENA-OPYY01000496-OPYY01000496.1-human-gut-metagenome-genome-assembly--contig:-NODE-496-length-12569-cov-0.849462_pt1 | contig 12569 bp, 11 predicted proteins | sample MGYA00242472_ERZ504481 | MGnify/ENA primary metagenome ERZ504481 (study PRJEB26092, sample SAMD00036265) | human gut metagenome | host: Homo sapiens | study: EMG produced TPA metagenomics assembly of...
GCCAGGATGACGAGGCAGTGCAGGCGTGAGGTGGCCAGGGTGACCAGGAGCCTGGGCAGCGACGGAAGAATCCTGCTGCGCCAGTCAGGAACCGAGCCGGTGGTACGCGTCATGGTGGAGGCGCCTGATATCCAGACCTGCGAGACATATGTGGACCAGGTAATCCAGGTTATGAAGGACCGGGGGCATTGCATTTAGGGCCGTATGCAAGGTGCTGTGAACCATTCCCTGAAAATGGAAGAGGGAGTCTTGGAGTACATTTTATGAAACAGAGGAATAAAAGCCATAACTATTGAGAATAGTCAACCGGCGACTCCTTATTGTCAGTTATTTTGAAATGTGCTATAATTAGATAACGTTGCTAAGAGGACAACAGAAATCCCGGAGCGCCGTGCTCCGGGATTTCTGCATTTACCGTATGGCCCTGACAGGGGCCTGTGTCCTTACGGCCAGCGATTTTCAGAGCAAAGGAATGATGTGAAATGGGGCTGAACCAGTAAGAGTCGTGCTGTTCATCATCCGTCATTACGGTGTTATTGAGCGACTGCCCGGAATGGGCTGAGGACACAAGTGAAGTTTCAAAACAGGAGTGAAGATACAAATATCACCTTAAAGTGGAACAGGACACCGTATGAAGTGAGATTGGAATATGGACGGAACCAGGCGTTTTCAGGCGCCTGAAATCAGATGAACAGAATGGAGGAATGAATTATGTTAAATTATCAAAGATATAAGAGGGTCCCTGTGGTGGATTTCCCGGAGCGCACATGGCCGAATAAGGAGATTATGAAGGCTCCCATATGGTGCAGCGTGGACTTAAGGGACGGCAACCAGGCCCTTGTGGAGCCTATGGTGGTGGAGGAGAAGGTAGAGATGTTCAACCTTCTTGTGAAGCTGGGCTTTAAGGAGATCGAGGTTGGCTTTCCTGCCGCATCACAGATTGAGTATGATTTCTTACGCACCCTGGTGGAGCGCAAGCTCATCCCGGATGACGTGGAGGTCCAGGTGCTGGTGCAGTGCCGCGAGCATCTGATTAAGAGGACCTTTGAGGCCCTTGAAGGTGTTAAGAAGGCCATTGTACATATCTACAATTCCACATCCACCTTACAGAGGGATGTGGTGTTCCATAAGGACAGGGAAGATATAAAGGACATAGCCGTCATAGGAACCAAGATGGTCCAGCGGTATATGGCTGACTGCGATACCCAGATTCGTCTGGAGTATTCGCCTGAGAGCTTTACCGGCACAGAGCTGGATTTTGCCCTTGATATCTGTACAGCGGTACAGGAGACCTGGGGCGCCACCAAGGAGAATCCCATTATCATCAATCTTCCGTCCACGGTGGAGATGACTACACCCAATGTGTATGCGGACCAAATTGAATGGATGAATACACACTTTAAGGACAGGAAAGCATTATCTTAAGCATCCATCCCCATAATGACAGGGGCGAGGGTGTGGCTTCCACAGAACTGGCCCTCCTTGCAGGAGCCGACAGGGTGGAGGGTACTCTTTTCGGCAACGGGGAGCGTACCGGGAATGTGGACATACTGACAGTTGCATATAATATGTTCTCACAGGGAATCAACCCTGAACTTAACATTGAGAATATCCGTGAGATTGCAGATGTATGTGAGCGCTGCACCAAGATGGATATTCCGCCCAGACATCCCTATGCCGGCAAGCTGGTGTTCACTGCATTTTCCGGTTCCCATCAGGATGCCATCAACAAGGGTATGCAGGCCCTTCATGAGAGAAACGGACAGTACTGGGAGGTTCCATATCTTCCTATCGATCCCAGCGATATCGGCAGGGAGTACGAGCCAATCGTGCGTATCAACAGCCAGTCCGGAAAGGGCGGCGTGGCCTTTGTCATGGATACCTTCTATGGCTTCAAGCTGCCAAAGGGTATGCACAAGGAATTCGCAGATGTCATCCAGAAGATTTCCGAGCAGCAGGGTGAGGTTGCACCTGAGCAGATCATGGAGGAATTCAAGAAAAATTACCTGGAGCGCAAGGAACCCATGCACTTCAGAAAATGCCGCATAACCGATACGGAGACAGGAGACGGCGAGTTTGCAACACTGGCTAAGGTGACTTACTCAGATCACGGTATTGAGAAGACATTTGAGGGCGTTGGAAACGGACCTATTGATGCTGTTCAGAGAGGCATGGAGGATGCCTGGGCATCCAGATTAAGGTTCTGGACTACAGTGAGCACGCATTGGCATCCGGTTCCGGTGCAGAGGCTGCTTCCTACATCCATCTGGTAGACCAGGTGACAGGCAAGGCCACTTACGGCGTGGGTATCAGCTCCAACATCACAAGGGCTTCCCTCCGCGGCATATTCAGTGCGGTGAACAGACTGTTCTATTAATTGGCAGCTGATATTGGGTATGTTATATTGGATGTAATGGTATTAAATCAATTAAAGGACCGGCCTTTTGGGGCCGGTCCTTCTTGCGTTGTTCTGTGCTTAACCTGTCTGCGGCAGGTCTGCGCCAGTCTCTGGGAGGATCGTCATATGACTGCCCGTTACTGCCCGGACTGGTCAAATTCCAGATTGTCAAAGGATGACGCGGAGCAGATTCCGGACGGATCATCCATGTACTCCAGGGCACTTTGTCCTCCTGGCTGGGTCAGGGCCAGCTCGTTACTCAGGTCATAGGACACGGTGAAGATATAGTCCTGTTTTTCCTCCAGTATCAGTTTATAGGTGACAGTATTGTCTATGGTTTCACTGGCAATGCGCAGGACAGTGCCCTCCTCCTTGGAAATGGTCTGGCCGGTGGTAATGTTCACTCCGGCGTTTCCGCGCACCTGGCGGAAATTGCGCAGGGCGCTGTCAATGGTCTCTCCGGTTCCCACATTGGTATAGTTGGAGACAGACACAAAGGCGTACTGTTTAATCAGGCCCGCATTATCCTTTAAGGTCATGAAGTAGGTGGGCTGTCCGTCCAGATTGATAATCATTGGGAAGGAGGCCCGGTAGCCAAACTGCTGGACTTTTCCTTCCGCAGAGCTCTGGGCTGCCATTTCAGTTGCGCCGCTCATCTGGTAGATGTTGGATTCCTTGGTCACCATGTCCACCAGTATGAAGCCAATGGCTGATTCATCGGATCCCACGCTGGTTAGGCCTGTGAACAGGTAACAGCGGGCGCCGTTATAGATGATGATATCACCCTGGCTGGGGCGGAATTTGTCCTGGTTGGAGAAGTTGAAAATGCCGTGCACATAGACACCCTGGTTCTGTATCTGCTGCATTACAAAATTCTCAGGCTGTACGCGGTCCACCCAATCCGGCAGTGTGGCGATGGTATAATGGGTGGTCTCTCCTGTGGTGGCATTGACCGTCAGTACTCCGTCGGCCTCCGGCAGGTTAAAGAGCCAGCGGTTTTGATAGGAGGTAATGACCCAGTAAGGAACGCCGTCATCATCCAGCTCAAAGGAATAGTCTGTAAGACCTTTAAAGAGTCCGCCGCCAAAGAAGCGCACATGGCGGTTTAAGTCGTCTAACAGGTAGGCGTTGGCCTGGTATTTGATTTTATAGTCTGTTACCAGGGTTACGTCGCTGACATCACTGGCCGACACCACGATATAACCCGCGGAGCCGTCCATGTTTTTAAGCCATTTGAAGAAGCCGGAATGCTCCAGGGGAACGACCCATACCTAGGTTTCCGTCTACCTTCTGGATGACAGGGGTACCCAGGATGACCTGGCTTCCCAGGCCGGGATTTTCGCCCACCTTCTTATCGGCCAGCTCTCTTGCCAGACTCTTGTCCACGATTGGAAGCTGGTCCAAAGCAAGGGGCTGTACCGTATCCGTGAATTCTGATACGGCCGGGACGCCTAACTGGTCCCTGTAGGCCTTGTAATTAAAAAGGGGCATGGACAGGATGGAAACGCCAAAATACAGTACCCAAAGGATGGCGAGAAGGACGAAGCCCCTTTTATAACCCCTTACACTTTTGTCAATGCTGATCTGCGGGCGGCCGTATTCATTGGCACCTACCCGGACACTGCCCAGGGCTACGAAAAAGTTCAGCACCACATAGCAGCTGATGATAAAGCACCATGAAAATGCCCCATCCGGATACAGGGGATTCAGATTGGGCCCCTGGAAAATGATCAAAATAAAAAAGATGGCGGTAAGCGCCAGGTTTAACAAGAATTGTGTCTTTTTCTTCATAAAATCCTCCATTTCTTAACATCTTTTTAGTAGAAGTCTTATAGAGCATTATATATCATGTGGAAATAAATACAAGGGGGAAAAGCTGGTGGCTTCATAAAGAATGTGTGAAGAAAATACTTTGCAAACCAATCACCCGGTGATAAGATAAATAGATAGATTAGATATAAGGAAGGAATGAAGGCATGCCGTTCAGCAGAAAGAAACCGGAAATACAGGTAGGATTAAGCGGTACCGCCCTGAAATATATTGCCATGGCACCATGCTTGCGGACCATATTGGAGCTGTGCTGCTGGAACGGATTGTATACTACCGGGGGAACCTGGAACAGGTCGCCATGCTCATGACATCCCAATGGGGGATACCCTTTATTGGCTGTGGCGGATGCTCAGAACAGTTGGGAGGATTGCATTTCCCATTTACTGCTTTTTGCTGGTGGAGGGATTCCTTCATACAAGGGACTGGCGCAGATACTGGCTCAGGATGGCTGCGTTTGCGCTTATCTCGGAAATTCCTTTCCGCCTGGCTGTGTGGAATACGTGGGCCGGGGGAAGCAGCAACGTGTACGTTGAGCTGGCAATCGGGCTGCTGGTGCTCCGGGGCCTGAAACAGAGCGAGGGCTTAACACAGCCGCGCCGTGCCGCCGGGATGGCGGCCGTAATCGGAGGCGGATGTCTGGCCGCTGTGTTTTTGAAGGCGGATTACGACATGGATGGGATACTGATTATCTCATTGTTTTATCTACTGCGGGAGAAGCGCATTGTCCAGGTGATGTCCGGCGGTATCCTGTCTTTACTGGAATCCTGGAATATATGTTATGGGGCAGGGATTCTGTCTGCTGTTCCCCTGTATTTTTACAACGGAAAAAAGGGACAGGCTCCATGGAAATATGCCTTCTATTGGTTTTACCCGCTGCATTTAATGGTACTGTTTTTCATACGGCTGTATGTGGTAGGAATTCCTCTCGGATAATTCCGGGGCATGCCGGTTTAAAACGGACAAAACTGTTTTGGTTTGCGCAGGGGATTTATCCGGCAGACCCATTATAAAAAGAGATGTATGAGGTTTATATGGCAAAGACAAAATATAATGAGATTTATATGGCGCTCCGGGAAAAGATGGAGGATGGGACCTACGGGTTCCAGGAACTGCTGCCCTCGGAAAATACCCTGGTAAAAGAGTTTGACTGTTCAAGGAATACCATCGCCGGGCCATCGGGCAGCTGGCGTCGGAAGGATACGTGCAGAGTATCCACGGCAAGGGAGTGAGAATCATTTACCAGCCCGGACAGCAGCAGTCGGAGTTCATACTGGGCGGCATAGAGAGCCTGAAGGAAGCAGTGGCCAGGAACAGGAAGAACTATACCACCAGGGTGGTCTGTTTCGCGGAGCTGACCGTGGATGAGACCATACAAAGGAGGACCACCTTTCCTGTGGGAGCCCAGATTTATTATATCCAGCGTGTGCGCTGCATTGAGGGGGAAGCCTTAATCATTGACCACAACTATTTCTTAAAGGATGTGGTACGGGACCTGACACCGGAGATCGCGGAGCGTTCCATCTATGAATATATGGAAAAGGACCTGGGTGAAAGCATTGTGACCACCAAGAGGAAAATGACCGTGGAGCGCGTCAACCAGATTGATGAAACGTATCTGGATTTAAAGGATTATAATTGTATGGCAGTGGTGAGCAGCATGACCTATAACAAGGAGGGAGTCATGTTTGAGTTCACCCAGTCCAGGCACAGACCGGACCGGTTCGTATTTTACGATCTGGCCCATCGGACTAAGTAGGTAAATCAAGGCATCGGAGAACAGGGAGCCTCAGGCAAATGTTCGTCCGGTGCTTTTTAGGTACAGAATGTGAAAAACAACCGGAAAAAATCAAAATCATCATTGACAAACTTGTTTAAACAAGATATAATCCGGATATAAGGAGCTTGTTTAACAAGATGCTGTTTCGTGGTCAGATTCATAGGAGGTATTGAACGTGGGAAAGTTTACCGGGGATTCAAAGAAACTGTTGGAGTATGTGGGCGGCAGGGAGAATATTGCAGCCGTATCACACTGTGTTACCAGGATGCGCTTTGTGTTAAACGATCCGTCCAAGGCGGATACAGAGGCCATCGAAAGCCTGTCCTCTGCCAAGGGTACATTCACCCAGGCAGGGCAGTTCCAGGTCATAATCGGCAATGAGGTGAGTACCTTTTACAATGATTTTGCGGAGGTGGCAGGCATAGAGGGAGTCTCCAAGGAGGCGGTGAAGAAGGCTGCCATGCAGAACCAGACCCTTATCCAGAGAATCATGAGCAGTCTGGCAGAGATATTTGCGCCCTTGATTCCGGCTATCATTGTAGGCGGTCTGATTCTGGGATTCCGCAATATCATCGGGGAGATTGCCCTGTTTGACGGCGGCACTAAGACGCTGACCCAGATATCTGTATTCTGGGCTGGCATCAACAGCTTCCTGTGGCTTATCGGCGAGGCCGTATTCCATTTCCTGCCTGTGTGCATTGTCTGGTCCATCACCAAGAAGATGGGAACGACCCAGGCCCTGGGAATCGTTCTGGGAATCACCCTGGTGTCGCCCCAGCTGTTAAATGCGTACAGTGTTGCCACCACGGCGGCGGCAGAGATACCAAAGTGGAATTTCGGACTCTTCCAGGTGGATATGATTGGATATCAGGCCCAGGTGCTTCCGGCTGTGCTGGCCGGCTTTACCCTGGTGTACCTGGAGCGGTTCTTCAGAAAAATATGTCCTGCCATGATTTCCATGATTGCGGTCCCCTTCTGCTCCCTGCTGATATCCGTGGCAGTGCCCACGGCATCCTTGGACCCATTGGCTGGAAGATTGGCGCCGTGATTTCAGACTGTGTGAACGCGGGCCTGACATCCCCCTTTAAGGGCGTGTTTGCCGGTATCTTTGGTTTTTCTATGCACCCCTTGTAATCACAGGACTGCATCATATGAGCAATGCCATTGACCTTCAGCTGATAGCTGACTTTGGAGGCACCACCCTGTGCCCATGATTGCCCTGTCCAATATCGCCCAGGGCTCCGCTGTACTGGCCATGATACTTCTCCAGAAGAATGACGCCAAGGCAAAGGAAGTATCCGTACCCGCCTGCATTTCCTGTTACCTGGGCGTAACAGAACCAGCCATGTTTGGTGTGAATCTGAAATACGGTTTTCCATTTATCTGCGGAATGGCCGGATCGGCAGTGGGCGCGGTGCTGTCTGTTGTCAGCGGAATCAAGGCCAATGCCATTGGTGTGGGAGGCAGTACCGGGCATCCTCGGTCCTATCCAGCCCCAGTACCATGGGACTCTTCGCGGCTGCCATGGGACTGGTAATCCTGATTCCGTTCTGCCTGACTATGCCATAGGAAGGAAGAAGGGGATAGGCGGCGGCCGGGAGAACCAAAATGAGGCCAGCCGGGAGGAAGGGAAAGACTCTGCAAGCCAGCCGATCAGGGAATTAAAAGCATATGTATCCGGTGAAGTTATCCCCATGGAAGATGTTCCTGACCAGGTGTTTGCATCCAGGGCACTGGGGGACGGGGTGGCCATTAAACCGGAAGACGGCGTTTTGAGGGCGCCGGCTGACGCCATGGTGGCTGTTGTCATGGAAGAAAGCCTGCATGCCTGCGGACTGGTTCTGGATAACGGCATGGAACTGCTGTTACACATAGGGCTGGATACAGTGGAGATGAAGGGAGACGGTTTCAGGGCCTTTGTAAAGCCCGGAGACAGGGTCAGAGCAGGAGAGGAACTGATTGCATTTGACCGTGAGAAGATTGCCGGGGCAGGGCACAGTGACATGGTCATCATGGTCCTTACCAATCCCGGAAATTCAGGAGCTATAAGCTGGCAGACCGGACGAAGGGTAAGGGCTTTGGCGGATACGGTGGCAGGATAGATTGAGTCATATAACGGGGCAGATGTGTCGGAGCAGATATGACGGAGCAGATATGAAGGAGGAACCATTTATGGGACATTTTAAGGACAGTACGGTTTACCAGATTTATACCAAGTCCTTTCAGGATACAACAGGAAACGGCCTGGGCGACATACGCGGAGTCATAAGCAGGCTGGACTATTTAAAGGAGCTGGGAATTGATTATATCTGGCTGACACCGTTTTTTAGCTCCCCTCTCAATGATAACGGGTACGATGTGGCTGACTACCGGGCAGTTGACCCTGTATTTGGCACCATGAGGATGTGGAGGAACTGATCCGGGAAGCGGACATAAGGGGCATGGGATGCATGTTTGATATGGTATTTAACCACACATCCACGGAACACCCATGGTTTAAGAAGGCGCTTGAGGGCAATCCGGAGTACATGGATTATTATATCTTCAGGGAAGGGAGCCCGGACGCACCGCCCACCAACTGGCAGTCCAAATTCGGGGGAAATGCCTGGGAGTATGTACCCCGTCTGAAAAAATGGTATCTCCACCTGTTCGATGTAAGCCAGGCCGACTTAAACTGGGATAATCCCAGGGTGCGCCAGGAGCTTAAGGAGGTAATCCTGTTCTGGAAGGCAAAGGGAGTGAAGGGATTCCGGTTCGACGTGGTGAATCTGATATCCAAACCGGATATTTTTGAGGATGATCATAAAGGGGATGGCCGCCGCTTCTATACCGACGGGCCCAGGGTACATGAGTATCTCCAGGAGCTGGTGGGGGATACGGGCATAGAGGACATGGTGACAGTGGGAGAGATGTCCTCCACCACCCTGGATAACTGTATCCGCTACAGCAGGCCGGAGGACCGGGAGTTATCCATGTGCTTTAACTTCCATCACCTGAAGGTGGATTACAGGGACGGGGATAAGTGGAAACTGATGGAGCCTGACCTGGTCCGGCTTAAACAGCTGTTCATGGAGTGGCAGGAAGGCATGGAGCGGGAAAACGGCTGGAATGCCGTGTTCTGGTGCAACCACGACCAGCCCAGAGCCATATCACGGTTCGGGGATGACGGCCGATACTGGAAGGAATCGGCCAAAATGCTGGCAACGGTCATCCACATGTTCCGCGGCACGCCGTATGTGTACCAGGGGGAAGAACTGGGAATGACCAACCCGCATTACGTGGATATTTCCCAGTACCGGGATGTTGAAAGCATCAACTATTACCGTATCCTGACAGAGCAGGGAATCACCGGGGAGGAAGCGCTGAAGGTGCTGGCTGCCCGTTCCAGAGATAACGGCCGGACGCCCATGCAGTGGGACGGCAGCCGATATGCCGGATTTTCACAGGGGGAGTCGTGGATAGGCATACCGGAGAACCATTCTTACATCAATGCCCAGGCAGAGGCAGCGGATTCCGGCTCCATATTGAATTATTACAAGAGTCTGATTGCCCTGAGGAAAGAATATAAAGTCATATCAGAAGGGGAGATTGAATTCATATACAGGGAGCATCCTCAGGTGCTGGCGTACAGGCGCAGCTGCCAGGGGCAGGAGCTTGTGGTGCTGGCCAACATGAAGGCCTCTGCTGCGGATTTGGGAGAAAAGCCGGAGCTTGAGGGCTATAGGCAGCTGATAGGAAACTACGGCGGAGCGGAATGTGAACAGACATTGGAACGGCTGAAACCTTATGAATGCAGGGTATATATAAGGACGCTGTGATACTAAGAGGAAGATACATGGGTGCGGTATTGCAGAGGCAGTGTTTTGTTATTTACTTGTCATGTCAGGGTAGTTTTGTGTATAATAGAGGAGAAGCGGCGAAATGGGACGCACAGAGGGCGGAAGATAATTCCGCCCTGAGAAAGGAATGGCCTCTATGCAGGATTACTTTACGGATAAAGGGAAGACAGACATTCTGCGCAGCACCCGCACGGGACTGTGGGAAATTATACTCCGCCAGGGCAGGGAGCCTGTCATGCACGCGGACAGTGTCATGCTGGAACTTCTGGGGCTGGACGCAGCGCCGGAACCAGAGGAGTGCTACCAGGTATGGTATAACAGAATCCAGGATGAATACAAGGGAGCTGTGCAGGAGACCGTGTCCAAGGCGATTGCCAGTACCCGGGCAGAGGTGCAGGAGGTCCAGTATAAATGGAACCATCCCCTTTGGGGGCCCATATCCGTGCGGTGCGGCGGCATGAAGGACCAGGAATGGGAGGATGGAATCCGCCTGCGGGGATACCACCAGAACATCACGGATACCATCATGTTCCAGCAGGAATATGATGCGGTCATCCAGACCCTGAGCGGGCGCTACCGGGGAATCCTGCTGTGCGATTTAAGGGACGGCTCCTATAAGATAATCAAGGCTGCGGAGGATTTAAAGGATAATCTGACGAAATATACGGATTTCAGGGAATTTCTCCGCGGATATTCACGGTCCTGCATCAGACCGGAATTCAGAAACAGGATTGAACGGCTTGCGGAATATGGATATATGAGGGAGCAGTTCCGGTCAGGGGAAAAGCAGATAGAGGAATTGTACCGTATCCGAAGCGGAAGCTGGCAGCGGGTTATGGCCATACCGTTTGCGCCTGAATCTGATTTAAAAGCCAGAGCGATCCTGGCATTTGACATACAGGACGGCGAGGTGGAGAAACGGATGGACGAGGTTACGGCCAAGGTGGCTGTATCCACGGATTTATACCCTGGTCCTGAGCCTGGACCCGGCCACCCAGGAGTACAGCTGCCTCCATTATATGGGAGACCGGCTGAAGATAGCGCCTAAGGGAATGCTCAGCGATTTACTCAGCCAGGTGATGCCGTCCCTGCCCCGGGAGGATAAGGAGAGGCTTGAACAGATCTGTTCTCCTGACAGCTACAGGGACACAGAATCCCTGGAGGGCATTCTGAGAATCCGGGACCGGGACCAAAAGCTTCATTATTACCGTTACTATGGGGTTCCCATCCATATGGAACTGGGCGACCGGATTCTCATAACAGGGCGGAATATTGATGCCAGGCAGGAGGTGGAGCTGCGGGAGAGCGTGCTGACCAACCTGTGCCAGTGCTACTATTCCATCTATCTGTTTGATTTGGAGCACGATATAGAGGAGGCAATCTGGCAGGAGGAAATCATTCGCAGGCGCCAGGAATTTCCCAAGGGTTCCATGGCTGTGTATTATGAGAAATTCGTCCGCTGTCATGTCTACGAGGAGGACCAGGAAAAGATGCGGCGGGTTGGAAGCCGGAGTTTCTGAGGACGAACCTTACACCGGAGCAGCCGGTGTACGATGTAGATTTCCGCCGGGTATATCCGGACGGCATAAGATGGGTCAGGTCCAGGTTCAGCATTGCGGAGACCGCAGACGGCGTTGTCACCAAGGTCATTTTCGCCAATATGGGCATTGATGAGCAGAAGCGCAAGGAGCTGGAGGAGGAAGCTGAGAATAAGAAAAGCCTGTTTGCAGCATACGAATCAGCCACCATGCCAATGAGGCCAAAAGTAATTTCCTGGCCCGGATGTCCCATGACATACGCACGCCCATGAACGCAATCATAGGGATGACGGCACTTGCAGCATCCCACACAGACCAGCCGGAGCGGGTAAGGGACTGCCTGGAAAAAATCAGCATCTCCAGCAGCCATCTGCTGTCCCTGATTAATGAGATACTGGATATGTCCAGAATCGAGAAGGGGAAGCTGGAGCTTTTGGAGGAACCCTTTCATCTGGAAACCATGCTGGATAACATATACTCCATCATCAAGCCCACTGCCATGGAGAAAAACCATGACATAACCTTCATCCGTAAGGGCGTGATCCATGAGTCGCTCATAGGGGACGCCAACCGGGTGAAGCAGGTGCTTTTAAACCTGATTACCAACGCGGTGAAATACACGCCGGACAACGGAATCATCCGCGTGACGACCGAGGAAGTCCCCATGGGGAAAGCGGGCTGGGCCTGCTACCGGTTTGTGGTGGAGGACAACGGCATCGGCATGTCAGAGGAATATATGAAGCAGGTGTTTGAACCATTTCCAGGGCCGGCGTGCCTGTGGTGCAGGAGCAGCAGGGAACCGGCCTGGGCATGTCCATTGCCCAGGGCATAGTGTCCACCATGCAGGGGGACATACATGTTGAGAGCCGGGAGGGAGAGGGAAGCTGTTTTACAGTTACCCTGAATTTCAGAATCCAGGGAAAGGAACAGGAAAGGGCAGGAGGTATGAGAGACTGCATCCGGGACGATGACATGGACTGTGCTTCCCTGGCGGGAAGGCGGATTCTCCTGGTGGAGGACAATGCCCTTAACATGGAAATCGCCAAGGCCATACTCTGTGAACACGGCCTGGAAGTGGATGGGGCAGAAAACGGACAGGAAGCCTATGAGCGCTTCACCTCCTCAGCACCAGGCACATATGAGGCAGTGCTCATGGACCTGCAGATGCCGGTGATGGACGGCTGCAC
>ENA-OPYY01000498-OPYY01000498.1-human-gut-metagenome-genome-assembly--contig:-NODE-498-length-12541-cov-1.192605_pt1 | contig 12541 bp, 15 predicted proteins | sample MGYA00242472_ERZ504481 | MGnify/ENA primary metagenome ERZ504481 (study PRJEB26092, sample SAMD00036265) | human gut metagenome | host: Homo sapiens | study: EMG produced TPA metagenomics assembly of...
TGCATATTCTTTCCTCCTGTTCTGGTCCAGTTCCCCGTTGCTAAAAATTCTTCTGCCATTTTCTCTGCCTCATCTGTAATCCGATCTTCATATCCGATCAACCGAAGAAGTTTGATCGCATTGCGTGATACTGCTCTCCCCTTTTGCAGGCAATAATCAAACAGGATATCCTCATCCATGATTGTCTCCTGAAAATGATAATTGTCATAGCAGTTCTCCAGCAGATGTGTCAATTCAATATCATGCGTTGCCGCAAAACAAATCACACCTTTTTTTGCAAGACTTTTCAAAATCTGTGCGGAGGCCGCGATTCGCTCGACAGTGTTCGTTCCACGCAGCACCTCATCCACAAAACACAGCATCGGAACATCCTCGTTTACATGATTTAAAATCCTTTTCAATGACTTGGTTTCCACAATGTAGTAGCTTTCATTCCCCTGCAAGTTGTCACGCAGAGCCATCGAAGAATAGATCTGAAAAAACGGCGCTTCATATTTTGCCGCCGGGCAGGTAAAAATCGTCTGCGCCAGCACCGTATTGATTGCCACGGTCTTTAAGAAAGTAGATTTTCCAGATGCATTGGATCCAGTCAGAAGAATACCTCGGTGCGCTATAACAGAATTTGCCACCGGATCTGCCAGCAGTGGATGATATACATTTTCCAGATAGATTTCTGCCTTCTTTCCTTCTGTAAAATTCGGTTTCTCATAATAAGGAAGAAATGTACGGAAAGATGCCGCGCTGATCATACTGTCCAAATATCCGATAATTTGGATCACTTCTTCAATTTTCCCTCTATTTTTTCTGCCATTTCCAGCATCGAATTGAATTTGATCAAGTCAATGTGAAACAACATCCGGATATAATCAAGTACTGCATCGACCATCGATCCAGTCGCACCTCTCCCTGCCACAAGCACATGGGAATGTTTCAGAAATACATTCATTTCTTCCCGAATCTTATGTAGTCTGTCAAGATAAAACTGTATCTCCGGGATTTTTTCCTTCCCCAATGCCTCTGCTGCCCGAAGAACCCGGATCAGATAAGAAAAGGTGGCGATATATGGTTCAATCTCACTTTTTCTCACAAAATAATTTTTGATATTCCAGACTGCCGCCGCTATAAGCAAGATCATCCCAACCCCGGGAGCTGCCAGCAGCGCACCGACTCCGACAGCAATCGCTGCAATTGCCAGATAATGTCTGCTGTTTTTTTCACGCCTGACATCCTCCAGACGGTCAATGTAATCGCTCACAGAATATTTCGGCATTCCGCCGATCTCATAGAACAGATATTGCAGGCGGATCCGCTCTTCCTCATTTTTGGTGAAAAACTCCATCAGGCGATCTCGTTCCTTCAATTTCTCTGCCGAAAGCACCGGAGTCCGCAGAAGATAGTACAGATACTCTGCTCCCACCGAGGAAGTTGTGTGATCCATCACCTGATAGACCTCATCCAAATCCAAATCGTTCCATGTAATATCATCTACATACGGCTCTGTGATCTTTCCCTTTCGCAGCTGCTGCTGAAAATAATGAGAAATGGACTCATACTTTGTACGGTCATATTCTTTCTCCGAAGCGGTAGCCCACGCTTCTTTCCATGTGTTCTTTAAATATCGTTCTCTTTTCTTGGCATTTGCCGAAATCTGATACAAAAATACTATGATCAGCACAAAAATGATCAAAAGCAGTAAAATATCCTGTCCCATACTACCCCTCCTTCCTTCTGTCCACAAACAGATCCTGCTTTTTCTATGCTGTTCTCAGACAGTTTTTACTTTCCCTACGCTTCTTCCGGCAAAATGACTTCTTCCCCTTTGCCGCTGACACACCAAAATCTTGTTTTCTCATGTGTCTGTCCATAAGTTTCCACATACTGTTTCGCCAGCGCATACTCCTCCCACAGATGCATCGGAACCGCAAACTGCACTGGAATTTCTAATAGAAAATGCTCCATTCCAAGGGCATATGCATCTTCCTGCCTTGGATCCAGTACAAGAAATGCTACATCGATCGTCTTCCCTGACAATGCTTCTTTCAATTTCCCGATCTCTGACAGGTATCTTTCCTTCATTGTTTCGTTGTACAATGTAGATTCTTCTTCCCAGTGCCACCAGTTCAGATCCCCTGCATGATAAAAAAAGTTTTCCTTCGCACGACACAAGAAATGCGACTCCTTCATCTGTGGAACGGAATGTTTCTATTACACAATTTCCAATTGTCTCTGTCTGATTCGGTGCGATTCTTGTCAAGTCGGATCTGCAAATCTCACTTGCATCATATGACGCTTCAGAAATATCATCGGATAAAATGTATTTAATCTTCGGATACTGCTCTGTCCACCGAAAGATTTCCTTGGAAAAATGATCATAATGTCTGTGGCTTACAAACACATAGATTGTTTTCTCCGGATTCCAAAGCGGAAGTTCCCCCTGATAATAATCAAATACAAGTACGCTGTGCTCCAGCTCCACCGCAAAGCAGCTATGAGAAATATAAGTAATCTTTACCATGTCCTCTTCCTTTCTTTTACAAGCGCCACCATCGCCTCCAGTGTCGGCTGCTCTGCCATAAATGTCTGCATGCCATAGTGATCCGCTGCTGCCTTTGTCTGTTTCCCGATACAAAGTGCCTGTACTTTGGAAAAATCAAGTCCTTTTGCCGCCTGTGCAAAACCTCTTACTGTTGATGCACTTGTAAACATCACATAATCGGTCTTCCCCTGCTCAAATTCTTCCTGGTAATTGATAAATCCATATGCCTCATAATGCGTATCGTAAATCGGAAGGTCTTCTATGACTGCCTCGCTTCTCTTTTTAATCTCACGGATCAACTCCGGATTTCCAATCTTTGCCCGCGGAATCAAAATATGTTCATCAGAAAGTACCTCCCCAAGTGCTGCTCCAAGGTGCTCTCCATCATAAATCTCCGGCATCAGATCCGCATACATTCCTTGTGCTTCCAACGCGCGCGCAGTTCCACTTCCAATCACCGCGATCCGGAGGTGAGAAAGGCTTCGCACATCCACGCGATACTGCCGCAAGGCGCTCCAGAACACTTCTACACCGGTCGGACTGGTAAACACGATCCACTGGTATTTCTGGATGTGAAAAAGCACCTGCGAAACTCTTTCGTTTTCCACCTCCGGCACAATGCGGATTGCAGGCGCTTCCAACACCTCCGCCCCCTTCTTCCCGCAACATTCCTGCCAGACGGCTGCTCTGCTCCTTCGGTCTTGTCACCATGATCTTCATTCCCGCCAATGGTCGTTTATCATACCATTCCAATGATCTGCAGGCGCATACCTCTCCCACAACAATAATTGCAGGAGTCTGAATCTTTGTCTCTTTTGCAAGTGCTTCTAAAGTTTCCAAGGTACCTGTGATCTTCCGCTGTCTTGCTGTCGTTCCCCGCTCCAAAATTGCCGCAGGTGTCTGCGGATCCATTCCCTCCCGGATTAGATTTGCACATAAAAACGGCAGTGTAGAGACTCCCATCAGAAACACCAGCGTTCCTTTCACACCCGCCAGTTCCCGAAATGGAATCTCGTCCGGCTCATGCCCTTCCTTTTTATGTGCCGTAATAATGTGCAGCGAAGAAGCAGCATCCCGGTGTGTGACCGGAATTCCCTGGTATGCAGGAACCGATACTGCCGATGTCACTCCCGGAACAATTTCAAACGGAATTCCCGCCTTCTTTAGTTCTTCCGCCTCCTCCGCGCCGCGCCCGAACACAAACGGATCGCCACCTTTTAAACGGACAACTTTTTTCCCTTCCATCGCTTCTCTTACGAGAATCTGGTTAATTTCACTTTGTCTCACCCGGTGATTCCCGGAATGTTTTCCTACATCAATATATTCTGCATGTTCTGCCCCATAAGTAAGCACACCCTGCCCTGCAAGTCTGTCATAGACAATGACATCTGCTTCCGAAAGCAGACGTTTCCCTTTGACAGTCAGAAGTTCTTGATCCGACGGTCCTGCTCCAACAAGCCATACTTTCCCCTGCTTCTTAGTGTTTTGTTCGTAATTCATCCGCAAGCTCCCATCCTAAATGTGCTGACGCCCGGACCTCTGCCCGCTTCGTCGCAATTACATAGTTTCCTGTATCTTCTTCATAATATAGGCCAGTCAGAACCAATTCATCCTGTTCTATTCTTCCATATGCCGCCACCGGAGAACTGCACCCGCCATCCAGCCTTCGCACAAATGCCCGCTCATTTTCAGCGATCACTTCCATCTCCTCAGGCTGAAGTTCTTTCACAAGTTCCCGCATCTCTTCTCTTCCCTGCACGACAAGAATCCCCTGCCCTGCTGCCGGAAGAATCTCTTCCGGAGAAAAATACCGCTCGATCCTCTCTTCGAGTCCGAGTCTCTTTAATCCTGCTGCCGCAAGCACAAGGACATCATACTGTCCGCTGTCCAGTTTCTGAAGTCGTGTCTGGATATTGCCCCGGATCCCTCTGACTTCTGCATCCGGGTATAACTTCTGTAGCTGTATCCTTCTCCGGAAACTCGAACACCCGATTACACCCTGACCATTCCAGTTTTCTTTTCCTTTTGCAGGCACAAGTACATCCCGCGGATCCTCTCTCCTGGAATATGCAAGAATCGGAAGTTCCTCTGGTGTCTCCATCGGCATATCTTTCAGACAGTGCACCGCCAGATCAATTTCCCCATCCAAAAGTGCGCGATCCAGTTCTTTTACAAAAAGTCCTTTTCCTCCGATCTGATCCAGACTTCTGTCAAGAATCTTATCTCCGGTCGTTTTCATCGTCACCAATTCTATCTCTAACTGCGGATGTAACTTTTTTAGTTCCTGTATGATCATCTCCGACTGTACTACCGCCAGCTTACTCTCTCTGCTGCCTACTCTGATTTTTCTCTTCATGTTCCATCTCCAAAACTTTTCTTATCCTTGCTGCCGTCTCTGCAACCTTCCTGTGATCACTTCCATCTCCCGTAATTCCCACGACAAGTTCCTCCTGGACTGCCACTGCCGGAAAATAGAAATCACAATCGGTTCTGTCCGTTGCAGTATTCGCCAGAATCTTCCGCTTACGGCACAGCATACAAATCTCATGATTTAACTTTTTTACATTTGTCGCCGCCAGCACCAGAAAAAGTGCTTCCGTCAGATCACTCTCTTCAAATGCTTTTTCTTCTAATACAATTTTCCCTTCAGATACAAGCAGATGAAATGCCTCCTTTTGTTCTTTCGGGATCTCTTTTGCAATCACCTTGATGCGCGCACGAAACTGCAACAATGTCTGCACCCTCCGGAGTGCAATCTTCCCTGCCCCGACTACGAGGATATGCTTTCCTTCTATATCTATAAACATTGGAAAATAACTCATTTCGCTTCTCCTGTTCTCCCTTTTCGCGCAACTTTTTCTTTGGCTGTCATGCATCAAATTCCCTGTTTCTATTTTCTGCAATCTGCTTTCTTCCACGGAGGATTGCCTCAAGGACACCACCTCCGACCGCTCTTGCTTTATCAGAAATCGTAAAGCAGTAAGCGTATTCCCTGCGCGCATCAATATCCCCGCACTTCATTCCTTTTGATACAACAATTCCTTCCGGGAGCATCCCACGGATCATTCCACTCATCTGTGCGTAGACCGGATTCTTTCCGCACATTGCCACAAGCTGTCCTTTCTCTACGCAATCACCAATCTCTGCCTTCGGTTCAAATCTCCCTTCCCCGGAAGCACAGATCAACCGCTCCTTTGCATAACCTGCAATCACCCCCGGCACTCCAGTATTCGGAATTGCCGTTCCTTCTGTGATCACTCTTCCAAGATCATGTCCCCGCTTTGTTTCCACGACAAAATGACAGTCTATCCCGGCTGTAAATCCAGGACCGACTCCGATAACAATGGGAGCATCCTCGATCTTCGTTCCAAGATTTCTCTTTGCAAGGATCGCATCTACCTCCACATCTGGCTGATACCAGTCCATATGCACACAAGTCGGATCTGTGATGATCGGGATTTTCTGCTGTTCCAGACAGCTTTCCAGCGCTTCTTTTGTCGATACACACTTTGCAATCATTCCTTCCACCTCGCTTCAGACTCATAGACGGCTCTGGAAAACGCCACGTATCTACGGATTGTCGTCGGCTCACCGGTCTCCAGTCATGATCACCTGAAATCCACTGTGATATAAGCTGAACTGCGATCCCACTTGCCAGATCTCCCGCCCCTTTGATCAACACACGAAGCGGACGCTCTCCTTCTATGAATTTTTTCATTTTCTCGCACACTCCGCAGTCTGTCCAATCAAAATCTCCACGCCGTGAATCACTTCCTCCAAAATCTCCCCAAGACTTTCCTCTACCGCCTTCGGACTTCCCGGCAGATTGATGATCAATGTCTCCTTCCGGATCCCTGCCGCCGCGCGGGAAAGCATTGCACGTTTCGTATACTTCATACTTGCCGCACGCACTGCTTCCGGAATCCCCGGGACAAGCCGTTCACAAATATCAGTTGTCGCCTCTGGTGTACAGTCTGTTTTGGAAAATCCCGTTCCACCGGTTGTCAGTATCAGATCCGCCATCTGGCTATCCGCGATCACCGCCATCACTTTTGCAAGTGTCTCTCTGTCATCCGGCAGAATCTTTTTGAATGTGACTTCCATTCCGGCTTCTTCCACAATCTCACAGATTTTCGCTCCGCTGATGTCTTCCCGCTTCCCTGCATATCCAGTTGTACTGGCTGTAATTACAGCAACTCTTATTTTCATCTGAACTCCTCCTCATTTTTCTATCTATCTCAACATCACAATTTCTTTCCTAATTTTTATGTTCCAAATATTTTATTTTGTCCTTCATTCTCTCTTCCCGCGAAGGCTCCCAGTCTATATCACATAGCTATGGCAGGTCATCGTTCTCCCCAGTTTTTCAAAATACATCGTATAATCTTCGACATAGGTGTACCCGCATTTTCTGATCAGTGCGTTGGATGCCGGATTATCTGTAAATGCATCTGCAAAGCATAATCATACTCCTGCTTAATCTTTTTTGTCCAAAACCGGAGCAGTTCTGTGCCATACCCCTTCCTATGATATTCCTTCCCCAGAACAAATCCGACTCCTGCACACTTTTTCCCTTTATAAGGCTCTTCTTCCATCTTTTCAGGAAAAATACGAAAATAACCAATCACCTTCTGGTCCAGAAGGATTGCAATTCCATTCTCATCTTCCACTAAATTTTGAAAAAACTCACGAAACTCCTCCTCGGATCCCAGCGCCTGATATCCGGCAGGCTCCGCGATCAATGGATCCGATAAAATGGCATGCAGCGCTGCCCCATCGCTCTCTGTAATTTTTCGATAATGAAGTCTTTCTGAAGATATCTCCTTTTCTATCATACTCTTTCTCCCCTTTGCAAATTTAAACGGAAAACGACTGCCCAGTCTCTGATTTCTAATCTGCTCTATCGTTTTTTTCTGATACTATTTCGATCTGTTCGCAAAATATGATCTCTTCCGGTCCTCCATCCGGAAATCTCCCGGCAGGAACCCGGTTGATCAGGACTGTGTAGCTTCCTTTCACATTCTTTTTCAAACCTTCATCACTTCTCGCGATATACAGAAGGTCTTCCCACTTTATTTTCTCTTCTGTTCCTTTCCCGAGAAATGCTGCAAGCATCTCCGGACGAAAACCTGCCTCCTCGATGGAGTGGCCAACTGCCGGATATCCAAACACTCCTATCACAATATCTGTTCCCGGAAAGATCACCGGCTCATGTGCGGCAGGGATTTTAATGTCCTTCCCTTTTGCCCCGTCTGCCTCAACGATCAGTACGTCTGCCAGACTGCACAGCGTTTCATAACTTTCGGAAGGGATGCCACAGATTTTTCCATTTCCGCAGGAAACACCTACTGTCAGGATCCGCTTCCGCTCTAGCTGCTCTGCAAAATCTCTAAAAAAGTCAGATGAAGATCCATACTCGCTTTCTGCATTCCACTCCACAAAGTTCTCTGCAGGTTTCCACATATGTGTTGTCGTTGTGACAATGACCTTTTGTCCAAGCAACGCTAATTCCTTTGCCAGTCGGTAACAGGTTGTCGTCTTTCCTCCCGCCCCGACAACAGAAACAATCTTATCTCTGCCCGGCAAAATCCCAACTGCATTGCAAAGGCTGCCAAAAAAACAGGATCTCCCTGCTTGATTTTCCACACATCTGTATGCTCACACATTTTGCTTTCTGGTGCATAGTCCATATCTTCCAACTCCTGCCTGGATGCCGCTTCTCCGAAAAAGGTATCCTGCAAATGCTGCTTCATCACCTTTTTCCCTCCAACATCCCCAGACAGTGATAACAACTCCTTTAAGTAAACTTCTGAAAATACAACAGGATTGCCCCATTGTTCTTTATAAGTCAGACATCCGATTCCTTTTCCGCTCGCTGCATATCCGCTCAAAAAAGAAACGATCGTCTCCATCTTCAGAAATGGCTGGTCGCAGACAAAAAAGCTGACTGCATCGCCTTTTCTGATTTTGCCTAAAATGCTTTGGATTCCGAGTCGGATTGACCAGGAAACGCCTTCCTCTGGTGCATCATTTCTAACAACCGTCCATCGTGCCTTTTTCATGCTTCCAAAAATTTCCTCATACTGCGTCACAAGCACTTTTTCTCCGATTGGAAGACTCTCTGCAATCTTTTCAATCTTCTCGGTCAGATGGCTGTACATCGGCTTTCCTTCAACCAGACTTAACAGCTTGTTACTTCCAAAGCGGCGGCTGTTTCCAGCCGCCAATAAAATCACATGAATCTTCACTATTTTTTCATACCCCAGTATACTTTCTCCGCAGTGATTGGAAGTTCCTTCACACGAACCCCGGATGCATTGTATACTGCCTGTGCAATTGCCGGAGATGGAGTGTTGATCACAACTTCTCCGATGGATTTTGCACCAAACGGACCGGTTGGCTCATAGCTGCTCTCAAACTCTACACGGATCGTACCTACATCCTGTCGGCTCGGAATCTTATACTGCATAAAAGAATTGCTGAAATTCTTTCCACTCTCACTGTATACAACATCTTCATAGAGAGCCATTCCGATTCCCTGCGCGATTCCGCCCTCTGTCTGTACCCTTGCAAGAGACGGATTGACAACGGTACCACAGTCTACCACTGCAACGTAATCTACCAGCTCAATTTCTCCCGTCTCCTGATCCACATCCACTTCTGCCATGCCGACCATAAACGGCGGCGGAGATACTGGAGAAGAATAGGATTCAGAAGCAAACAGTGCATCCTCATTGTTACACATAATGCGGTTTCCAATCTCCATCAGAGAAATTTCTCTTCCATCCTTTAAGCAGAATACCTTCTTTCCGTCAAAATCGACTTCTTCCCGGCTGCATTCCAGATACTGAGCTCCTTTTGCCAGGATTTTTTCTTTTAAAGTCTCACACGTCTTCATCACAGCGATTCCGGTAAGATATGTCGTACTGGATGCATAAGATCCGGAATCATACGGGGATACATCGGTATCTACTCCCGATACGATAATATTTTCCATTTCACAATCCAAGCAGTCTGCCGCCATCTGTGCAAGGATTGTGTCACATCCTGTTCCCATATCGGAAGCGCCGATCATCAAGCTGTAGAACCCATCATCGTTGACTTTGATTGCCACAGAAGCATTGTCCACGTTGGAGATTGAGGATCCCTGCATCGCCATCGCAACACCGACTCCGCGGACTTTCCCATTGCCGAGATCTCTTGCCGGGAATTTTTCATCCCAGTGCATCATTTCTTTTGCTTTTTCCAGGCAACGATCAAGCGCACAGCTATTTGCTGTTTCTCCATAGTACGCAGGCATCACCTGCCTTCTGTCACGATATTTTTCTCGCGGAGGGCAACCGGATCGATCCCCATCTTCTCTGCAAGTTCATTGACTGCCGACTCTACTGCAAACAATCCTTGTGTGGCACCATATCCACGATATGCCCCGGCAGACATCACATTTGTGTAAACAACATCGTAAGCAAACCGGAATGCTTCTGTCTTTCCATAAAGTGGAATGGATTTATGTCCTGACAGCCCTACGGTTGTCGGTCCATGCTCACCGAATGCTCCTGTGTTGGAAAGTGTATAGACATCAATTCCTTTGATGATACCATCTTTGTCTGCTCCGACACGAACCTTCACTTCCATTTCATGACGTGGCGTAGAGGCAATTTGGGATTCCTCTCTCGTGTAGACAAGTTTTGCCGGCTTTCCGGTCTTCATCGTCACGATTGCAGGATAAACTTCTGTCACAACTGTCTGCTTTGCTCCGAAGCCTCCTCCAATACGTGGCTTGATGACACGGATCTTTGATTTTGGAATATCCAGTGCATTGGCAAGAATTCTTCTGACATGGAACGTAATCTGTGTTGAGGAGACAACGTTTAATCTTCCATAAGTATCCATATAAGTATATGTGCGGAATGTCTCCATCATTGCCTGCTGGTTTGCTTTTGTATGATAAGTTCCTTCCACTACATAGTCACACGCATCGAGAACTGCATCGATATCTCCATGCTCCTCTTTTCCGCAGGCACAGAGATTTCTCTTATTATCTGCACCAACCGGACAAAGACTCTTCCAGTTTTCCTCCGGGTGGATCAAAACCGCATTGTCTTTTGCCTGATGGAAATCAAGTACCGGCTCTAACACCTCATATTTGACTTTGATCAGTTTCATCGCACGTTCTGCCGCTTCCTTCGTCTCCGCAGCGACGATTGCCACCGCATCTCCGACAAAGCGTACTCTCTGATCTAAGATCAGTCTGTCATATGGACTTGGCTCCGGATATGTCTGCCCTGCCATTGTAAAACGCTTATCCGGAACATCCCTGTAAGTAAGGATACATTCCACCCCTGGAACTTTTTTTGCATTTTCCGTCTGAACCTCCTCGATCAACGCATGCGCATGAGGACTTCGCAGAATCTTTACGACCAGACAGTCTTTCGGTGCGATATCATCTGTGTACACCGGCTTTCCGGTCACAAGTGCCGGAGCATCTACCTTTGGCACTGCTGTATTTACAAAACTCACTACTTCGTCCCCCTTTTCATCTCTAAATATTTCTTGATCGCGCGGAGTTGTCCCATATACCCGGTACATCTGCACAGATTTCCCGCCAGATATTCCTTTACTTCTTCCAACGTCGGATCTTCTAACTCTCGCACCATCGCAAGTACATTCATAATAAATCCAGGCGAACAGTATCCACACTGCTCTGCCCCCTCTGCTGCCAGAAATGCGCCGAATTCTGCTGCTTCTTCCTGAAGACCTTCCAGTGTTGTTACCTCTTTTCCTTCCACTCTTGCCGCAAGTACGGAGCAGGAAAGAGAAGGTGTTCCATCAATCCAGACCGTACAAAGACCACAGTTTGTCGTCTCACATCCGCATTTTACGCTATAACAGCCCTTTGCCCGAAGCAGATCAAGTAGAACGGTATCTTCCTTGATGTCGGCAGTAGTCTGTTTTCCATTCAATATAAACTTTACTTCCATCTCTAACACTCCTCCATCAATGCTTCTATCTGTCTGCGGATCAGAACCTTTGCAAGTGCTTTCCGGTATTCACTGCTTCCGCGCATGTTGTTGCCAAATGTAACCTGCTCTGTCAGCTTTTCTGCAATTTCAGCCGCATTTCTCCCATCAGCCTCCTCTGTCACAAGAACTGCCTTCATCGGTCTGGCTCCAACCGATACCTGCCATTCCGCTCCTGCTTTTGCCACACCACAGGCAATTACCGGGAAATCCGTCTTCGTTCTTCTGGAAGAAACATAGCGGATCTTTCTTACATCTTTTCGAATAATCACATTCACAAGAATATCACGGTCTCTCTTCTGACAGACAAACTCTCTGAGCGGTACAATTCCACCCTTATACAATTCTACATAGCAGTCCATCGCCAGAAAACAGGTCAGGACATCGGAAAATCCAAAATCTTCCAAAAATACTTCCTCCGACTGTCGCCTGATTGCGGAACTGTACGCCTACAATATGTCTTACACACTCTCTTACTGCCCCATCTGTATATTGGTTAATCCCTTTATGCAGTTCCAGCTGTCTCAGAGTGCACATGCACCCGATTTTAAATTCCTCTTCTGATTCTTCTATCTGATCTAATCCCATGCCGGACAGATCGATCGCAGTCTGTACCCGTCCGCTCCCGAGCCGCATCCACATCATTCCTCCAAGAATTCTGTTCGCACGCTTCTGATTCAGCTCGTATGCTTCTTCCAGACTCTCCGGCTTTACATAACTGTTTATCGTTATCAAAAAAATCCTCCTTCCAGCATTTCCCTTGCTGTTTCGTCATTTTATTACATACAGATTTATTTTATCACATTCTACTTCATATCACAATTTGTAATTTCTTTTGTTTTCCAGTTATTTTTTGTTGAAAATCCTCGTCCCTTGCGGTATGATGATTTATAAATCAAAAAATCACCGAAGAGAAGGGAAACTATAACCATGCAGCTTTTAAAAGAAAAGAATCTTAAAAAGACGGTGATTGTCAAACCTGGGT
>ENA-OPYY01000499-OPYY01000499.1-human-gut-metagenome-genome-assembly--contig:-NODE-499-length-12534-cov-1.078988_pt1 | contig 12534 bp, 16 predicted proteins | sample MGYA00242472_ERZ504481 | MGnify/ENA primary metagenome ERZ504481 (study PRJEB26092, sample SAMD00036265) | human gut metagenome | host: Homo sapiens | study: EMG produced TPA metagenomics assembly of...
CTTGTTGGTTCATTCTAATTTCCTCCATTTACTTATTTTTCACTTTTGTTAAGACATTTTCTGCAAGTCCATTTAAACTACTCATAAGTTCTACATTGATTTCATCATCATCAAATACGATTTCATATTCATTTTCAATCCATACTAAAATTTCCATTGCATCGATAGAATTAAGCTGTAAATCTTCTACAAGGTTATCTGTTCTTATCTGCTCAACGCTTTCTAATTCTAATGTTTTTGTAATAATTTCTTTTAATTGTTCTACAACTGCCTCTTTTGTAATTTCTACGTTATCCATATTCTATCATCCTTTCTCTAACTACTAGCACTCTCGTATTTTTGTAATCCCTTTTTCCACAACACCTGGGATAATACAAAGAAAATTATTGAAAATATAAAGGCCCATATAATGGTTATAGGTGATGTAGTTCGAATCATCCATTTACATGGAAGATTTACAATTAGTAAAACTGGGCAAATATAAGTAAGTATCTGAATTACTTGTGGTGAAAATATATTTTCTGGTCTTCTAGCAAACCAGTAAATAGCAAAAAAACCTCTGTATGGAAGTACCGAACCATATGCACTTATCTTGGTAAAATAAAATGCTAAACACATTAGTGTAAACCCGATTAGATACATAATCATTACACTATTTAAAATAAGTATGATATATAATAACAACTTTGGTAAGCTAAATGTGAATCCCAGTTTCCAGTAGGAATAGGATGTTAAAGCAATTCCAAATAGAACCTGAGAAAATGTTGAGAAGTTAAAATTTCTCGTCGATAATAAAAATCTTGTATTCACCGGTTTTATAAGGAGAAAGTCAAAACTTCCGGTTCTTACGTGGTCAGGCAATGTAAAAACGTTATAGAAACAAGTTGCCATAAATGTGGCGTGGCACAAGATTTCTGTACCTAGAAAGAATAAAAGTTCATTCTTACTCCACCCTAAGAAATTATTATCCAACCTCTCAGCTAGGACTAAATAGTAAAATAAAAAAATACAAGTTAAGGAACTAGTCGTTATAGACATCAATATGAAGTTTCCTCGCCGCTCCATTTCCTTTATGAGTGAGCTTCTCACAAACATATAATAAATTGTTATATACTTTTTATTGATTTAATCATAGACCCCTCTCTTGTCTCTTATTTTACATTCCATCTGCACTATATCTTTTCACTCCACATTTCCATACAATTGAATTTAATATCAATAACACTACAATCCAAATGCATGCAATCATTCCATAATACTTGATTTGTCCTGGGTCTATCTTCTTCATGTAGATTGCCACAGGAAAATATAAAATGTATGGGAATGGTGTAAGCATTAAAAGGTTGAATGCCCAGGTTGGTAATAAATCAAGTGTAAAGTAACCACCTGCAAGGAATGAAAATGTTGACTGTGTAAACACATACAGTGATGACACATCTTTAAGCCAGAAGGTTGCTAATGCAATAAGGTGATTGACCATAAAACTAATAAAAATAGCTGCTAGAATGGCGAATATAAATATCAGGAAATACATTGGGTCTGCATTAAACATAAATCGACTTCTAAAACAGAATATTACAATTAAATATGGTATAATCAAGGTTACAAAGTACACCATTCTATTGGTAATCAAATAGGTAACATTTGTGTTAAAATAACTAACTGGAAGAAGCAGATATTTGCTTATGACTCCGTCTCGTATTTCAGAGGAAACCCTGAGTTGCAGATTCACGTCTCCAGTAAATTTATCCAAACAATGTCCTAATATGGTGTATGTTATCATCATTTGATACGAATAATTAGATAAATTTGCTTCTGAAACTCCAACACCGTACACAGTTGACCAAAGACATATATGAACTGCTAATGGTGCTATCATAAATATAAAAGTAGTGAAGAAATTAAATCTATATTCCAGATTATCCTGCATACTAACTTTTATAAGCGATAAATATTTAGAAATATACATTACTCTCCTCCATATATTTTCTCAACTACGTGCTCTAATGACATTCCACCTATGTCTAACGTTTCAATGTCACCCAAATTGAGAAGTGTCCGGATTACGTTGTTATACTCTTCCTTATTAATATGTAACTCAAAACCCTCATCTTTTGGTTCTATACTAGTGACTCCTTTTGGCAGTTCCGTAATAGCAATATTTATTTTTGTATCTTACATAAATTCTGGCATCCTGACTGAATCTGTCTATGATTTCATCTTTCGTTCCATCATAAATCAGTTTGCCTTTTTGGATAAAGAGCAGTCTATCGCATACAGTCTCAATATCCTCCAAATAGTGACTTGTCATAATGACAGTTGTATTATTCTCCTGATTAAATTCACGTAAAAATTTTCTGATAATTTTTCTGGGAATTTAAATTCTAATCCAATGGTAGGTTCATCTAAAAACAACACCCTCGGATTGTATAATAAGGATGCAATCAGTTCCATCTTCATTCTTTCACCAAGAGATAAACTTCTAACAGGTTTCTCAATTAATGCCGTAACATTTAATGTCTCGGTAAGCCTATCGAGACGCTTCTTGAAATCTGCTTTTGGTATATCGTACAGAACTCTCTGCAAATCAAAACTCTCGAATGCGGATAAATCCCACCATAACTGTGACTTATTACCCATAACTAATGAAATCTGCTTCTTAAATTCCTTTTTTCGTTCTGTCGGTTTGTAATTAAAAACTTCAATCGAACCTTGTGATGGATAAATTAAGCCACTGAGCATTTTAATTGTTGTTGTCTTACCAGCACCATTTCCACCAATAAAACCAACACATTCACCTTCTTCTATAGAAAATGAAATATTATCAACTGCTCTAACTATTTTCTTTTCTCTCGTAAATAGTCCTTTCACAGAACCTTTTAAACCCTGTTCTTTACTATTTATTTTGTAGTCTTTCACTACATTTTCTACTTGAATATGCATACACTTATCACCTTATTAGTTCTTCCTTTATTTTTATAATCCTCTGTTTAACTTTCGGTAAGTTATATAGTGCACTTTTTGACAAATCTGTCAGTGTCATTTTTCCATTTAAATACAGGTTAAGATGTTCCCACGGTGTAAAACACTGGTTGCATTGGTCAACCAGATGTTGCTTTCTGTCCATTAACAAATAAATATTGTTGTTATCAATGTTACCTAATACTTCATCTGGACTTTCAATTATATTTCCAAAACTTCTAAACCAATAATTGGGACATGGTGTTACAATCCCATCATCAAATGTTCCATAGGAACATTCACATAGATAGCATTTTATTCCCCTCTTGTCTGTAAGTAAATAATTCATAAGTGCTTTCATATACGGTTTCGGTGCCATAATCTTTGAAAAATGTTCATAGTTGTCTATTACCCTTTGAATTCCATCGAACTGTTCCTTTTTCGGATAATAATTATCACGTAAAGCACCACGTACTGGAAATGGGAAGACAATTACACCTGAATCATATTTTGTGAGATATTCAGCAAATTGATCAAAATTTGCACAATTTATATCTGTCAAAACACAATTAATCTCAACTGGTATATGATGTTCATACGCTTTATCTAGATTCTTCAAAATAATATTCAAGAGCTTGCTATTCTTCGTACGATAAAAATTTCCCTCTAACATATTGGAATCAATGGATATTTGTAAGAATATATTTTCTGCTTTACTGTACATATCAAGCATTTCATCATTAAGTAAAACTCCATTCGTTAATACTTGAACTGCTTCATACTTTTTTGCTTCCTGCATGATATAGTCGTTAATATGAGGGAGAAAAAGTATCTCACCACCGCTAATCTTTAGAATTAAGGTGTCCATTTCCTTATGTAATGTGTCTGATATTGTGTCTAACCTTCTCTTAAAATCGCTTCCATCCACATAAGAATATTCTTCTAACAAGTTCCCATTGTTTTTGCCATTACACTCTTCTTTAAAATCACTTGTTTCGGTAAGGCAGTAATCGCATCTTAAGTTACACTTGCTTTCTGCACACACCATATCATTTTCAAAGACCCAGTTTCGGCGACGTGACTCATTCATTGCTTTTGCTATGAAATTTCTTAATTCATCCACCGTATCCGCTACATAATCTGGTTCTGACATCAATAACTTTTCTTTTCGGACATCTCCCCAGGTTACTCCTATGGATGTGATAGATGCTGCTTTAGCACATATGACATCATTGTTCGCATCACCAATCATAACCGAATACCTTGAGTCTGCCCCCAATTTAGTTAAGATAAGATTCAGGCTTTCCGGATCAGGTTTTGGATGGGATATATCATCTGAACAGACAATCATATCAAAATATTCCAATATGCTCAGTTTTTCTAATATCATTATGGTTCTGCGTCTATCTTTGCCCGTGCACAATGCACAATGATATCCTTTCTCGTTTAGTTCCATAATTAGTTCTGTCATCTGCGGATAAATTTCAATTTCATCCATTTTTTCTACGCTTATCTGTCGATATACAGGAATCATTTCAAGAGGCAAATTTAAATTTTCAAATATATTTTCTAGGGAGTTGCCACTTTGTGAAAAAAATTCCTCGTATGGTGGTTCTTCTTTGGAACCAGTCACTTGTTGAAAACTTTTCTTTAATGCCATACACTGTACTTTTCTTGAGTTAATAATTACTCCATCAAAATCAAAACAAATCACTTTTTTCATCGTTTACCCTCTACAATAACTTCAACATATTTAATAGATCAACTACTTCTTGGAATTGATAAGAATCAAATATCTTAAAAGCTTCCATGTGAGTGGTATTTTTCCTCATAAGCAACTCTGCACGCAGACCATTGAGATTCTGTGCCTTACCTGTCAAATGATACTGACTCTCCTGCGACAGGTAACACCGCAATGCATTGCATTTTGTCTCGTTCTGTGCTGAAATATCAATATAATAATTTGGATATAAAATAGGTGTCCATACTTCGTACATCGCAATCAATGTCTTTTTGGAATACTCTATTTCTGATAATGATTTACTTACCACTTTATGATCCCGGTTCACATCAAGTAAATAAGGTGTAAATATAATATCTGGACTTATCGTATCAAGTAGATGCTGCAGCTTGACTATCAGCTCTTCTTTTTGATTTTCCAGTTTACCATCTTCCAATTCCATAAACTGATGCTTGCAGTTTAGCTCCTTCATAGCATTCACAAATTCTAAGCCACGTGGAGTCTCTTCTTTATAAGTAAACAAAACCGTTGTCATATCCATCTGGGCATTATTATATTTCGATATAATCCCTCCACACCCAATTGTTTCATCATCAGGATGTGGCGCAAGAATAACTGCTTTCTTACAATTTCGTGGAAAAAACATACCTAGTCTTTTCGAATTTCCAAGATATTGCTGTATTGTTTCTATATTTCTAGTTGTACCCATTATCCTTCCCTTAATTCAAGTTACATTTTTCTTATACGAATTTACCTGCATCTCTTTGATACCTAAGTATCTTTGTATGCATGCTTTTCAGTGGTAAATTCTTTGTAATTTTAAAACCTGACTGTTCCATCATGTCATTTAGTTCTGTATATACACTCCAATAAACTCCACCATGCGTAATCCAGTCTATTAGAATGTTCGAAGTAAATTCATCTCCGTCCTCATAAAAGAAATCAATTATGAAAATTTGAGCATCCTCTGATAAATTTTTCTCCCATTGGGCAAATTGCCTTTTACAATGTGCTTCGTCCCAATAATGGATTGTATTAAATAGAATCACCACATTAAATTGATTCGAAGACGGAATAAGGTCACTGGTAATCACATCTGTCTCAAACCTTAGTCCAAGTTTTTTTAGTTGTTTTACAACTAAACCATTGCTTCTGCCGATTTCAATTGCATTGATCTCTTTTCTGCCTCTCAGCATTCGAAATAGCTGAAGTGCTATAAGCTGAACTTTTTTCCATACATCGCTTGGTTATAAGTTTCCTGTTCCTCTATGGTGAAACCATTTTTATCAAAAGGTCTCTGCCCATATTCACTTTTCAACGACTTCACAATCATCTCTGGTGACATCAAGTGATTATAAATATTCATCTCATGATCCATTTGAGCTTTGAAGCTATCAATACCGGCGTATTCTTTTCGAAATTCCTCTTCCAAATACCATAGGTTATCTTTCAAATAAATCCATTGAGATTCCTTTAGTTTATAAAGCAGTAACTTGCACATTGCTTCATCTATAGTAAGTTTCTGTGCGATTGTTTCCGTTGATGTTTCTGCTTCATAAAGCAAATCAAACAAACCAATATCATATGCCGCAAAAAAAGCACTCGTTGTTTTATAACGATCCAGAATACCTAATATGCTCATAATTTCACCCATCTCAGGATTTGATTATAAATATCACTTATGGACTGAATTTCATCAACTTCAAAATTAATTCCTACGACTAATGCATTTTCATAAGTATGCATACCACACAAAGCTGATTGTCCGAATAATTCTCTGCTCGAAACAAACCCTTTCAAATCATATCCATTGCATGGATGTACGATTAAATCTGGGGCATCTGCGGTCACAGAACCTCTGTATACTTCATCTCTCGTAAAAACTTTATCAATTATATTTTCATTTGTTTCAGGTTCTTTAAATTCTAGCAGTCTCTCTTTCAAATGCTCGCATGTCTGAAAATAATCCGCTTCACTTACCGTTCCTTTCTCTTCTCTTCCTTCCAGATTAATATAGATTCTTCCTGGAAGTAAGGAATAAGCAACTGAACTACTATGAAGCTTTGACAAATCAGTGGTATCTTCATCAATCTTTAAAAATCCTTCTCGCACCAACCATTCATTTAACTGCACTTCTTTTTTTATGCTACAAAAACCATGATCGGATAATGCAACTACGGCATCATTATCATTTAGTTTTTCGAAAAGTTCTCCAATGTATTGATCTAACTTTGCATAAAACAACATAGTCTGATCATGAATTCATGTTCAGTATCCTGAATAGAATCCCAGAAGAAATGCATATGTCGGTCTGTTTCCATGATATGTAACTGAAAGTAATCCCAATCTTCTTCAATCAGATTCATTGCTACTTCAAATCTCTTTTCTAGTGCTTTCATAATTTGATTAAAAAATTTCTGTTTATCACTTCTGGCAATCCATGCATCTGGATCAATAATATATCCCATATTCTCAAGAGATTCTGCCAACTCGGCTGGGTATGTTCCTTTTTTTTATATCAGGGCAAATGAAACAGGATATCATTTTTCCATTTACCTCTTCCACTGGATATGTGATTGGAACATTAATTACGATCACTTTTTTTCCCTCATCCGATAGAACTTTCCATATAGGTGCTTTTTTTCTATCTCTTGAAGTTGGTATAAATAATTCAAACGGATTTGACGTTCTATCAACAAAGCCATATATTCCATGTTCTCCTGGGTTTACGCCTGTTGCATAAGAAGTCCATGCAACGGAAGATATGACAGGATACACAGAAGTTATTTCTTTCATTTTTCCTCTTTCAACGATCTTCTTTGTATTTGGCATTACATTACTTTCAAGTAATGATTTCATAAGTGAATAAGGCATACCATCTAATCCTAAAATGAAAATTCGCTTTTTCAATTTATCTCGCTCCTTTTGCCTTGTACTAATTGCATGCAATCATGATTTAAATTACGATACCACCTGCATTTATGTTGGAATCTGTTACGATAACAAATCTTCCTATACTCTGAAGCTGATTGAATTTTGCAACAGTAATTTTGTCTTTCGTCTCTATTTCTACCTCCGCTGCGTCTAGATAATTTAAGGTGTCGCATTCTTTTTCTTCAATTCCAAGATCACCGGTATTAATTTTTCTTTTAATACTTACAATCTTTCCAGAAACCTCTTGAACATCACATTTTATCGTAAAGCTTTCATTTACTGCAATTAGCTTTTTACCAAGCCAGATTATACTAGCATTAAAGGTATTGGTTAGTGTAAGAATTTCCTTATTGTTACATAGTATATTTCCTCTGTCCAAAAAGATTGGATCTTCGAATGTTAAGCCAATGCATTCTCCACAAACAGCTTCTGTTTTCTCTTTTAAAAATACTTCAACAGATTTAACTTTTGTTGTCTGATTACTTTGCATAACACTTATCTCATCACCAACACTTATTTTTCCTGCTTCCACTCTTCCAACACTAATTCTCTTATCTCCAATTCGATAAACATCCTGTACCGAGAAAGTACCGAAGTCCTTTTGTTTTTCTTCGCCTTCATCAAATTGTTCCAGAATATCAAGTAAGGCTTGTCCCTTATACCATTCCATATTGGTGGAATAACTGCAGATATTATCACCCTTTAGGGCTGATACTGGTATGTAATACTGTGTTGAAAGATTGAGTTGTTTCAATAATACTTCCAAGTCGTGAACGACATCATCATAAACAGTTTGTGCATATCCAACCTTATCCATCTTATTGATTACAATAATTAAATTCTTAATTCCCAATAAAGATAGAATATAAGCGTGACGCTTTGTCTGCTGCTGTACGCCTTCTTTTGCGTCGACGATTAAAACTGCTGAGTCAGCCTGTGAGGCACCAGTAATCATATTCTTCACAAACTCCACATGTCCTGGGGCATCTATAATACGATACTCCCTGTTCTCTGTATGGAAAAATGTCTGTGTTGTATCAATGGTAATACCTTGTTCCCTTTCCTCTCTTAAATGATCCAGCAGAAATGCAAACTCTAACTCATTATCTGTTGCAGAAGATGCCTTCCTTAATTCTTCGATTCTATCCTCTGATATTGATTTTGTATCATATAAAAGTCTACCTACTAATGTTGATTTTCCGTGATCAACATGTCCCACAATAACTATTGATAATTGCTTTTTTAGCATAATTATTTTCTCCTTTTACATATAACCTAATGCTCTTAACTTCTGCATCATATATCCGATTCTTTGTCCTGCGCTCTTCCACTCCTCTCAGAAACTTTGAAGTTGATAATTCTTCTATAATCTTCTCAACTGTATCAGCATTGGAATCTACTGGATTACAGCATGTTTCGCAACCGATGCTTCTATATCTCTTGCCATCCTTTGCTAGATACAGATCTACCATAGGTATTTTTTCTCGTTCAATATATTTCCATATATCCATCTCAGTCCAGCTCAAGATAGGATGTATTCTGAAATGTTCCTCTTTTTTTGCTTTTGTCTTATACTGATCCCACATCTCTGGAGACTGTGTTTTTATAATTCCACTCGAAAATCAGAATCTCTTACTGAAAAGAATCTCTCCTTCGCTCTAATTCCATGCTCATCTCTTCTTATACCAAGGTACAAAGCTTTAATATCATTTTGTGCCACAACCTGCTTTAATGCATTTGTTTTAAGTTCTGTACAACATTCTAATTTACCGCTAGTTGGACATACACCTCTCTGCAAGGCGGCTTCATTTTGATACGTAATAAGATTTAATCCCCATTCCTTTGCACACTTATCTCTAAATTCATAGATTTCCTTGAACTTAAATCCTGTATCCAAATGAACTATAGGAAACGGAATTTTTCCGTAAAATGCCTTTCTTACTAGCCATAATAAAGTAGTAGAATCCTTTCCTATTGACCATAACATGGCTACATCACCGAACTGCTTATATGCTTCTCTTATGATATAAATACTTTCATTTTCTAGTCTATCTAAATAATCCATTGTAACCTCCTTATTTTTTGTAATTTATGCATTACATAAAAAACATGTATAATTCATAAGTATCCATTGTTATTACTAGTAGTCCTACATATATTAAAGGTTTTTTAATCGACAGCTTTTTACACACAACTGCTACGATTGGTGCAGCAATTACACCGCCAAGAATCAATCTGATAACAATCTCCGCATAGGCAACAAAGTCACCTATTAATGCAACAAAAGCCGTGGTTTCAGCTAATGTCACAAAAAATACCGCTATGATAACTGTTCCAATCATTTTTTTAACATCATTATTTAATCCGATTAGTGTACGACTTACAACTGGTCCCCAGGCGCCTACACCGGTCGCATCAAGGAAACCACCCAATGTGCTCAATAGATATACACCTTTTCCTATTTTTCTTTTCTATATGCACTGAGCAATATTTTCACACCCAGTATGGTTAGATATACTTCAATTATGGGTTCTAATATGCCACCTATATTTTGAATATTCTTGTCTGAGGAAACCCTAATCCGATCACATGGAAACCAACATTCCGGTTGCCGGAAACGACTTAATTCTGCTTAGATGATTGATATTTGTATTGACGACATTTGTCCAGCCCTTGCCGTATAAGCGGATGGCAACGATACAAGTAGACTTCATTGGATCAGAATATAGTCTAGACAGAAGCGGTTTCCTATTACCGGATTGTAGGTATAATAGTATTGTTATAAAATAACTCCTGTAACTCCCGATACAATAAGAGGAAATAATAATTGTAGTAATACATTCTTTAATTTCAAATGTGATATCCCTGAAACTAATGTAGTGGGTAATTCTGCTACATGTACTACAGCACTTGCCGCGGAAGATGCTAACCCGTTGCAACTATAAAGAAAGTCCTACATGTAACACCATAGCCATTCCTAAAGTGCGTCTACCATTTGTGCAACAAAACCTATAATCACCTATAAAAACTCTCATTAGCTTTCCTAATACTTTTGCACTAATTCATAGCCACGTCTCTTTAAACTCATACCAAATTTGTATTCTTTATTACTAATTAACGCCATCCTTTCTTTAATATATTGCTTTAATACAGCTGCTTTTTCATCTACATCAATTTCATCTGTGTGGTCATAGATGTCCATAAAAAACTCATAATTAAACTTAGCCATTTCCGCTCTCACACCGTTTACATAAGCAATAAATTCATCTAATTCACCCTTGATTTCACTATCACTATATTTTCTCAACATCCTTGAAATAAATGTATGAACTAAAATATCAAATATTTCAAAGTCCCATACCTCTTGTACTCTAAGAAATTTCTGGCAAATATAGGATATTTTGAAACCTTAGGTTCCAAAAATTCATACGCATACATGCCATCACAAATATCGTAATCCGATTTGATACGTCCTGCTTTCTTTAATCGCTCTTCTATTGCCGTAGCTGGATATACTTCTAGTTTCCAGAAATAATGTCGGATAACCTGTCCAATCCCAGTACCATAAAGGAAATCTGCATTATCCTTCAAATCTTCTAGTATGGAATCTGGATGGAACATAATAAATCCGAATGTAATATAAATTTCTGGAAAATCGGCGAGCAATTTTATTACTCTTTGATTATCCTTGCTTCGCGCCCTTTTATATAAAAGTTTAAGACCTCTATCATTTCCAGACTCGAAACCAATATTTACTTTTTCCAATCCTGAATCAATCAAAAGGCGTAACAACCCGCGGTCACTATCATCCCAGTTTTCTGCTCTAAAACAACAGTTATAAAATATATTTATGTCTCTGTCTATCAGCTCGTGTGCGATTTGCCCTATACGCTGCTTTCCAAGCTCACCGGGATCCTCGAATGTAGAATCCACAAAATCATACGTATGGAAATTGTATTTCGTTACAAGTTCCTCTACTTCATCCACGACATTTTGGGGACTACGACCTCTCCAACAAAAATCCTTTTGTGTTCTTCCAACATAAGAACTACAAAATCCACATTTTCCCAAGCATCCCCTACTAGAGCAAATTCTCAAATATTGAAATCTATTATCATGTAATTCAAATTGATCTCTAACTGGGAAGGGCAATACATCCAAATCCTTTATCAATAATCTGTCTGGATTCGCAATCACTTCATTATTCTGTTTATATGTAATACCTTCAATGTTTACTAAACTTTCCTTTTTCTCAATAGCTTTAATTAATTCATAACAAGTAATTTCACCCTCACCGCGCATAATACTGTCAACACATGAATATCTTTCTAGTATTTCTTTTCCCAAAAATGTTGCCATATGTCCACCCATTGTAATATGAGTATTCGGATATTTTTCTTTTATTACATTACCTATATTAAGGATTTCTCTCATTGCTACACAAGTAGTTGAAAAAACCAACAACATCGTATTCTTCTTTTAATACATCCTCTAGATTTTCTTTATCTGTCATGCCAAAAACTTCTTTAATACTCACATCTTTATATCCCTTTTCTTGTAGGTATGAACTTAAATAAGCAACTCCTAAATGCTCCGTACTTCTTACTAAATCACCGCCTAAAACAACAATAAATAGTATCTTCATTATGTTCTCCATTCTATAATCATAGATTCTTAGAATCTCTAAGCCTTTATTTATCTAGATTCTGAGATTCCCTTTTTATTTTTTCTCCACCTTTTTTCAAAAACGCTTGACACAAGCCTCATAAAATGCGACACTTTGCACTTCTTGATTAACAAGGTATCTGTTAGGAATAATCTGCAACAGTCATGTCACTCTTTTATAAGGTTGTTTCATAATAATAAATAATTACTTAAAAAGATATTGAAAAACCTAA
>ENA-OPYY01000502-OPYY01000502.1-human-gut-metagenome-genome-assembly--contig:-NODE-502-length-12494-cov-1.112719_pt1 | contig 12494 bp, 14 predicted proteins | sample MGYA00242472_ERZ504481 | MGnify/ENA primary metagenome ERZ504481 (study PRJEB26092, sample SAMD00036265) | human gut metagenome | host: Homo sapiens | study: EMG produced TPA metagenomics assembly of...
GCTTCATGGCCTGGTCGAAATCTACCAGATGGCCTCAAACTCCGGTCCGTCTACACAGGCAAATTTCACCTCTCCGCCAACAGTTACACGGCAGGCGCCGCACATGCCGGTTCCGTCTACCATGATTGGATTTAAACTTACAATGGTCGGAATTCCCAGCTCCTTTGTAAGCTTGCATACGAATTTCATCATGATCATGGGGCCGATGGCTACGCAGACGTCATACTTCTTGCCCTGATTCTCCACCAGATCCTTGATCACGTCTGTTACCATGCCCTTGCGCTCATAGGAGCCGTCGTCTGTGGTCACATAGAGATTTCCGGCTACTGCCTTTAATTCATCCTCCAGGATCAGCAGATCCTTTGTCTTGGAGCCCTCGATCACATCCGCCTCAATGCCGTGCTCATGCATCCATTTTACCTGAGGGTATACGGGAGCAGAGCCTACGCCTCCTGCCACAAAGAGATACTTTCTCTTCTTTACTTCTTCGATGTCTTCCTTTACAAACTCAGATGGCTGTCCTAAAGGGCCTACGAAATCCTGGAAATAATCTCCGGCTTTTAATTCCGCCATGCGCTGGGTAGATGCGCCTACGGTCTGGAATACGATGGTCACCAGTCCCTTTTCTCTGTCAAAGTCGCAGATGGTCAGAGGAATACGCTCTCCCACCTCGTCAATCTTTACGATAACAAATTCTCCCGGCTGGCAGGCTCTGGCTACTCTGGGCGCCTCTACGTCCATGAGATAGATCTTGTCCGCCAGACATTCTGCCTTAACGATCTTGTACATGATTTTCCTCCTCTTTTTCACTCATACCCCAAAACCGCAGATGCGCTTCTAATGGCATGTGTATTTATAAGACTCAGCTCCACGGTTCTATTCGATCCGGATGCTGTAGCTCTTCTCCCAGGTTCCCCAGGCTTCCAGCTTCTGGATGCCCGGCCGGTCTTTTAATTCTCCCTTGTATCCGTCGGGAGCGCACAGGCCGTACCATGGCTCCAGGCATACAAATGGATGGGTTGCCTCGATGGTCCATACGCCCAGGTATGGAAAATCGCCGCAGTCTATGGTCACATAGGGCGTTTCGTCAACCAGAAGGCCCACGCTTGAAATCTGCGCCCCGTCAAACATATAGGTAAGGATCTGGTCAAAGAATCCCTTTGTTACCGGAACCTGACCGTCCTTAAGCTTTAAGCTGCCGGTCTTTTCCTCCACCTGATATCCCTGGTCATTGGGCGCCAGATAGTGAAGCTCCTCCTGATGATTTCCCGCTTCTTTTCCTTCTTTATTAAATACCAGCGTATAATCGTAAATGGTCTTTCCCTCAGGTACCTGAAAGGCCGGATGGCCGCCGATCATAAAAAGAAGCTCCCCGGAATCGGGATTTTTTACTCTCCACATCACTTCAATGGTCCGCCCCGTAAGCCGATGCCCTATCTCCAGCTCAAAATGGAAGGGGTAAACCCCATAGGTATCCGGCGTATCCTTTAACCGGAACCAGCATTCATCCATATCGCAGAGCAGAGGTTCAAATTCCATATCTCTGGCAAATCCGTGGGGCGTAATACCATGCTCTTTCCCCTCATGGGTATATTTTCCATCAAAGCTCTTTCCTACAAACGGAAAAAGTACAGGCGCATGGCGATTCCAGACTGCCGGATCTGCTCCCCAGAGAAGCTCTCTGCCGGCCTTTTTGTCATAAATCCTTGTAAGCTCTGCCCCGTGACGATCCACGGTGATCAGCAGTTCCTCATTTTCAAGTGTAAATACGATTCCATCATTCTTCATAAGTCATCCCCCTTTTCTGATGTCTGCATCATTGAATCTGTTGTGAAAATGTATTGCTGCATAGACTTCATATTATCATTTTCCAATGAATGTTACAACTGTTTTTAAGGATTTTGTCACATCCCGGTTCTCACATAGCGGCAAAAAGTATAGCAGAGGTCAAAATAAGTCTGTTCTTCCCCCTCCTCTGCCAGTTTCCAGTCCGGAGCCTGATCCAGATCCACAGGGAAACGCAGATCTGCGTCATAAACATAATCAATGGCAGTGAGATGAATGGTATCGCAGTAAGGCAGGAACTGCCGGTAAATGCTTTCTCCGCCCAGGATATAAATATCCTTTGGATCAAACTCCTCTAAATATGCAAGGGTCTCTTCCATACTGCGGCAGACCACAGCGCCTCTGGCCTTGAAGGACGGATCTGCGGAAAGAACCACATTGGTACGCCCTCCCAGAGGCTGGCCTCCGGGCAGTGTTTCCAGAGTTTTCCTTCCCATCACAACCACCTTCCCGGCGGTTTCCTTTAATAAAAGCTGGCGCTCCGCCGGAATATTTACCAGTGGGCGGCCATTTTTCCCGATCGACCAGTGTTTATCCGCTGATACAATAAGGTTCATCTGCTAAATCCCCCCTTTCCCGTCCGATACCGGCTGCTGCTCATACAGGCGGAATTCGTAGCGGATCCCATTGTCCTCTCCCGTTCCCAGCACTTTTGTCTGCTTCCATCTCGGCTCCCGATCCAGATCCGGAAATACCGTATCCGCAGGAAAGGTATGGAAAATGTGGGTAATATAGGCTTTTTTACAATAAGGAAGAAATGCTCTGTAGACCGTTCCGCCTCCAATGATAAAAACATCCTCACTGTCATACTGCTTTAAAAGCTCCAGCGCTTCCTCCACACTGCCGCACAGAGTTACGCCCTCAGGAGCATAGTCCGTATTTCGGGTGAGCACAATATTAACCCTGTTTTTTAAGGGCTTTTTGCCCGGAAAGCTCTCCAGGGTCTTACGCCCCATGACTACCACCTTTTCCTTCGTGGTTTCCCTGAAAAATTTCATATCCCCCGGAAGATGAGCCAAAAGCCCCCCATCCTTTCCAATGGCCCAGTTTTCATCTGCTGCTGCTATCAAATTCATGCACATATCTCCAATCTGCCGTAATGTATCCATTCTATCACATTTGCCTAAAAAATACATAACAAAAATCTCCCAGAATCATCATCCTGAGAGATTTTATTATGTATTTTTCGATATGCCTGGCTTCTGGAGTCTGGTGTCCAGAGCGACTTTGAAGGCCATTAGAAAATTTCAGCCCCTTAGTTTTTCTTATGGCCGGAAACCGGAGCTCTGGACACCAGACTCCAGACCTCGATGCTATTTCAAAGCACTCCCTTTGCCCTCTTTTCCTCATAATCCTTCAGAGAAGCCAGCGCTTCTCCTGCCATCGGATACAGAGCGATCAGATTGAAGATCGTCATCAGGCCAACGCCTACATCACCCAAATCCCATACGATGGTGTAGGCGGCCAGTCCGCCGATAAAGAGCATCACCAGCGCCAGAACCTTATAGGCGGTCTGGGCGGCCCAGCTGTCTCCGAACAGATAGGAAACATTGCTGCGGGCATAGTACAGGATTCCAAGGAAGGTGGAAAAACTGAACAGCCACAGGATCACTGCAATAAAGATCACACCGAACTTGCCAAGATGATATCCCATAGCAGCCTGTAAAAGATCCATTCCTGCCAGAGAGCCGGTAATCTCATCCGGAGCTAAGAGCATTAAGAATGCGGTACAGCTGCAGATTACAATGGTATCAATAAATACGCCCAAAGCCTGAACCAGTCCCACCTTGGCAGGATGATCGGTCTTTGCGGTAGCTGCGGCGCAGGGAGCGGAGCCGGAACCGGCCTCATTGGAAAAGAGTCCGCGCTTTACACCATTCATGATCACTGCGCCGATTCCGCCGGCTACTGCCTGACGCAGTCCAAAGGCCTCTGAAAAGATACGCTCAAGCACAGCCGGAATCTGGCCGATATTTAACAGAATCACTCCCACTGTGATCAGCAGATACAGACCGGCCATTACAGGCACAATGGCATCCAGGGCTTTTACCGTGGCATTTTTACGAAGAACGATCACAGCGCCCAGGATCACCAGTACAATGGTGCTGTAAAGAGGCGGAATATTAAATGCATTTTCAAAGGAGGAGGCCACTGAATTGCTGATTACCTGGCTGATGCCGCACCAGCAGATCAGGCCTGATATTGCAAAGAGCACAGAAAGAGGGAACCAGCGGGTCTGCTTCTTATTTTTCTTGGAAAATTTATGCATATAGTAGGCAGGACCTCCCCGGTAACCGCCGTAAAGAGGATCCTCTTCCTTATAAAGCTGAGCCAGCGTAGCCTCAATAAAGGCGGTAGTGGAACCCAGAAGGGCTGTGACCCACATCCAGAATACGGCTCCGGCTCCGCCTGCGGAAATCGCAGCCACAACGCCTACCAGATTTCCCATTCCTACACGGGTGGCAGTGGAAACTACCAGCGTCTGACAGGCAGAAAGCGCGGTTGTTTCTCCATCCTTCCGCTCCAGAGTAACCCTCAGCATATCCTTAAATAAACGCAGGGAAAGGAAACGGGTTCGCAGAGTAAAATAAATACCTGTAGGGATCAGCAAAAGCACCAAAAGAGAAAAGCTTATGCCTGCGCCCCCAGGCAGAGGCAGGGTGATCAGATCTCCCCACAGAAACTGATACACCGTTTGAATTAACGTAACCATAGTTTTAGACACTCCTTCTATATAGAACATAGATTTTTTCTGTGTTCCAGTATATAATAGTTATTATCATTTGTAAAATTGATAGTTTAAATCTTAACTATCTATATTTTCGATTGTTAGCAGGATAAAGTACAGGAGCGAAAGAAATGAACATAGATACGAAAAAATATGGAAACCTTTATTCAGGTAGCGGAACTGTGCAGCTTTACAAAAGCTGCCAAAAAGCTGGGCTACTCCCAGTCTACCGTGTCATTCCAGATCCGCCAGCTGGAAGAAATGCTGAATGTGCGGCTTTTGGAGCGGATCAATCATACGGTCGCACTGACAGAGGCCGGCCGGAAGGTGCTCAATTATGCCCATCGTCTGGAACAGCTGACAGTGGACATGGAAAAAGAATTAAGGCCGCAGCCTCTGTAAGCGGCCATGTGCGCATGGCTCTGGCAGATTCCCTTGCCTGCTGGATCCTGCGGGAGCACTATGAAAATTTCCGTGCTGCCTATCCGGGAATTACTCTGAAAATGGCAACAGCAAGCACAGAGGAGCTGTTCCGGATGCTGAATCAAAATGAAACAGACCTGGTCTATACGCTGGATCATCATGTTTACAACAGCGACTATATCATCGGTGCGGAAGAACGGATCCAGGCCCATTTCGTGGCAGCTCCCGGCTTTCTTCCCTTTTCCTCTCTGACTTGTACCGGTCCGGGAACTGATCACCTTTCCATTTCTCCTGACAGAAAAGGGGATGAGCTACCGCCGTCTGATGGACGAGCATCTGGCCCGGTTCTCCCTGGAGGTACGCCCGGTTCTGGAATTTGGCAGTGCAGATCTTTTATGTACCCTTGTGACTCAGGGCGCCGGAGTGTCATTTTTGCCTGATTATGTAACAGAAGCCGCCCTAAAAAGCGGGCGGCTGGTACGGCTTTCTGTGCCGGAATTTAAGCCGGAGCTTGGAGGCAGCTTCTCTACCACAAAGACAAATGGGTATCTCCGGCCATGCAGACGGTGATCGAATATTTTTCCGGCCTTTCCCCGGCACATATGGATGCTTCCGATCATATGCTATTGTAAATGGCACTTTCAGGAGATTTTTATGAATCAATCTGAATCCTCCACCCCCGGCGACCGCTTCGCCCAGATCCTGCAGTTTCAGACACCTGCGGCTCTGGCCTGGGTCCGCGGAAACACGCCTATGCTCCCGGCTTAAGCGGTATGGTGCGTTTTTATGATACGCCTTACGGCGGTGTTTTGATCGAAGGGGAATTTTTCCAGCTCCCCAATAAGGGAATTTCCAGCTCCACCGACTTCTACGCCCTGCATATCCATGAAAATGGAGACTGCTCCGCGGGATTCACACGAACAGGCGGCCACTATAATCCCACAGGCACATCACACCCCTGGCATTCCGGCGATCTTCTGCCTGTTATGGGAAACAGCGGGTATGGATGGCTTGCTTTCTATGACAAGCGTTTTACGGTAAAGGAAATCATGGGACGGTCTGTGGTCCTCCACAGCGGACTGGATGACTTTACCAGCCAGCCGTCCGGGAATCCTGGGGTTGTGATTGGGTGCGGGGTGATCAGAGAGAGGTAGGCTTTACCTTCACCATACACCGCTTCCGATAAAATGCGATCCCATAACAGATCACGGTACTGTAATCCTCAGCAAATTCTTCCCCATACCGTCTGACATCGATCTGCTTTATGGCTCTTTCACAGTCATAGGGCAGATCCTCCAGGCGGCGGGAATATTTCACCTCAAATATTGCAATCCGATCTCCATCATAATCCTGAACTTCCACATCACTGCGCCCATCTCCATGCTCTCTGTTTGATTTTACGATATATCCGGCACCGGCAAAAATCCTCGCCAGAAAAGCATGGTAAAAATCCTCTTTGTAGTCATGGTAGCTGATTGTTTTTCTAAGAAGCTTTGTCATCTCCTCTGTCAGCTTCTCTTCATCACGCTCCCATACTGCATGAAAAAGAGCCTTTCTTTCCCATAAACGGGCACTGTCATGGAACCATTTTATCACAGTATCTTCAAAAATTTCACGAATCTCCAGATTGGGAATCCATAAATTCCATTCCTGGCGTCCCTCCTCTTTTTCAGTTCCTGTAATATATCCCGTTAAATACAGAATACTCCAAAGATTTTCTGTAGATGCATGAAGATAATCATAAGTAAGATCTTCCTCTATTTTCTGAGAAATTTTGTCTCCTGAAAGCAAGATCTCAAATTGTTTTATAGTATCATTTTCTGCCTGATCAATAAAAGAACGGATAATAGCATTGTCGCTTGTATTGCGCCAATAGCTCCTGGGCATAGCCTGAGGATCCAGGCATAATGCATTTATATGGTTCATCACATCCCAGGGCGAGTACACATCTATGCTTCCAAAACGATATCCATCATACCAGTTTTTGATTTCCTGACTATGAGAAGTATTTTGAGTATCTGCAAGAATCCTGTCTACTTCTTCCTGCGTAAAGCCAAAAAATTCATCCAGACGATTATCCGATATTGTATCTGTAATAAAGTTATTTGTTCCCGTAAAAATGCTTTCCTTGGCAATCCGAAGACAGCCTGTCACAACCGCCAGATGCAGGAAGGAATTATCCTTCAGAGCCTGAAGAATACCGCGGATCACATACAGCATTTCCTCATAATATCCCTTATCACTGGCCTTAGCAAGAGGCACATCATACTCATCTATCAGCAGAATCACCGTTTTTCCATAATATTGTCCCAACAGCCTTGTAAGGAACAGAAAGACTGTTTTTAATTTCTTCCCCGGAAGCCTTTTTTCCTGCAATACGATCAAATATTTCCCGATCATATACCATCATTTCAGGGTTTTCCAGTAAGTAGATATGCTGCTTATAAAGCTCTGCGATCACAGCCTCTATCATGGAATAGGCATCCTAAAACAGCTTCCGAATACAGATCTGAACGTCACATGGATGACCGGCCATTGGTTCATCCACGCCTCGCAAAGTTCCTTATTATCTGCTATTTTCAGCCCACTGAATATGGGGCGGCTGTCCTTTCTGATATCAAAAAATTCTGCCAGCATACTCATATTCATGGTTTTTCCAAACCGCCGGGGCCGTGTAATCAATGTAACCTTGATTCCCGGTGTTTTTAATAATTCCTCGATCAATCCTGTCTTATCAACATAATAGTAATCCCCTTTGCGGTATTCTGCAAAGTCGGAGCTTCCTACTGAAATTTTAGGCCAGGCCATACTTTCGATCCCCCTTTCTATCTCCCTATAAATAAAAACCTGCCGACAAATGCCTTTACCTATGCATTTCCCAACAGGTCCTTATTCTCTAAAAATACTTCTTGCTTCCCCAAAGATTACTCTTCTTTAAATCCAGATATTCATTATAGGCCTTTTCCAAGATCTGCTTTTCATTGGAGAATTTCAGCAGATGGTAGGCTTCGTAAAATTTGTAATATCCGGAATCCAGAAAGTACTCTTCCCGCTGTGGTTTGCTGTAATAGCTGTCGGCCATCATCAGATACCAGTGTACGTCCTTTTCCACCACATCCTGGGGTGTGTTAAAGGAGTATTGGCTCTTGCCGATATACTTGATAATGGATGCACTGACACCGGTCTCCTCCTTCACTTCACGGAGGGCCGTTTCTTTATACTCTTCGCCAGCTTCTACTGTTCCCTTAGGCAAAACCCATCCCTCATACTTGTTCTTGTAATTCTTATAAAGGACGAGGATTTTCCCTCGAAATATAACCACACCGCCGCAGCTCGTTGCTTCAATCATTGCAATCCCTCCTGGTTTTGGTGTGAACCTGGCTGCCCTGCGCAGCCGTGACTGGTTTTAGTATACAACGTTTTGGAAGGGATATGCAAGAATTTTCACTTTCCCTGTTATATCTGTTCTAATACCTCCTGCAGGTCCAGCGTCTTCATTCCATTTTCAAGTTCAAAATAGGGCACTCCGATTTTTCCCTCTTTCTTTGGCCCGTCAAACAGAGCCTCCTCATCCCTGATCTTTAAAAATGCCTTCATTTCCGTCAGGCTGGCTGAGATATTTCTAAATTCCAGGTCTGCTCCCTTATCCTCCAGCTTGTAAATTGCATATAATGTATCTTTGCAGAGATGGGTTCCGTACATGATTACTTTCATTTTTGTGCTCCTTTTTATCTCATTTTTTCATAATGTAACAGCTGTCCTATTATCTGTCAATAGTATCTAAAGGAGCAATACATCCCCGGCTAGTTCCCTCTTGACAAAATCCGCTTTCGGATTTATACTCTCCTATACAAAAACCGAAATCGGATTATTAATTTATAAAGGAGCATCAGCCATGTGCAACAGCCATACCGCAAAAGAATTAAATCTTAAATTTAACCAGTTATACCGCCGTCAGTGCAATCTCTACCACACCTATGCAGCGGCCTGTCATCTTTCTGATACTGCATTTTCCATTCTTTACTGCCTCTGTGAAACAGAAGCAGATGAACATACCACACCATTTACTCAGCACGAGCTGGCTGAGCTTTGCAGCCTGCCGCGCCAGACAGTGAACTCTGCCATCAGTGGTCTGGTAAAAAATGGATATGTAAGTCTGGAGCAGTTAGCCGGAGCCGGCAATACCAAGGCAGTATACCTGACAGAAAAAGGGACTCAGCTCTGCCGGCAGATTGTAATCCCCCTGATTGAGGCAGAGCAGCATTCTCTGGCACAGATGACCGCAGAAGAGGTAGAGCTGTGCCTGAAGCTGTCTGTCCGCCAGTTAGACTTGTTTGAGGAGGAGCTGGCTTTAATCCTTCCGAAAAAGGAACACCCCTCCGGGGAATAAAGGAGAATTTGACATCATGCAATATTTTATACGATTTCTGAAACCTTACCGAATGACCTGGGTCCTGATATTCTTTACCGTGCTTTTAGATGTGGCCGGAGCCCTTCTGGTGCCTACGGTAACCGCCAAAATGTTAAATCTTGCCGCAGCAGGCGCAGGGCTTATGCCGATTCTTCACGAGGGTCTTATCATGCTGGCTATCTCCCTGATGGCCGGTTTCGGCGCTTTGTGGGGAAGCTTTCTCTGTGCGCGCCTGTCTGCCAGGCTGGGCCGGGACATGCGTGTGGCTGTCTATGAAAAAAGCCTGAGTTTTTCCGCAGCGGATTTTGAGCGATTCGGAACAGCTTCCATGGTAACCAGAACCTTAAATGATATTAATTCTATCCAGACTGCCTTTGTCATGTGTATCCAGATGGTTCTTCCCGTTCCGATCATGTGTATCCTGGGCATCGTTTTTGCATTTCGGATCCATCCTTCTATGGGATATCTGGTTACAGCCATAGTAATTTTTCTGCTGGCAGCAGGCTTCTTTATCATCCGCAGGGCTGCTCCTATTTTTGAACGGCTTCAGCGGTTTTTAGACCGGGTGAATACGGTTCTCAGAGAAACTATCACCGGTGTGCGCGTGATCCGTGCCTTTGGAAAGGAACACCATGAAGCGGGACGGTTAAACCGTACCTTTTCTGATTATGCTGATTCTGCCATCCGGGCCAACCGGCTCTTTGCAGCACTGGACAGCATTGCCAATGTATCCATCAACCTGACGGTCGTTGCAATCCTGTATATAGGCGGCAATCTGACCGGAGCCGGGGCCATGGAAATCGGCGGCATTACGGCTGTGACCGAATATGCGATCTGGATCCTGTTCTATATCATGATGGCCCAGATGGTTATCATTATGGTGCCCAGAGCCCTGGTGTGTATAGAACGAATGGCTGAGATCCTGTCACTGAAACCGGAGATACAGGATAATCTGCCGGTTCCGGCTGAAACTGAAATCGTGGAACCTGATTCCCATGCATCTGAGGCACATGATTTTGGGGGTGCTGCCTCCTCCCACGCTCTCCTGTCCTTTGACGATGTTACCTTCCGCTTCCCGAATGCGGATGAGGATACCTTAAGTCATCTGGCCTTTCAATGTGAGAAGGGCACTACAACTGCCATTATCGGCGGTACGGGAAGCGGAAAATCCACCATTGCAAAGCTGATTCTGCGCTTTCACGATGTTACCTCCGGACAGATTTGTCTGGATGGAACCGATATCCGGGAACTTCCCCAGAAAAAGCTTCGTGACGCAGTATCTTATGTACCCCAGAAAGCCTGGCTCTTTTCCGGCACCATTGAAGAAAACCTGCGGTATGGAAATCCCAACGCCTCGGAGGCGGAGCTGCGGACAGCTCTGGATACAGCTCAGGCGGGCTTTGTATATGACCTGCCGGATGGCCTGGCTTCCCATACAGCTCAGGGGGGCACGAATTTTTCAGGCGGACAGAAGCAGCGCCTTTCCATCACCAGGGCACTGGCAAAAAAAGCCGCTGTTTATATCTTTGACGACAGTTTTTCCGCTCTGGACGCAAAGACAGACGCAGCTCTCCGCCATGCTTTAAAGGATGCCACGAAAGATGCGGCTGTCATCATCATCGCCCAGCGTGTAAGCACCATTCTTCACGCGGACCAGATCCTGGTGCTGGATGACGGGAAAATCGCAGGACTGGGCACTCATTCCTGGCTTTTGGAGCACTGTCCGGTATATAAGGATATTGTGCGTTCCCAGCTTCGGGACGCCTGATTTTGTCATATTTTAACGGAGGTTCATTGATTTTATGGAAAATGACCAGAATTATTTTGATACAGAAGTATTTGAAGCAAAGCATATGAAAAAGACTATTCTGCGCTTTATCCGCTCTATGGGGAAGCAGAAATGGAGACTGACCGTCGTATTTATCTGTATTGCCTTTTATACCTATTTTACGGTCATGGCGCCCTTATACAGTGCAGATGTGGTAGACCTGATCTGGAATGGGATGAAAGAAGCCATGCATACCGGACAGAGCTTCCAGTTTACGTGGGAGCTTGGCGGAAAGCAGCTTTTCTCCCTTCTTCTCATGTTTCTGGCCTGCGGCATCTTCTATTCCCTCCAAAGCTTTCTTATGGCAAGCTTTGCAGAAAATTGAACCTGCAGCTGCGGGGGAGATCAGCGAGAAGTTAAACCGCCTTCCCTTGTCCTACTTTGACCGCCAGCAGCCGGGAGCCATCATGAGCCGGGCCACCAATGACCTCGAAAAAATGTCCGAGGCTCTTCAAACGGGACTTCTGCGCCTGTTTATGGCTGTTGGAACTATCCTGGGTTCTCTTTCTATCATGGCTTACTTTGACGGATTCCTCACTGCGGTCTTTTTGTTCTTCACCGCAATTTCCCTGCTGGCAGCCAAAGCCGCTTCACAAAAGACCCTGCGCTATGCGGCCAGACGCCAGGACTGCACGGGACGGCTCAACAGCCTTATCGAAGAAGCATACAGCGGCCGTATGCTGATCAAAGCCTTTAACCGGGAAGAGGAAAGTCTGGCCCAGATCCGCCAGGCCGCTGTGGAGCTGGCAGACGCTTCCGAAAAAACAGATTGGATCATCAATGCCATTAACCCCGGAATCCGCGTTATCAACCGGTTCGGACAGGTTGCTGTGGCTGTTTTGGGAGGTGTTATGCTCTTAAAGGGCCACCTGACCCCGGGACGGTTTCAGGCGTTCTTCCAGTATGCCAATCAGGCCGGAGAACCCATTACCGAGCTGTCCTATATGATCAATTCCCTCCAGTCTGCCCTTGCATCGGTGGAACGGGTCTATGAGCTGCTGGACGAAGAAGAAATCCTACCGGATCCTGAGCATCCGGCCTGTCTTCCCGCCCCAAAGGGCCATGTGGACTTTTCTCATATCCGTTTCGGCTACACTCCGGAGCGCACCCTCATGTCTGATATCAGCTTTTCCGTAAAAGAAGGGCAGAAAATCGCTATCGTAGGCGCTACGGGTGCGGGAAAAACCACGCTGATCAATCTGCTGATGCGTTTCTATGAAATCGGCGGCGGAACCATTTTACTGGACGGCGTAGACACC
>ENA-OPYY01000503-OPYY01000503.1-human-gut-metagenome-genome-assembly--contig:-NODE-503-length-12487-cov-1.540534_pt1 | contig 12487 bp, 14 predicted proteins | sample MGYA00242472_ERZ504481 | MGnify/ENA primary metagenome ERZ504481 (study PRJEB26092, sample SAMD00036265) | human gut metagenome | host: Homo sapiens | study: EMG produced TPA metagenomics assembly of...
TGTAAAATGGCTTCCAATAAGGATCTGCCGTCCTCTGGCAGTTTTTTCAAGAAGAGACTCTTTTTCTGTCCGGTGGGTTTCAAGCTCTTCCTTTATCTGCGTCAGATCAGCCTGACAGGATGCGAGACGGTTTTGGTAGCGGGGATCGGAAATTTCGTGTTCAATGGTGCGTACTTCGCTCAAAAGCGCTGTGTATCTCTTTGCGGCCTCAGGTACCAGCTTTGCAGCCATTTCCCGCCTCTGGGATTTTAGAAGAGCGCTGGCTTTGGTGATATTTAAAGCAATACTGCCGGAGGTATTGAGATTGGCAATGTAATTTCGCAGCTCCGATACCATCCCCCGTCTGTGGCGCTTTTTAACTGTCCGATGCTGATGGTGTTGCTGTAGGCGGTTTCTGAAAGGCCGCACCGCAGGCGTTCCCACAGAGCCGCTGTGGGCGTTTCCTCACAGCCCTTTGTTTCATTGATGATCGTAAGGCTTTTATTCCCTTTTTGAAATCTGCGTTCAATCCGGAAGATTTCTCCCTGGCTTTCCAGACGGAGCCATCCCTGATAAGCCCCTGTACCGGACCATGGTTCAAAGCGGGAATAGGTATCATTTTTGGAAGCACGTCCCCGCTGGCGTTCAATTCCAAAGAGCATTCCGCGGATAAAGGTATGAAGGGTGGATTTTCCGGCTTCATTTTTTCCATAGAGCACATTTAAGCCGTCTTCAAAGGAAAGATCCAGGTCATTCAGTTTTCCAAAGCCGTCAATATGAAGACTGAGTATTTTCATGGGTCTAGCTCCTTTCGTCCGTGGTGTGAAGCAGGGCATTTACGCCATAATAAAGGGCCTTTTTTTCTACAGGTGACATATCCTCTTTTTGGAGTGCCTGGATAAAAAAGCCGATCATATCGCTGGAATGTTCTGCAAAAAGTGCTGGAAAGTCATAGAGCGGTTCGGATTCGTCGATGATTTCACCGATTCGGAATCGTGCAGAGAGGGAGGATAGATCAAAGGTAATATCCGGATCCCTCATTCCTTTTAAACGGAAGCGGTAAATATGCTCCCGGCCCCGTTTGTCGATTTCATTGATGATCCGGTCGGTCAGACCTCCGTTTGTCGTTTCCGTCGTGACGGTCACAGCCAGAGGGATGCAGCGCAGGCTGGCGGCAGGGATAAAGTCCAGACGGGTCAGCCGCCGGGTAACGGGGTGGATTTCTCCTTCAAAATATCCGTGGGTTCCTGTCTCTGTCAGATCCAGGGGTTCAGGGGAACCGCAGTAGGCCATTTTATCCTCGGCAATGACCTGCGCTTTGTGGATATGTCCCAGTGCAATGTAAGAAAATGGGGATAAGCTCAGGGTGTTGAAATTCATAGGAACATGGGCCGGGTCTCCGCCGTGGGCTAAAAGGATCTGGATCCGGTTGTTTAAGGGAACCTGGATATCCTCTAAGAGAGGCTCGCGTATTTCAGTGGTATGGTAGCTGAAGCCATAGACCTCTGTGTTAATGTCATCAAAGTAAACAGAACTTAAAGCGGGATCAGCAAGAAAGGTTACATTAGGGCTCCAGGAAAAACTCAGGATACTGGAATTTTCCCGGATCTTGTCGTGGTTTCCTGCAATCATCACGACCCTGACATGGGGGATTGTGGAAAAGAGATAATTGACTTCTTTGATATCCCGCATCAGAGGCTGGCGGTGAAAAAGATCGCCGCTGATAAACAGGCAGTCGGCTTTCACTGCGCCTGCATGATCGATAATGGCTTTAAACGTATCCCGGATGGCTTGTGCCCGTTCTTTTCCCCAGGGTTTATCTGCATCCGGGGTCATGCCCCAATGTACATCGCCTGTATGGATGAATTTCATAATACCTCCCCCTCGTCCGGAAGCAGAGGATGCTTCCAACGCTTCCATAAACATCAGGGCCTGTTATCGCAACAGGCCCTGGTTTGATATAGATGCTGCCTGCAGCCGAAACGCAGTCCGGACTGCAGATCATGGATAAAATTACAGCTCGCAGTTATTTACAGTTCTTGGGAACGGAATGACGTCGCGGATGTTGGACATACCGGTCAAGTACATCACGCAGCGCTCAAAGCCCAGACCAAAACCGGCATGACGGGCAGAACCGTATTTGCGCAGATCCAGATAGAAGCCATAATCCTCTTTCTTAAGGCCAAGCTCCTCCATTCTGGCAACCAGTTTATCGTAGTCGTCCTCTCTCTGGCTGCCGCCGATGATCTCGCCGATACCGGGAACCAGACAGTCTACAGCCGCTACAGTTTTGTTGTCGGGATTCATCTTCATATAGAAGGCTTTGATTTCCTTTGGATAGTCTGTAACAAATACAGGCTTCTTGAAAATCTGCTCTGTCAGGAAGCGCTCATGCTCGGTCTGAAGATCGCAGCCCCAGGATACCTTGTAATCGAACTGGTCATTATGCTCCTCTAACAGTTTGACTGCCTCTGTATAAGTGATGCGGCCAAACTCGGAGTTCAGTACATTGTTTAAGCGGTCTAACAGGCCCTTGTCCACGAACTGGTTGAAGAAGTTCATCTCCTCCGGTGCGTGCTCCATTACAAAGCGGATAATGTATTTTAACATACCCTCAGCCAGATTCATATTGTCTTCCAGATCAGCGAAAGCAATCTCAGGCTCAACCATCCAGAACTCAGCCGCATGGCGGGTAGTGTTGGAATTTTCCGCACGGAAAGTAGGTCCGAAGGTATAGATATTGCGGAAGGCCATGGCGTAGGTTTCGCCGTTTAACTGTCCGCTTACGGTCAGGTTGGTTGGCTTTCCGAAGAAATCCTGCTTGAAGTCTACCTTGCCGTCTTCTGTCTTTGGAATATTGTTTAAGTCCATGGTAGTTACCTGGAACATCTCTCCTGCGCCCTCGCAGTCGCTTCCTGTGATCAGAGGGGTGTGTACATAGACAAAATCACGCTCCTGAAAATACTGATGGATGGCATAGGCAATCAGGGAACGTACGCGGAATACAGCCTGGAAGGTGTTTGTTCTGGGACGCAGATGGGAAATGGTGCGCAGGTACTCAAAGGAGTGGCGTTTCTTCTGCAGCGGGTAATCCGGTGCGGAGGCTCCCTCTACCGTAACTTCTGTGGCCTGGATCTCAAAGGGCTGCTTTGCCTGAGGCGTAGCCACCAGAGTACCCTTTACAATGACAGCTGTTCCTACACCCAGCCTGGATACCTGCTGAAAGTTCTCCAGCGTGTCGTGATAAACGGCCTGCAGAGGCTCAAAATAGGTTCCATCGCTGATGACGATGAAGCCGAAGGACTTGGAATCTCTCAGGCTGCGAACCCAGCCGCCGATGGTTATTTCCTGATCCATATACTGATCCGGATGCTTGTATAATTCTCTTACTGTAATCAGATCCATAATAATGGTAACTTCCTTTCTTTTTCCATTGATTTCGATAAAAAAAATATGTCTTAAAAACTGCATATCGTGATTATATGATATTTCTCTCAATGTTTCAAGGCCTTCCCAGCCGGAGTTTCCGCATTTTTCTGCAAGTTTAAGGCGCTGAAGGAAGAGACTGCCCTAGTTTGCATGTTAGATCCGGATAAAGGATATATAGTATTTAAAACTGTACCATAATACAAGATATGGATAAATTAGAAGAACTATGGAATTTTTAAACGAAAAATGTCGGAAAACTGCGCAAAAAACACAAAATAAAATTAAATATTTATATACGGAAACTAAAATTTGTGTTATAATTATACTTACAAAAATTATAACAGCAAGAGGTGATAACGTGATTAAGAAAGAAATGATTGCCATGCTTTTAGCTGGCGGACAGGGAAGCCGCCTTGGCGTTCTGACAAAGAAAGTAGCCAAGCCGGCGGTATCTTTTGGGGGGAAGTACCGTATCATTGATTTTCCGCTGAGCAACTGTATCAACTCCGGTATTGACACAGTGGGAGTTCTGACACAGTATCAGCCATTACGTTTAAATACCCATATCGGAATCGGTATTCCGTGGGATCTGGACAGGAACGTAGGCGGCGTGACGATCTTACCTCCATATGAAAGGAGCAAAGGCAGCGACTGGTATACCGGTACAGCCAATGCGATTTACCAGAATCTGGAATATATGGAAGCGTATAATCCTGAGTACGTGCTCATCCTTTCCGGTGATCACATTTATAAGATGGATTATGAGGTTATGCTGGATTATCACAAAGCGAATAATGCGGATGTCACCATTGCTGCCATGCCTGTGCCTATTGAGGAGGCCAGCCGATTTGGTATTCTGATTACGGACGAGGCCAACCGGATCACAGAGTTTGAGGAAAAGCCCGCTGTTCCCAGAAGCAACCTTGCTTCTATGGGTATTTATATTTTCAGCTGGCCCGTATTAAGGGACGCTTTAATCCACTTAAAGGACGAACCCGGATGTGACTTCGGAAAGCACATTATTCCGTACTGTCACGGAAAGGGAGACCGCATTTTTGCATATGAATACAACGGCTACTGGAAGGACGTAGGTACTCTGGGATCTTACTGGGAGGCCAATATGGAGCTGATCGACATTATTCCTGAGTTTAATCTTTATGAGGAATACTGGAAGATCTATACCAAGAGTGATGTAATCCCTCCTCAGTACATAGCAGATGATGCAGAAATCGAACGCAGTATCATAGGCGAGGGAACAGAGGTTTACGGCAAGGTGATCAATTCTGTTATAGGTTCGGGAGTAACCATTGAGAAAGGAGCCGTAGTTCGGGATTCCATCGTGATGCAGGGCACTCATATCGGAGCCGGCACAGTGGTGGACAAGGCCATTATCGCTGAAAATGTAACGATCGGGGCAAATGCGAGGTAGGCTTTGGAGATTATGCACCCAGCACCTATGATCCCAAGGTATATCAGTTTGAACTGGCTACCATCGGAGAGAATTCAGTGATTCCTGACGGCGTGAAGATTGGAAGAAATACAGCCATTGCGGGCGAGACGGCAATCGACGACTATCCTGACGGTATACTGGCAGGCGGAAATTACATTATAAAGGCAGGTGGCGTGAAATGAGAGCAATCGGTATTGTTTTAGCAGGTGGAAACAGCAAGAGAATGCGGGAATTGTCCAACAAGAGAGCCGTAGCCGCTATGCCGGTTGCAGGAAGCTACCGCAGCATTGACTTTGCATTGAGCAATATGACCAATTCCCATATCCAGAATGTGGCTGTATTTACACAGTACAATTCCAGATCCTTAAATCTTCATTTAAGCTCGTCCAAGTGGTGGGATTTCGGACGTAAGCAGGGCGGACTGTTTCTGTTTACTCCATCCATTACTCCGGAGAACGGCGACTGGTACCGCGGAACCGCAGACGCCCTGTATCAGAACCTTACATTCTTAAAGAACAGCCATGAGCCCTATGTAGTGATCGCCTCCGGCGACGGCGTGTACAAGCTGGACTATAACAAGGTTCTGGAATACCATATCGAGAAAAAGGCAGATATCACCGTTGTATGCAAGGATATGGAAGAAGGTATGGACGTCACCCGTTTCGGCTGCGTGAAGCTGGCTGCAGACGGACGGATCGTGGACTTTGAGGAAAAGCCCATGGCTTCAGACGCCACTACGATTTCCTGCGGTATCTATGTAATCCGCAGAAGACAGCTGATCGAGCTTCTGGAGCGCTGTGCAGCAGAGGACCGCTATGATCTGGTAAATGATATTCTGGTACGCTATAAGAACTTAAAGCGCATCTATGCATACAAGATGGACAGCTATTGGAGCAACATTGCTACCGTAGATTCCTACTATAAGACAAACATGGATTTCCTGAAGCCGGAAGTGAGAAATTACTTCTTCAGAGAGTATCCGGATGTCTATACCAAGATTGACGATCTTCCTCCGGCAAAGTACAACCCGGGCGCTGTGGTGAGAAACAGCCTTGTTTCCAGCGGCTGTATCTTAAACGGCACGGTAGAAAATTCGATCCTGTTTAAAAAGGCTTATATCGGAAATAACTGTGTGATCAAAAACTCCATCATTTTAAATGATGTATATATCGGAGATAACACGGTGATTGAAAACTGCATCGTTGAAAGCCGTGATACCATCCGGGCCAACACCACACATATCGGAACGCCGGATAATATCAAGATCGTGGTAGAGAAGAACGAGAGATATACATTATAATTTACGCGCAGTCATCTTCCTGCTGTGCGTGGAAGATGCAGCAAGGGGGCTGACGGAGAGGACGGAAGGGGATTAGCATGCAGGTTACGGATGTAAGAGTCAGACGGGTAGAAAAAGAAGGTAAAATGAAAGCGATCGTATCTATTACCATGGATAATGAATTTGTGATCCATGATATTAAGGTGATCGAGGGAGAAAAAGGGCTGTTTATCGCGATGCCCAGCCGCCGTTCTGCAGACGGCGAGTACCGCGATATCGCTCATCCCATCAATTCCGGCACCAGAGAAATGATCCAGAATACCATTCTGGAGAAATATGAGATGACGCTGCTGGAGAATGGGGGAGCAGAGGCTGAATAACCGGATAATATTAAGAACCGGACAGAAGGATTGAATTCTTTCTGCCCGGTTTTTTTGTGTGGTGCGCCTGGCGGCGCACGTCGCCAGCCATGATTAAAAGCGGGATTTTGGTGTACTTTTTGCCGAGTACTGCTGGAAGAAAGCCGGATGGAACTGGAAATGATTTTGGGGTATACTACGCATAACAAACAGACAGTGAGTATAAAAATCAGGAATGTACGGAGGCAGAAGGGAGGAATACCGGATGCAGATGGATGGACGCCTGAACCGGCTTTTGTCAGTGCTTTCAGAAGATTTATATATAAATATGGAAACCGTGGCCGACCAGCTGGAAGTCAGCGAGAGAACGGCCCGGACGCTGGTCAGTCAGCTGGATGAACTTCTTTGCCGGAACGGAGCTGCCATAGAGCGCCGCAGAGGTCTTGGACTCAGGCTTTGCGTAAAGGAACCGGAGCGCTATCAGGAGTTTATAAAGGGAAGAACCTCAGCCCTGCTTCCGGAGACCGGAAAAGAGAGGATAGAATTTATTCTGGCCCGATTATTTGCCGCTGCTTCCGGAGTGAAGGCGGAGGAGCTCTGCGAACGGCTCTATATATCCAGAAAAACGTTGTCCCTTGATCTAAAAGGAGTCGAGCAGTATTTAAATAAGCATCATCTGGCTCTTGAAAGAAAACCCTATTACGGTCTTAAGATCCAGGGGGATGAATTCTCCATACGGCTTTGTATGAGCGCGGCATTTTATGAGTTCAGCGATCAGTGGTTTAAGGAAATTTATCATACATTTTGGGATGGGGAACAGATCCGCAATGAGATTCTAAGCAGTGTAAAACAATGTGGGGAAACCATCTATGAAATGGATATCCCTAATATTGTCCTGCAGGTGCAGATCGCTCTGTACCGCTGGGGACGGGGCTGTGTGATTCCGTTGGAGGAGATGAAGCACAGCGACCTGCTTCATGAAGGCGATATCCGTGCCGCAAGGCTTTGTGCGGAAGGACTGAAAGAGGCTTTTGGAATCTGTCTTCCGGTTCCTGAGATTAAATACATGGCGATCCAGCTTCTGGGAAAGAAAAAAATTTTGGCCGGAGACAGAAGCAGCGTTTTTATTGATATGGAGATTAATCAGCTGGTGAACCGGATGCTTGAAAGCGTCAAGCAGACATATAATCTGGATCTGGCATCGGATTTTGATTTAAATACATCCCTGAGACTTCACATGGTATCGCTGCGGATCCGCCTGCAGTACCGACTGAAAATGGACAACCCCATTTTAAAGGAGATTAAAGAGGTATACAGCTTTCCCTATGCAGTGGCGGCCCATGCGTCTACGGTTTTGTCGGAGTATTTCCACACCATAGTCCCTGAGGCAGAGATTGGATACCTGGCCCTGTGTTTTGCCCTTTCGTTAAAACGGCAGGACAGACAGAGGTACAAGAGGAATATCCTTCTTGTGTGCGCCTCCGGTTCCGGTAGTGCTAAGCTTTTTGAATATCGGTTTCGGGAAATGTTCAGAGATTATCTGGACCGGGTAGAAGCCTGTGATATCGGATCTCTGGCATCCTGGGATTTTTCTAATATAGATTATGTATTTTCTACGGTTCCCGTAAAAACAGCCATTCCGGTTCCAGTATGTCAGGTACAGTATTTTTTTGACAGGCACAATGCGGGAGAGGTGGAACGGCTGCTGAAAAGCAGCAGGAAAGGCGGAATCCGATCGTATTTTGACCGGTCGCTCTTTTTTACCAATATAAAGGGAAACAGCAGAGAGGAGATCCTCCATGAGCTGTGCGGGCGCATCCGCAGAGTGCGGTAACTTCCGCCGGATTTTGAGGATTCCGTACGAAAGAGAGAAAATCTGATGCAGACAGACTTCTGTCCTCAGATTGCAATTCCTCATCCCTATCAGCCAGTGACGAAGGATACTTTTGTCTGCGTGGCGCTTTTGGAAAAGCCGGTGCTCTGGCATATTTATGAGGTACAGGTGGTATTTCTTTTATCCGTTTCGGTTAATAAGGAAAACCTGGAGGAATTTTACCGGATTGCCCCCAGTTTTATGATGGACGAGGGCTGTATGAACCATCTTCTGGAAACCCGGAGTTATGATACCCTGATGGATATTATTGACTGGGCGGAGAGAGATGAGCTTCAGAACCGGTAGTATATAAAACACATTAACCAAACTAAGGAGGTAACAATTATGGGTACGATCAGAGTGTTATTATGCTGCGGAGCTGGATTCTCCAGCGGATTCCTGGCACAGAAGGCAAGACAGGCAGCAAAGAAGAAAAAGCTGGACATGACTGTGGAAGCCAGAAGTGAGAGTGTGGTAAGCGAGTACATGGACAAGATGGATGTACTGTTAGTTGGTCCCCACTATGCAAGCGCTGTTCCGAAGCTGACAGAGGAGTGCGCACCCCATGGAATCCAGGTAGAGCTGATCCCGGCAGAGATTTATTCTTCTCTGGACGGAGCCGCACTGGTTGAGCTGGCAGAGAAGGTAGCTGCAAGAAAGGATGGATAAGTACAGATGAATGGTTTAATGACATGGCTTTCGGACGTATTTGCTCCTAAGGCCCGGCAGGTTTTTGCAAATCCATGGATCGATACCGTGGCAAGTACCATGAAGAAGGTTCTTCCGATCATTTTGACCGGTTCCCTGATCTTCTTCTACAACGTATTCCGTTCCTATATCCCGGCGCTTCCTGATTTAAGTCCCATTGCGAATTTCTCCTTTGGACTGCTGGCAATCTTCGTAGCTTTCTTTGTTACCCATGAGGCCATGATCAAGCTGGGACATGGACAGTATCAGATCAATGCATCGCTGATCTCCATTGCAGCGTACCTGCTGCTTTGCCGTCCTCAGGTAGTAGACGGAATCTTCCAGATTGATAACGGCCGTATCGGCGCTGCCGGTATCATGATGGGTATCGTAGTAGGTCTTTTCGTTGCCATTGTATTCCACATCTATGCAAACCTTCATGTACTGGAAAACAATGATACGCTTCCGGATTTTGTAAGCGACTGGATCAACAATATCATTCCCATTACCATTACTCTGGGACTGGCGATGATCTTTGCAAACGTATTAAAGCTGGATCTTTACAATATTCTGGTAAGCTTCTTTATGCCTCTTCAGAAGGGCGCTCAGACACTTCCCGGCTTTATCCTGATCTGCTTTGTACCGGTTATTTTCTACTCAATGGGTATTTCCAGCTGGGTATTCAATGCAGTTACCACTCCTATCTTTATGGTGCGATCGCAGAGAATATCGAGGCTGTGGCAAACGGCGGCGTTCCTATGAATATCGCTACCAGCGAGGCCGTATTTACAGCTGCTTTGATCACCATGGGCGGCCGCGGCGGCACACTTCCTTTAAACGTGCTGATGCTGGGTTCCAAGAGCAAGAAGCTTAAAACCATGGGTAAGATCTGTATCGGACCTTCTTTGTTCAATATCAACGAACCGTTAATGTTCGGCGCACCGGTTGTATTTAACCCTCTGTTAATGCTTCCGATCCTGATCAATAGTATCGTTGGTCCTACAGTTGTATGGCTGACCATGCACTATGGCCTGTTAAATATTCCTTCCAAGATGGTTCAGGTAGGACAGATCCCGGCTCCGTTTTCCAGTGTGATGATTACGGGAGACTGGAGAGCCGTTCCGGTGTATATCGTACTGTTTATCCTGTATCTGCTGACCTGGTATCCATTCTACAAAGTATATGAGAGACAGTGCGTAGAGGAAGAAACACAGGCTGCATGCTGATGCAGAGGACTTAAAACATATGGCGGCGTTCCCTGGTTTTGGGGGCGCTGCTTTTCAGAAAGGAGAGAAATAAAAGTGGGAGAAATGATGTTTAAGGATGATGATAAGGTCGTTCAGGTTGCCATGCAGATCGTAATTTCTGCAGGTGATGCCAGAAATGCAGCCGGAAAGGCATTAGATTGTGTAGCAGCATTTGATTTTGCAGGAGCAAAGGAGCATATGGAGGAGGCAAATAACCATATTTGTGCAGCTCACAATGCTCAGACAGAGATGATCCAGTCTGAGATCGCGGGAACAGAAACCATTCAGCCAAGCCTGCTGTTTAACCATGCACAGGATACGCTGATGACCGTTATGTCAGAGATCCACCTGTCAGAGAAAATGATCCAGGTATTTGAAAGTTTCTACAATAAAATGAATGCATAAAGGAGGAACTATGAGCGCAGATATCAGAAAGACGATGCCGGAAGGTTTTTTATGGGGAGCTTCTACAAGTGCTTATCAGGTAGAGGGAGCAGCAGAAGAGGACGGAAAGAAGCTGTCCCAGATGGACATTTTAAACCGCGGAACCGGCTTTGCAGATGCAAGCGTAGCCAGTGATCACTATCACCGCTATAAAGAAGACATCGCGCTGATGAAGGAATGCGGCTTTACTGCATACCGTTTTTCCTTTTCCTGGTCAAGAATTTTCCCGGACGGCGTTGGAGAAGTAAACCCAAAGGGCCTGGAGTTTTATGACAACCTGGTAAATGAGCTGGTAGCAAATGGAATTAAGCCGATCCCTACCATTTACCACTACGATATGCCAATGGCTCTTGTAGACAAATATGACGGCTGGATAAGCCGCCAGAGCGTGGATGATTTTGTGGCTTACGGAGAGTTCCTGATCCGCAGATACGGCGACAGGATCAAAGACTGGCTGATTATCAATGAGCAGAGTATTATTGTGGAATTCTGGAAAAGAAGAATTATGTGCCTGAGAAATACCATGGGGATCCTCAGGTGAAATTCCAGATCAACCACCATATGAATCTGGGACAGGCAAAGATCAGCAAGCTGATCCATGAGCTGGTAGAAGGCGGACGTTCCGGTGCAGCCATCGGATATTCTCCGGTATACGGACTGGATTCCACTCCGAAAAATATGCTGGCTATGTTAAATGCAGAGGATTTAAAGAACCACTTCTTCCTGGATATTTATTTTAAGGGCAAATATCCCGTAGGTGCATTCCGCTATCTGGAAGAGCATGGAATGGCTCCTGTGATCGAAGAGGGAGATATGGAGATTATCCGTGAGGGAATGCTGGACTTCCTGGGCGTAAACTACTATGCAAGCAAGTGCGTGCGCTTCCCGGATGCTGATAAGAATGAGCTGACAGAGGCTAGGAGCAACTTAAGCGGCAAGAAGGGCGCTATGGGAGCTTATGAGGTAATGCCTGATTTCTATCAGTACATGAAGAATCCGAATGCGGATACAAATGACTGGGATTGGACCATTGACCCAACGGGTATGCAGTACCTGCTGCGTGATATCTATCAGCGCTATGAGATCCCGATGATCATCACAGAGAATGGTCTGGGTGCAAGAGATGTTCTGGAGGACGGAAAGGTACATGATGATTACCGTATCGATTACTGGACCAAGCACCTTCAGGCAATTCACAGAGCTATTGAGCTGGGAGTGGACGTAAGAGGCTTCCTGCCATGGTCCTTTGTGGATGTACTCAGCACCAGTAATGGTTACCAGAAGCGCTATGGTCTGGTGTATGTAAACCGTGATGATGAGGACATCAAGGATCTGGCAAGAATTCCAAAGGATAGCTATTACTGGTATCAGAAGGTGATCGCTACCAATGGGGCACATTGTCTGGAAGAAGAATAAAGATATAAAAAGGCCGTCCAGCCGGAATCGGAAAAGTCGATTCCGGCTGGGCGGTTTTTACATCCTCTTCAAAATACTTCTCGCCACGCTGATACCGTTTGCAGAAGCCTGCTGCAGGCCTCTGGTAACAGAAGCGCCATCGCCGATGGCTCTCAGTCCATGTACGCTGGTTTCAAAGTCTTTATCAACCACTACCTTGTTGGAGTAGAATTTAACTTCTACGCCATAGAGCAGGGTTTCATCGCTGGCAATACCGGGAGTGACCTTGTCCAGGGCCAGGATCATTTCCTTGATATCCGTCATAATGCGGTAGGGGGAATACAA
>ENA-OPYY01000504-OPYY01000504.1-human-gut-metagenome-genome-assembly--contig:-NODE-504-length-12467-cov-1.112804_pt1 | contig 12467 bp, 8 predicted proteins | sample MGYA00242472_ERZ504481 | MGnify/ENA primary metagenome ERZ504481 (study PRJEB26092, sample SAMD00036265) | human gut metagenome | host: Homo sapiens | study: EMG produced TPA metagenomics assembly of...
ATGTAATACCACTGACCGTTTTACAGATACCCCAGCCTGTTGCCATCGCTCCGCTCTCGTTCATGTAATACCACTGACCGTTTACAGATACCCAACCGGTCTGCATTGCTCCCCACTGGTCCATATAATACCAATGGTTATTTACAAATACCCAGCCGGTCTGCATAAGTCCGTTCTTTTCAAAGTAATACCATTTTCCGGAAACTTCTTTCCAGCCAACTGCTTTCTGACCGTTTTCATAATATTCCCAACCGTTTTCTGTCTGAACCCAGCCTTCATTTTCAACTTCTATCCGTTCAAAATTAGCTGTAATTGTAGCATCTGTTTCTACTGTATGAATATAAGGATTTTCTTTGCTTACTTCCTGTCCGTCAATCGTCCAATTCACAAAAACAAAGCCCTCTTTAGGTACAGCAGTCAATGTTGCTTTTGTACCTTTTTCATACTCACCTGTTTCACTGTCAAGTGTCACCGCACCCATGATTTTATCATTTACATTTGCTGTGATGGTATACTTTTCTGATGGCGCCGGAGCTTCTGTGGCTACTCTTGCACGAAGCTCTGATACTGCCATGTGTTTATCATTCCCTTGGTCTGAAGTTGTATGTGTACCTATAAAACGCACATATTTTGCCTGTACCGGTTCTTCAAATCCTAAAATCATCCAGCCGGTCTGTTTTTTATCTATTTCTCCTGTTGCTGCTGTCTGCCACTTATCTCCATCCAGACTATACTGAATTTCATATTCTGTCACACGTCCATTTTCCCCATTACTTCTTGGCATATAACGCAGAGCATCAATCATCGGCGCCTCTTCTTCGTCATTTCCCAACTGTAATGTCACTGTTCTGTGTTCCGGTTTTGAACCTTCTCCTGATACACTCCAATTTGTATGCCAATGTGTTTCTGCTTTTCCGTCAAGAACATATTTAACAGGGCCTTCATTAGCAGTTCCCGGTTTGTATTCGCTTCCTGCTGTTGCAGTAATTTTTTTCACCGGATAGTCTCTGCTGTCATCATCCGGAAGAACGGTTTCTTCTTCTCCCATTCTCACTGCAAAGTTCTTTGTTGCTTTATGGTCTTCGGACTCTAAAATCATACGTACTACATTTTCATGTTTTGGCAGGATTGTCAAAGATGCGTTATCTTTTGTTTTTGCAGTTACTGCTGCATCTGTTTCCGGTACGGAATAGCTGTCCAGTGCATAAGCTGCATTTGGAAGAACACGCTCTCCTACTTTGACTTCTTCAAGTTCTGCTGTTTCATTCACTTTAAAAGAGCCTTCTGCCTTTTTCAGTTCCACCTCTGTAATTGCTGTACATGGTTTTCTGTTTCCTGTATCAGTTGCATTGGCATTTACTACTTTTACTTTGACATAAGTAGCTGTAACAGGCGCTATTTCGTAACGATATGCTTTTACTCTATCTTTTTCTTCACCAATGTGTTCTTTAACCTCTACTTTTTCCCATGTTCCGTCTTTTCCTGTTTCAGATACAAAGATTTCTGTTGTTCCTGCATCCGGGAAACGAATGCTATTGTTGTCCTTTGCAAAGTGGATAACAATTTCACCAATTCTTTGCTGTGTATCGAAGGTAAAAGTAAGCTCTGCCTCTTTCGTTCCTTTCTGAGAAGCATCCCAGTTGCTCCATGCACTTTCATTTGGACCGCCATCGTTATTTAAAGACATCTCCGTTTTTCCGTCTTTAATAGCTTCTAATGTATCAGAACCTTGAATGTTCTGTGAAAGTTTTGCAACATTTGTTACACTGCTTCCAATTTTAATATCTTCTTTCTGTACACGATAGATGCTGTTACCGGAATTGTTTTTCCGAAAATATCAGCAGAACCGTTAACTGTCACAATCTCATCCGGCTTTTGGAAAGTATCCGCATCTTTTTCATCCCATTGTACTGGGGAAAGAAGCTGCTAAAACAGTTCCATCAGGCAGTACTGCCGGTCTTACGTCCGGAAGCTGTGGTTTTACACCCTTTTGTGTTGCTCCTGAATAATTCAACAACGCTGCCACATCGTCAATCATATTAATGTTTACAGTGATGTCTCTCTTACCAACTGTTCCTTCTACTGTAAAGCTTCCTGTTTTAGAAATCTGTTCATCACTGATTTCATCCCATTTAACAGCTACATCTTCCTTTGTTCTATCTGAATACTGTGCTTCAATTTTCTCAGGCAACTGTGGTTTTGTACCTGTTTTTACATAATAAGATTTTGAATACTTATAGCTTTCGACATAACGTTTCTGACGGTTCTTCTTTTACCGGCGTAGTCGTAATCTTTACTGTGGAAGACTCTAATCCATCTGCTTTCGCAGTAACCGTAATTTCTCCTGCTTTTTCTGTAGACTGTACAATTGCCAGAACTTTTCCACTGAAAGCCTTTCTGTTATCTGCTTTATAAGAGTCATGATCCGGTGAACTTCCGTTATCTACACCAACCAGTTTTCCTGCTCCCTGTACATCAAAGGTAACACGATTTGCTGCATCTGGCACATTATTTCCATCTTTATCCGTAACATCTACGGTAATATAAGAAAGGTCTTTTCCATCTGCCTGAATGGAGTTTCTATCTGTCTTTGCTGACAGCTTCGCTTCTTCACCTGTTGTTTTTACTACGGAACGACCTTCTGTATCCTTAATTACATTTCCTTTTGCGTCTTTGGCAACTGCTTCTAATGTGCCTGCTTCATAAGGAACCTGCCATTCCATATATAAATCTTTATGGTTTTTCTTACCATTCTCTAATACTTGATAACTATATCCTGCTTTTGTCGTTTCTGTCTTAAAAGTTTTCTTTCCAAGAGATTTCTTCTCTCCCCCATTTGCCGGAGTAAAGAATAATTCTACTTCTTTCGCATCAGAATAAACTACAACAGGAACTGTTCCATCTGAGTTTTTCTTCACAACATCTTCATTCCATGCCGGAAGCACATGAAGTGTATTTACTTCTTCATTCCACTGACTCTGGTAGAAGTAATAGCTGTCTTTCGGAAATCCTGCTGTATCAATAATTCCAAAATAGGAATTTTTCGGTGATGGCCATGTGCCTTTTGCTCCTGGGTCAGTCCCATTCCAAGGAGTCGGCTCACCTATGTAGTCAAATCCTGTCCAGACATATTCTCCTGCTACAAAATCTCTCTGAATAACATCATACCACGCCTGACTTGCCAGTGCTCCCCAGTTTACTCTTGAATTATCATAAGCAGTAAGCTGCTGATCTGAAGTAGCCTCCTGATTACCTGTAACAGAGTAAATTCCACGGCTGTTTACCGATGATGCTGTTTCAGAACCATATAATTTCCAATCCGGATGTTCTTTATGAATTTTATCGTAGCTTGCTCCGTCAGAATAGTTTGTTCCTGATGTGCCACCTGCTTTTGTAAGCTTATCTCCAATAGAAACCTGTTCCCAGTCACCTCTTTTAACTGCATTGCTTCCAATAGTAAGAGTTTTCGTAGCATCTGCTTCTTTTGCCCATTTAATCAGCTTGTCTGCTCTTTCTGCATATCCGCTACCACCTGCTCCCTCTTGAATTTCATTTCCGAGAGACCATTCAATAATGGATGGTGCGTTCTGGTCACGCTTCATAATTGCTTTTAAATCATATTCTGCCCATGTCATATCTGCTTCTTTTCCCAGAATGGCATTATCTTCTTCAATGGCTTCTTCAAACCATACAGAATAATCATTACTGTTCCCGTTCTTTGCACGATGCCAGCCATCAAATACTTCTTCGATTACTAAGATACCTTTTTCGTTACAAACTTCAATTAAATCCTTTGATGCAGGATTATGTGTTACACGAATGGAGTTACATCCCATTTCCTGAAGAATTTCCACCTGACGCTCTATTGCACGGCGATTGGCAACTGCTCCCAATGCCCCTTGGTCATGGTGCATACATACACCTTTTAATTTTACATTTTTTCCGTTTAGCTGAAATCCTGTTTCTGTATCAAAATTCAAATAGCGGAAACCATATTCTGTGTCGTAAGTATCTAAAAGCTTGTCACCTGCTTTTACTTCCGTGCGAATTGTATAAAGCTCTGGATTTTCCACGGACCAAAGCTTTGGATTTTCCACAGGAACTGTTGCAGAAATTTCAGCCTTTTCTCCTGCTTTTACTTCTTTTGCTTCTGTTGTAAAAGTTCCAATTGCTTTATCTGGTTTTTCACCTTTTTTGAATACTGTATGTGTTATTGTAATGTTTTTTGCTTCTTTTGAGCCATTGACAACTGTCGTTTTTACATCTGTATTTACAGTTTTCCCTGCCTCTTTTTCCAGATTATTGCTTTCTACTTTAATTCCGTTTAAATCCACATGAACATCATTGGTGGTTGTCAGGTTCACGCTTCTGTAAATACCGCTTCCGGAATACCAGCGACTGGAAGGTGTCTGATGATCTACCTTTACTGCAATGGTATTTTCTTTGTCATAACTGATATAATCTGTAATATCAAAAGAAAACGGTGTATATCCATAAGGATGCGTACCTACTTCTTTTCCATTCACATAAACAGTGGCATTCATATACACACCGTCAAAATCAATGCGAATACGTTTTCCTTTGGCTTCTTCACCTAAAGTAAAATTCTTCCTATACCAGCCTACTCCTCCCGGCAAATAACCGCTTTCCGCTTCCAATGACTGGGAGTATTCCTGCTCAATACTGTAATCATGGGGTAAGGACAGTGTTCTCCATTTTGAATCATCAAACGTCGGAGTCTGTGCATTTGATACATCTCCTAAATTGAATTTCCAATCACTGTCGAAGTTTTGTGTTCTGTCAGAATTGCTGCCGTAATCCTTCACCGCTACCTGCTCCGGTTCTGAACTCATCTGTGTCTGTGAGTCCGCTTTCACTCTGACAGGTTCTTCCTTTGCATATACTGTGGAAGAAAATCCCATTCCCTGTACAGTAAGTACAGCTGCAAGTGTTGCCGCCCCAATGCGTGCTAATCTCTGCTTCCTCATAAATATCTCCTTTCGTGTTTTAACAGTGAGCATTATTATAGCACTTCGCCCAAAAAAATACATATAAAATTTTTGTTTTTATATAGAATTTTTTACTATTTTGCATATATATAAATATTTTCTTTTTATTTTAGTCATTTTATACAACCCTTATTCTGAAACATAAAAAGATTATGCAACAATGCAATTTCCTATGTAATAAAAAAGATTTCGCTGTTGCGCAATCTGCGCGCGCGGTTCACAAAGTAATGATTTCATTTCCGCGAGCTGCGCATCCCTGCGGAGCATTTTTTCATAGAACGCAATTTCCTATGAAAAAATACCGCTGCCAAAGCATTCCTGCCTCAACAACGGTATTTTAAGCCCCATTTCTATGTCAAAGATATGTTTGATTAAAGTGCCCAGAGCCGGAATCGAACCAGCGACACGAGGATTTTCAGTCCTCTGCTCTACCAACTGAGCTATCTGGGCATTGTATGTAAGACTTTGTCTTGCAACAACAGTGACATTTTAACATATACTTCTGGAAATATCAATAGTTTTTTCATATTTCTAATTTTCTCAAGAATAGAGCTTTGTATTCTTTGACTTCGTTAATAAAGAACCTGCTCTTACAGGCTCTTTATTACTATACCAATGTATATAATGTTTTAAGCATTTTTTACCCATCTGCCCGACGCATCTACATAATATCTGTCAATCCATGTATTCGTTGCCATAGCCCCGTCTGCCTGTACATAATAATCTCCTATCCACTGAGAAGCCGCCATACTTCCATCGCTATTCAGATAATACCAATAGGCATCTACAAATACCCAACCAGTCTGCATTGCTCCCCACTGATCCATATAATACCAATAGCCACCTACAGATACCCAACCGGTTCGCATTGCTCCCCATTGATCCATATAGTACCAATGTCCGTCTACAAATACCCAGCCGGTTTCCATAATTCCATCTTCATTCAGATAATACCAATGACCATCTACGGATACCCAGCCGGTTTCCATAACTCCATATTCGTTAAAGTAATACCATTTTCCGTCAATCGCTTTCCATCCAACTACTTTCTCCCCATTTTCAGCAGAAACCATTTCAAGGAAAGCATTTTTTGCACCTTCTACCAGCTTATCCTGATCTTCTGCTACGTATGTTCCACGTTGATTACGTTCACTGGAGCTAACATAGATATAGGCAGGTTTCATTTCTGATAATGTTTTTTCTTCTTTTGTAGTTCTGTCTACAACTTTTACAGTTTCAGGACTTAAACCATTTTTTTCCATTATTTCAACAAAATCTTCGTAAGGAATATATTCTTTGCGGCTTCCTTCCCATTTTGGATCATTCCACAGACAGATATCGAAGTTTTCTGGATTTTCGTAAGCATCAGGATTACGATCAGGTTTATAACTTACAGATTCGTCATAACCTTCACAAATAACTTCCATGGTGTAAGTATGAATTCCATGTACGCCATAAGCGTAATCTAATAATTCAGAATATGTCTGATAATCATGGTAAGAATTACTTACATAGTAGTTTCTTTCAGTAGTCTGTTCAATTGCTTTTCTCATTTTTTCAGCTGTGTTTGCCATAAACTCAATATCTGCAACTTCTTCAGGATTGGACTGATCTGTATCGCGATATCCCCATGGATATAATACAGCCTGAATACCGGTATGAACAGTTACTAAAGCATCTAAAGGTGTGTCTTTAAGGAAATTTTGAATATGCTGTGTTTCGATTTCGGATGCAGCTTCAAGACCGCCGCTTATTCCGGCATGTTCAGGAGCCCACTGGAAATCAAAGTTACGGTTAATGTCATAACCACTAGCCCAGGAATCGTCACCGAGCCAACCATTTCCATCTAAATCTTTTGATTCATATCCGATATCGCCAGTTCTTGTTTTGCTTTCATCAGTTGTATAAAGATAACCAATCCACTCGTCACCTGTAATGTCTGCATATAAGTCATTACTTGGAATTCCATCGCCGTTTTTATCTAATAACTGGCTGGTTCCGCGAACGAAATACTCAAAGATATCATGGCTATCCGGATTTAGTATAGGAATAATATAAATATATTTCAATATATACTCACGTTCTCAAATATAATAACAGTATATTTTTAAATTCATTTCCCATATATAGCGCCTCCCTAGATTTCTTATTGTGCTCTTTCTTTTCTTTATGTATAATGAATACTGGAAGAAAACAATACACACACTACAAAATAAAGGAATGAATTTATCATGAATATACGAAGACTTTTCGCTGTATGGAGTGCACACTTCATCAAAACAGCCTGCCGTCTCACCGGAAAACAAGGGGCTACGTTGGCAGGAAAAGCCGCTCTCTCCATATATCCACCCATCCTTTCTGAACTGGCAAAGGAAGTAAAAAAGATATTTTTGTGGTATGCGGCACAAACGGCAAAACAACTACCAATAACTTATTAGCTTCCGTTTTGGAGGCAAATGGGCAAAAAGTAATCTGCAACCGCACCGGCTCTAATATGTTAAATGGTGTCGTCTCTGCTTTTGTACTCAACACAGGGCTTTCAGGACATTTAAAAGCAGATTATGCCTGCATTGAAATTGATGAAGCTTCTACCGTTCGAGTTTTTCCTCATTTTCAGCCGGATTTTATGGTTCTTACCAATCTGTTTCGAGACCAGTTGGATCGCTACGGAGAAATCGACACCACGATGAACCTTTTATCAAAAGCCATGAAAATGGCTCCCAACATGAAGCTTCTTGTAAACGGAGACGACTCTTTATCCACTTTCTTGGCTCTTGATAACGAAAATGAATATGCTGCTTACGGAATTAGCCAACAAGTCCTATCAGATGAAAACAGCAGAGAAATACGTGAAGGCAGATTTTGTAAAAGATGCGGTGAAAAAATGCAATATCACTTCTATCATTACAGCCAGTTGGGAGACTACTATTGCCCTCATTGCGGGTTCAAACGACCTCATTTGGATTTTGATGGAACAAACGTAAAACTTGATGAAGGAATTACTTTTGATGTAAACGACTTCCATGTAAAAGCAAATTACAGAGGATTTTATAACGTTTATAACATTTTAGCTGTTTACGGCGCTGCCTCCATGGCAAATATTTCTCTTGAACATTTTAATGATGTTTTAGGAAATTTCACTCCTCAGTTCGGAAGAAACGAACTATTTGAAATCCGAGGCACTAAAGTCATGCTGAACCTCGCTAAAAACCCGGCAGGTTTTAATCAGAATATTTCTGCTGTTATGACAGATACCAGCCCAAAAGATATCATTATTTTAATTAATGATAACAGTCAGGATGGTACTGATATTTCTTGGCTCTGGGATGTGGATTTTGATCGTTTAAAAGATACAAACACTGCCTCTATCACTGTCTGCGGTATTCGTTGTCTGGATATGGCGCTTCGACTGAAATATGTGGATATTCCCTCTGATGTTGAACAAGATATTGAAAAAGCTATTGAAAATAAAATTCAAAACGGAACGAAAAATTTGTATGTCCTTGTAAATTATACAGGACTTTATACCACACATAATCTTTTAAAGAAAATGGAGGCAGGAAATGATGAAATTAACAATTGGACATTTATATCCGGACCTCTTAAATCTGTACGGAGACAGAGGCAATATTCAGTGTATGACAAAACGCAGCTTATGGAGAGGTATTGAAGCAGAAACAATTGAATTTTCCTTAGAAGACCATATTGATTTTTCCAATTTGGACATTGTCCTTTTAGGCGGCGGATCTGATCGAGAGCAAATGCTGGTTTGCAACAAGCTTCGCAGCATTCAGAAAAATTTTAAGAATTATATTGAGGACGGCGGCAGCGTTATTGCCGTATGCGGCGGCTACCAGCTTTTAGGACATTACTACAAAACCTCTGAGGGAACTATGGAGGGACTCTCTTTGGTGGATTTGCATACAGAACAGGGTGAACCTCTCTTATTGACAACATTGTACTGGAAAATGAAATATTCCCTCTCCCGATTGTAGGCTTCGAAAACCATGGCGGCAGAACCTATATCGGAGATAACAAACCATTCGGAAAGGTTTTATACGGACACGGAAACAACGGAGAAGACCACACAGAAGGCGTTCTTTATAAAAATGTAATCGGCACTTATCTGCACGGACCACTTCTTCCGAAAAATCCTCATATATGTGACTATCTTCTCTCCAATGCTTTGGAAAGAAAATATGGAAAAGGAGATTTAACTCCCTTAGATGATAATTTAGAAGTGAAAGCAAATCAATATATCTACAACCGTTTTGTAAAACAAGCTTAAACAACAACGAGAGAATATTTATACATTTTCATAAGCTAAAACTGAAATGTATAAATATTCTCAGCTTAATTTCTTACTGTTCTATTTCAGCAATCGCAAAATATTATCCACAGTACAACTTAAATTTTCAGCACTGTACTGTCTGCTGACTGAAAAATCCTGCGGAAGCCTGTTAATAGGAAATACTGCTGTGACGCCCATGCAATACGCTTCTTTTATATTCTTATCTTCTGCTCCTCCTACAACGGCAATCACTTTTTTTCTCCTGCTCCTGCGCTCTTTTGGCAATCCCCCATAACAACCTTGCCTCTCAGACTCTGAGAGTCCAGCTTTCCCTCTCCTGTAAAAATATAGTCCGCATCGGCAATTTTCTCATCAAATTTAACGGTATCCAGCACTGTCTGTATTCCCATCTGAAGCTTCGCATTGAAAAAGGCTACCATACCTGCCCCCATTGCACCCGCTGCACCGGTTCCCGGCATTTCACCGATATCTTTTCCGATAGTTCTTGTGATAATTCTGCTTAAATTTTTCATTCCTTCATCCAACTCCTCTACACATTCTGCATCTGCCCCTTTTTGCGGAGCAAAAACATAAGAAGCGCCAAAAGGTCCATACATAGGATTGTCAATATCACACATGGCTATCAGCTCGATATTTTTAAAGACCTCATTCATTCCCGATAAATCAATACGCTCTATGTCAATAACTGTTCCGCCTGTGGGAATAAATTCCTTTCCTTCTTTGTTATAAAACTTTACGCCTGCTGCTGCGGCTGCTCCGCATCCTCCGTCATTGGTAGCAGAGCCCCCTAAGCCTACAATAATTTTCTCGACTCCTCTTTTTGCTGCTTCCACCATTAGCTGTCCTACTCCGTAGGTTGTAGTCAGCTTAGGATTTTTTTCGCTTTTCTACCAATGGCAGCCCTGCGCAGGACGCCATTTCCACGACTGCCGTTTTCCCTTCGTCAAGCAATCCAAAATAACTGTCCATATCTTCAAAATATGGATTTTTCACCTTTTACATTTACCTTCTCTCCTCCTAAAGCGAAAAGAAATGCGTCTACCGAGCCTTCTCCTCCGTCTGCCACAGGAATTTCCGTAATTTCACTGTCAGGAAAATGCTCTCTTATTTTTTCAGCGGTAATTTTACAAATCTGAACAGAGCTTAATGTTCCTTTAAAAGAATCCGGAATTAATACAAACTTCATGATTTTTCCTCCTCCACTTTCTCCCAATGTTCCTTTTTGAAACATCTTTTCTCTTATTTTATCGGATTTTCCATTTTATTTTCAACTATTCTCTTTTATAATATGTTTATATTTGAAACAATAGGAGGAGAAATATGAGCAAAAAATCAGGATTTTAGGAATTGCACCTTATGAAGGTTTAAAACAATTAATGGAAGAATATGCTTGTCAACGAAAAGATTTGGATTTTGTTTCTCTCCTTGGAAGCATGGAAGAAGGCGCTGCTCTTGCCAAAGAATATTATTCCGATTTTGATATTATTATATCTCGGGCAAATACTGCCGACTTAATCAAAAAAAGCGTTCCCATCCCAGTCATCGACCTTGGTATTGGCTACTATGATATTCTGCGTTGCTTAAAAACAGCAGAGGCTACCCACACAAAATTTGCTTTGCTGGGGCATCCCTCTCTTACAAAAGCCGCTCAGACTCTGCGTTCTCTTTTAAAAGCAGAATTTCCTGTTTTTTTCAATATCTGACACTGCAACGGCGCTTCATACTCTGCATACGCTTTCTGCTCAGAATTATCAAACCGTCATTTGCGATACGGTTGCTTATGAGGCTGCGCGAAAAGCAGGCTTGACTCCTATACTCCTGACATCCAGTGCAGAAAGTCTGGAAACAGCTGTTAATCACGCTCTTTACCTTTGGGAAATCAGCCAAAAGTCTGTCGTTACTTTATCTATGCTGAAGGAAACTTTAAAAACCGGCTTTGGCAATTATCTTCTTCTGAATGAAAACGGCACACTTTTATATTCTACCTTACAGGGAAATTTTCTCCAAGCAATACAAACACAGCTGCAAAAAGAAGTTCCTTCCTGCCTTTCAAAAGAAAGACGTTCTTTCTTTATTACTGCAGCAAATAAGCTGTATGCTGTGTCTTCCCGTTTTGTTGACACTGCCCCTGAGTCTTATCTGATTTTCTGCCTGACTCCTTCCAAGCTTCCTGTAAACCATTCTAAGTACGGCATTAGCATTCTGAATAGAGAAGATACACAAAACACGCTTACAACAAGTATCTGCAATACCGGAAGTCATGCCAAAAAACTGCGAAAAGACGCAAAATCCATGAAAAAATTTTCTCCCAATCTTATGCTGACCGGAGAATACGGTACAGAAGAGGATTGCCTTGCTTATCTCTATTATATAGAAAGCAAGCTCCACAATCATCCTCTTTATAAAATCAACTGTGATTTGCTCAATGAAAAAAACTGGAATTTTCTCATCAACAGCTTTCATTCACCTTTCACAGATAATGACAATACTATTTATATTTCCAATTTGCAAAAATTATCAGCAGAGAAACAAAAGTGGTTACTCTCTGTCATTTTAGATACAAATGCTCATGTACGAAACCGTTTCATTTTTTCCTGCTGTAAGGAATACAAAAAGCCGGCTCCCGCTGTTGCCCTAGAGTATGCCAACGCCCTAGATTGTATTGTCATTCCTGTCGCACCTTTGCGTGAGCAAAAGACAGACCTTCCTTCTATGTGTGCCTTATACATAAATACACTAAATGAAGCTTTCGGAAAACAGCTGATTGCTCTGGATGATGATGCGATATGCGCATTAACAGAATATGATTATCCCGGAAATCATGCCCAGCTTAAACGAATTTTAAAGCAAGCCGTGATAAAGACAAATTCTCTTTATTTGTCAAATTCTGTAATACAAGATATTCTGGTACAGGAAAGACAGCTTTTCCCTGCCCGTATTGATACTGCATCTTCATCCTGTATACAACTGGATTGTAATCTGTCGTTAGATGAAATAAATCGCTGTGTTATCCAACAGGTATTAAAAAATTGCAACGGAAATCAGTCTGTGGCAGCCCGCAAGTTAGGCATCAGCAGAACTACCCTGTGGCGCAGTCTAAATCGTGGTTGATTTCCCGTATGAAATGTATTTATTGTAGCAAAAAT
>ENA-OPYY01000505-OPYY01000505.1-human-gut-metagenome-genome-assembly--contig:-NODE-505-length-12432-cov-1.092076_pt1 | contig 12432 bp, 14 predicted proteins | sample MGYA00242472_ERZ504481 | MGnify/ENA primary metagenome ERZ504481 (study PRJEB26092, sample SAMD00036265) | human gut metagenome | host: Homo sapiens | study: EMG produced TPA metagenomics assembly of...
CATAAATGTCTTCATGCACAAATACACGGGATCCGGCACAGCATACCTGTCCCTGATTAAAAGAGAATACCAAGCTGTACGCCATCGATAGCTGCATCCCAGTTACAGTCGTCAAAGATGATGTTAGCACTTTTTCCGCCCAGTTCCAGTGTGGCCGGGATGAGTCTTTCGGCAGCGGCAACAGCAATGTCCCTTCCAATCTCTGTGGATCCGGTGAAAGCAAGCTTGCTAAGTCCCGGATGCTCGAGAAGGTACTGACCTGATTTTGAACCAGAACCAGTGATAAGGTTTAGTACACCTGCCGGGAGCAGATCCTGGATCAATTCTGTAAATACAAGCATACTTAACGATGTCTCAGAAGAAGGTTTAAATACGATACAGTCGCCGGCTGCGATTGCAGGAGCGAGCTTCCATGCTGCCATCAGGAATGGGAAATTCCACGGCACGATCTGTCCGACGACGCCGATTGGCTCGCGGAGCACAAGGCTCATCATATTGCCGTCTAAAACAGAGGCGGTTCCTTCATCTGTGCGGATCAAACTTGCGTAGTAGCGGAAATGGCGGATGGAATAAGGAATATCGATCGTGGAAGTTTCGCGGATCGGTTTTCCGTTGTCCATCGTTTCTACCTGTGCCAGCCATTCTTTATTTTCTTCAATGCGGTCTGCGATTTTTTCTAAGATAAGTGCGCGAGCCTCTTTTGTCTGTGTCTTCCACTCTGGGAAAGCTTTCCATGCTGCCTCCACAGCAGCATCCACATCTTCTTTTGTTGCCTGTGCGCACTGTGCAAGAATTTCTCCGTTTGCCGGATTGGTACTTGTATAGACTGCTTTGTCTGAAGCGTCTCTCCATTGTCCTCCGATAAATAATCCATAGTGTTCTTTTAATGTATGTTTTTGATTGTTCATAAAAATTACCTCCAAAATTCAATTCAAAATCAATTGCTGTCACCAGCGCTTTACTTTTGTCTGCCCTTAGTCTACAATAGAAACTGATACCTTGAAATAACCAAAAAAATGTTTTTATAGGAGACCAGATTTTTGCTTATTTATGATTTGGAACAGAGAGACGGAAAGTCGAAATATGAATATTTGTATCAATGTCTGAAGGAAGATATTTTGAACGGAAAACTTGCAGAGGGTGAAAAAATGCCGTCAAAAAGACAACTTGCAAAGGAAAATGGAATCAGTGTGCGGACCGTGATCAATGCGTATGAACAGCTGCAGATGGAAGGCTACCTGCAGTCGAGGGAGCGGAGTGGATATTATGTGGTATCTGATTTTGATTCACCTTTAAGGTACCAGAAGATTACAATCCCCGATCCGACTCCGGAAAAAGAAGAAAAATGGGTGGCAGACTTTGCCTCAAATACAACAGTATACGAGAAATTTCCATTTTCGATGTGGACGAAAGTCATGCGACAGGTGCTTGGGGACTACAATCTGCATCTGATCATGCGTGGAGAATTTCTCGGAAGCCCGGAACTTCGGTATGAGATTGCAAAATATTTGTATCACAACCGAAGCATGGTAGTATCCCCGGACTGTATTGTGATCGGAACCGGGATTGAGTATTTGTATTCAAAATTGATCGGGCTGCTTCCGGAACATGCAGTGTATGCGGTGGAAAATCCCGGATACAGAAAAATCCGGCTGATCTATGAAGAACTCGGAGTAAAGTGGACTTGGACGGCTATGGCGGAAAACGGAATTCATATGGGAAGTCTGCGAAGCAGCCAGGCAACAGTTGTCCATACCTCGCCCGAACACCATTATCCGCTTGGGACGGTGATGTCTGCAAGACGCAGGCAGGAATTGCTGAAGTGGCTGGAGGAATCGGAAGAACATTACATTATAGAAGATGATTACGACTGCGAGTTCCGCTATAACGGGCATTCGATTCCAGCGCTTTTCGGTCTGGATACAAGCGGGCGTGTCATTTATATGAATACGTTCAGTAAGACATTAAGTCCCGGGATCCGGATCAGCTATATGGTGCTGCCGCCAAAGCTTCTGGAACGTTATGTGAACTCGGCAAACTTTTTTTCGAATACTTCGTCGAATCTGGAACAGCATACACTGGCAAGATTTTTGCGTGATGGGTATTTTGACCGCCATCTGAACCGGCTGCGTAAGTATTATCTAAGTCAGGGAGAAAAGTTGAAGCATGCAATTGAATGCACACCGACCATTCCGGTGGAAGAAATTGTCGGAATGGAGACGGGCACGCATCTGCTCGTAAAACTTCATACAGAGCTTCCCGATGCGGAAGTGAAGCGGCGGGCACAAGAAAGGGGAATTCATCTTTGCTGTCTGTCGGAGTTTTGTATCGAAGAGCAGAAGCGGTACGAACATGTGCTGGTACTCAACTATTCTGGCATGGAAGAAGAACGGATGCAGGAGGTTGCAGAGCTTCTTGGAGGAGTGTTTGATTCTGAGATTGCAGAGAAGCGGGAATAAAAAGCAGAGGGGAAAGGATTGACGGTATTTCCTGTGAATTGTATAATAAAAGCGCCAAGGTTGCAAATAAGAAAAATAGGATATAGGTAAAAGAGATGAAGACGATCATTATTGGAATTGCAGGTGGGACCGGATCTGGAAAGTCCACCTTCACAAGAAAGTTAAAAAAAGAATTTAAAGACGATGTGGCAGTGCTCTACCATGATAACTATTACCGGGATCAAAGTGATATTCCGCTGGAAGAGCGCCGTAAGACGAATTATGACCATCCGGATGCGATGGAGACAGAGCTGCTTGTCAGACAGCTGCAGGAATTAAAAGAAGGAAAGACGATACAGTGTCCGACCTATGACTACACACTTCACACAAGGTCAAGCGAAGTTGTGACTGTAGAGCCAAAGAAAGTAATTTTATTAGAAGGAATCCTTGTCCTGGCAGATGAACGGCTGAGAGATCTGATGGATATCAAGGTGTATGTAGAGGCCGATGCAGATGAGAGAATTCTCCGCAGGATTATTCGTGATGTCAAAGAGCGTGGGCGCGATATGGAGGCGTTGTGGAGCAGTATCTTACAACTGTCAAACCGATGCATTATCTCTATGTAGAACCGACAAGGAGTACTGCAGATATCGTGATCAACAGCGGTATGAATCCAATCGCCTTTGAACTGGTGAAAAATACGATTCAGAAGATACTGGATGAAGAGGCGTAGATACAGATCTGTAAAAAGAATGTGGAAACAGATGCAAAAGAGTAAATGGGAAAGATTTATACAACGAGGTGGACAATGGGACGGGGAATATTTTATACGATGATCGGGTATGTTTCCGGAAGTGTGTTATATGCAAAGGTGTTTGGGAAGCTATTCTGCCAGAAAGATGTGACGGAAGATACGATTGACGGGAATCCCGGAACGACAAATGCATTTCTAAATGGAGGAATATGGTGTGGCATCTGCACGTTGTTGTGCGATCTTTTAAAAGGAATTTTGCCGGTGTATGCTTACATGCATGGACTGCCGGGGGCAGATATCTGGATTACGTTTGTGCTGGCAGCACCGGTTGCCGGACATATTTTCCCGGTATTTCATCGTTTTCGTGGAGGAAAAGGGATTGCAGTTTCTTTCGGGGTGCTGCTTGGACTCTATCCATATATGAAACCAGTGCTGCTGCTGGCATGCTGTTTTCTCTTATTCTCCTTTGTGATTGTGATCACGCCGAATTATCATAAGACATTTGCGACGTATCTTTTTGCGACGATTCTCGTATTGTTTTTTGGAAAAAATTCTTACGTCAGCCTGGGAATGATTCTGATCTCTGCGCTGGTACTTGGCAAGCTGATGCTTTGCCGGGAAGAAAGAGAGGAAATTAAGGTGAAACTATTATGAATGTACTGATTTTGTCTTGTGATACCGGTGGAGGACATGATTCTGCTGCCAGATCCATCCAGAAAGAACTGATCCGGAGAGGACATCAGGCGGTCTTTTTAAATCCATTTGAACTGTCCGGAAAGCGCGTTGCAGGAGCGGTAGGTGGAGCTTATGTAAAATTGGTCCAGAAGCATCCGCGGGCATTTGGGATGCTGTATAAGCTCGGGGCATTTGTAAGCAGACTGCCCGGCAGATCTCCGGTTTATTATGCAAACAGCCTTGTGGCAAGGCATCTGGCAAAGTATCTGGAACAGAAGTCTTACGATGCCATTGTGATGCCGCATCTGTACCCTGCGGAGATGATCTCCTACTTAAAAAGAAAAGGGTGGAATTGTCCGAAGTCGGTCTATGTGGCGACGGACTACACCTGTATTCCTTTTACCGGGGAGACGGAGTGTGATTATTATGTGATCCCCCATGAGGAGTTAGAACTGGAATTTGTCCGAAAAGGGGTAAAGAAACAGAAGCTTCGCGCATTTGGCATTCCGGTAGATGAGACATTTTGTTCCAAGGAAACGAAGCAGCAGGCGCGAGAGAAGCTTGGGATGAGCGAGGACGGCATCTACTATCTCGTAGCAGGAGGAAGCATCGGTGCCGGGAAAATCCAACAGTTGCTGGATTTGATGCGAGAAGCGCTGGAAGAGGTGGAGCAGGCGGTGGTGATCTGTGGAAGGAACAAGAAGCTGGAGAAGAAGCTTCGCAAGCGCTATGCCGGTTATAAAAATATTTCTATTATAGGAAGTACTGACCAGATGGCAACCTATATGCGGGCATGTGACGTTCTCTATTCGAAGCCGGGAGGACTTTCCTCCACCGAAGCGGCTGTGATCGGAATACCGTTGATCCATCTGACACCGATTCCGGGGTGTGAGACAAGAAACCGCATTTTTTTCCGGAAACATGGCATGTGTCTTGCTCCCCGTATGATCGAAGATCAGTTGCTTGCGGGGCGGAAATTGATGAAAAATACAAGACCGGCAGGAAGGATGATCGAAAATCAACGGAATACTGTACCGGCAGATGCTGCAGAGCGTATTTGTAATTTGCTGGAACAGATATAAAAAGAATAAGAGAATCTCCCATAGAAGATCAAACATGTACGGATCTTCTTTCGGAGATTCTCTTTTATTATGATTTTACGATCGTGGAAAACCGCTGCTGTAATGGAGTTTGTAATCTTCCGTAATAAATACTGCCTCCGTATCCGGAAGATCTTCGATGAATTTCATACCTTCTTCGAGACCAAGGGAAAAGCAGGCAGTGCTGAGTCCATCTCCATCTACGGATTTTTCGGACAGGATTGTGACGGACACAAGTGAGTTGTCATAAGGGTATCCCGTTTTTGGATTTAACAAGTGATGGTAGAACTTGCCGTCTTTTTCAAAAGAACGCTCGTAGATCCCAGAGGAGACAATGGATTTGTCCCGCACCTGGATTGTCGACACGGTCTCGCTTCGTTTTGCAAAAGGCTTCTGGATTCCGATTCCGAAAGCATCTCCATCTGGCTTTTCTCCGACACAGAGGACGTTTCCACCAAGGTTGATCACGGCGCTTTTTACCCCATGCTCTAGCAGAAATTCTTTTATTTTGTCAGCGATGTAGCCTTTGGCGATCGCTCCCAGGTCAAGCTGCATTCCCTCCTGCAAAAACCGGACACGGTTTTCTTTTACAATGACCTTTCGATAATCTACCAGCGGAAGTGCAGCAGAGATCTCGGCATCCGACGGCACCACCTTTTCTTCAGAAGTAAAATTCCACAGAGCAGAGACCGGACCAATGGTGATGTCGAAGGCTCCGCCAGATTTCTCACAGTAGGAGAGAGCGGTAGTGAGCAGTTCTGTCATCTCCGGTGAGATACAGAAAAAACCGTCTTCCTGTGGAAGAAGACCGTGATTGAGTTGGTAGAGCTCGCTTGTCGGGAGTGTGCGGCTGAACAAGTTTTCGTATTTGTCGCAGAGATTGATCGCTTCCGCAAGCAGGTTCTCATCTGTAGAGTCATAGAGCGTTACAGTAACAACGGTATTCAGTTTAAAAGCAGTGTCAGAAATAGGAGCTTTTGTAGTTTCATCCGTTCCCGAAGATTGCTTTTTCTGCTGCTGAAAAGAGAAAAGCAGGAGCAGCAGGAAGACAAGAAGCACAATTCCTGTCTGAAGTATTCGTCTGTGAAAGTTAGTCATTGCTTCTATGAGCCTCCTTCCATGAGTAGAGGAGTGCATCCGAAGATTGGATCGCATAGTCAGCAATCTGTTCATAAGGAATCTTTAGCCCATCGTGGAACCATTTCCGGATGATTCCAATGATTCCGCAGACGCGGAACGTATAGAGATAATCAAAAGAGTCCGGATCAAATGCATCGCAGCTTTCTTGCATCAAAGTGCGACTGACATCGTATTGCAGTGCGAACAGACGCTCGAGAAATGCATCTTCCGAATGAAGGATCAGTACACGGCAGGAGTCCATGTTTTCATAGAGAAAACGAAAGATATCACAGATCAGTGCACGGTTGTCCGCATAAGGTTTCTGCTGTTGGGTAAACAGTGCCATCTGTTCGAGAAAATCGTCCTGGACCTGCCGATACAATGCAAAGATATCTTCAAAGTTCGAATAAAATGTAGTGCGGTTGACGTCGGCAGTCTCACAGAGCTTCTGTACGGTAATCTTGGAGAGCGGCTGGTCGACCAGTAATTTGAGCAGAGCTTCCTTTAGTACTTTTTGGGAGTAAGCTCTCTTTCGATGTAATTTTTCCTGTTGCATAAAAACACCTTTCTATAAACATTCAAATGGTTTATTTGTAAATCATAACACAAAGAAAGGAAAACGACAAAGAAAAATAGAAGAAAAACAACAGATATAGGGAAAGTGTCGGTTTCAAAACGGAATGTCTATGATTGTTGATTGAACGGAAAAATCGGATATGCTATGATAAAACAAATTGATAGGAAAAGGAGAAGATATCATGAGAACTGTAATGGAATTAAATAAAAACTGGTATTTTCAAAAAGAAAATGTCGGACTTCCGCAGGCACTTCCTTGCGACTGGGCAAAAGTAGATCTGCCTCACACATGGAACGCTGTGGATGGCCAGGACGGAAGAGGAGAATACTACCGCGGAGCGTGCTGGTATGCAAAAAGCTTTGAGACACCGGAGTGTATGGATGGATACCGTGTCTATGTAGAAGTGCTGGCAGCAGCATTATCCGGACGCGTGTATGTAAATGGACAGGAAGTGGCATATCACGAAGGCGGATTCTCTACCTTCCGTGCGGATGTGACAGAAGCATTGCATGCGCAGGGAGAAAATCTTCTTGTGATCGAAGTGGACAATGGCGAGAAGAGCCACATCTATCCACAGGTTGCAGACTTCACATTCTATGGCGGATTGTACCGCGGTGTCAATCTCATCCTTGTGCCGGAAGTTCATTTTGATCTGGATTTTTATGGGGCTCCGGGACTGAAAGTAACTCCGGTTGTCAAAAGAAAAGATGCAGAGATCAAGTTGGAATCCTGGGTGAAAAATGCAGACGAAAATTATACTGTCAGATACCAGATCAAAGATGCAGACGGAAACGTTGTAGCAGAAAGCTGGAGACCGGCAGAGCAGCCATCAGTCGTTCAGTTCCTTCCGGATGCACATCTGTGCAGGGTGTGGAAGATCCATATCTTTACACATGTACAGCAGAACTGGTACGCCGCAATGAAACGGTCGATGAGGTTACTGTACGTTTTGGTATCCGTGAATTTTATGTCGACAAAGAAAAAGGATTTTTCTTAAATGGAAAACCGATGAAACTGCGTGGAGTTTCCAGACATCAGGATAAGCTGTATCAGGGAAATGCACTGACAAAAGAAGATCACCGTCTTGATGCGGATCTGATCCGGGAAGTTGGAGCAAATACGATCCGTCTTGCACACTATCAGCACAGTCAGGAGTTCTATGATGTATGCGATGAGTATGGATTTGTCGTATGGGCAGAGATCCCGTACATCAGCAGCCAGAGCGATGATCCGGCGGCACATGAAAACTGCCGTCAGCAGATGAAAGATCTGATCTATCAGAACTACAATCATGCATGTATCTGCTTCTGGGGAATCTCAAATGAGATTACGATCCACGGTGAGAAACCAGGGCTTGTGGACAACCACAGAGATCTCAATGCCCTTGTCAAAGAGCTGGATCCGACCAGACTGACAACGATGGCACATGTGACATTGCTCTCCCAGGACAGTGATCTTCACAGTGTGACAGATGTAGAAAGCTATAATCACTATTTCGGATGGTACGGCGGAAAATATGAGCAGAACTCCGTATGGTTTGACGATTATCATAAGAAATATCCAGATCGCTGCATCGGACTTTCTGAGTATGGTGCAGAAGGAATCATTACTTATCAGCCGGATGAGCCGAAGTGCAGAGATTACTCTGAGGCATATCAGGCAGAGTACCATGAGTTCATGGTGAAAATGTTGATGGAGCGCGACTATATCTGGAGCAGCCATGTATGGAACATGTTCGACTTCGGTTGTGCAGCCAGAGATGAAGGTGGAGTGGCAGGAAGAAATAACAAAGGTCTTGTTACTATCGACAGAAAAATCAAAAAGGAAGCATTCTACTTATACAAAGCATACTGGAGCAGCGAACCATTTGTATACGTTTGCGGTCGCAGATACGCACAGAGAGCCGGGGAGACTACAACGGTAAAAGTATACTCGAACCAGCCGGCAGTACAGCTTTATGTAGACGGAGAATTATTTGCAGAGCAGAGCGGAGAAAAGATTTTTGTATTTGAAGGGGTTCCGCTTCACGAAGGATTTACACAGATCACTGCAAGATACAACGACTGCACAGATTCTCTCGCACTTGAAAAAGTAGCAGAAAAACCGGAGATCTACACACTTCCGAAGAATGAAGATGAGGAAGGAATGGAAGGAGCAGCCAACTGGTTTGATCAGGCAGCAGCAGAAGCAGCAAACGCAGGCGAGATGGTATTCCCGGAAGGATATTTCTCTATCCGCGACAAGATTACAGATATCATTGAAAATGATGAGGCGGCTGCAATTCTCAGCGGAGCTTTATCTGCAATGTCTGGCATGAAATTAAACAAAGGAATGTTAAAGATGCTCGGAGGAAAGACATTAGAAGAAATGATCCAGATGGTAGGCCAGATGGGACAGGAAATTCCGGAGCAGGGCGTAAAAGTCTTAAATCTTCAGTTAAATAAAATCAAAAAATAAATCAGAATTCGTGAAATGTATTTGCGAAATCAGAAAGAGATGCCGGTGGACAAAAACAAGACCGGCATCTCTTTTTTTGATTGGGGGATAAATCACCGTTTTATGCGAATAGAAATATTTACCATAAAAGCAGGAAAATACTTTTAAATTATAATCATTTAAAACAAACTTTTTCATGCCAAAACAAAACCGGGTAGGGGTGCTTGAATTTCGTGAAATAATGTGCTATATATAATCCCATCTTTGACAGTTGAAAAATGAAAATGCGGCTACAAGCCCAGTAAACATGGGCGGTGTAGCCGTTTTCTTGTTTGCAACGATATGTGCTATTTTTCTATTTGTTCTTTTTTTTCTGTTTTGTTTCTTTTATGATCGCCCTCATAGTAGATTTGCGTATGAATTCATAATCCGTACGGAACCCAAAGGAACTATGTAGTTTGTCTGTTATCTTTGTACGTTTGTAAGAAGGAATGTAGCCACTGTCTTTGGATAAAAGTGTAACATTCATATTTCTTAATGTTTCTAAAATCTGACTGCAGGTAAACTCTTCTCCAAGTTTCTTTTCCAATAATCGATAAACTAATAGGCTAATGAAGCAGGTTAGGAAATGAGCTTTGATGCGATCTTCGCGTCTAACAAATACAGGTCTCGCTTCGAATTCTGATTTCATGATTCTAAAGTTTTCTTCGATTTCCCAGCGTTGTTTGTTGATATTAATAATCTCTCTGATATCTCCCTCAAGATTTGTAACCACTGCATAAAATCCATCATACATAGACTCTTCTAGGATTTTAGCTTCATCTAATTGATAAATATTTTTTTGAGCTATTTCACCATCTTCTGTGACTGAGGTTCTTTGAATGAAACGAGCTGAATCATTTGAACCTTTTCCTTTTCGGGTTTTATCTGAAGATTGTATCATTTTTTCGCTCGATCAATCTGAGTATTACGAATCTTACTTTGATAAGCTTTATATTTTGGCGAATAGGTGATAATGACCGTTTCATCCATATCTCCTGTTACAAGCGGGTATTCTTTATAATAAATAGTGTTGTATACCTTTGGATCGGATTCATCAAGTGTCCGCAAGTCAATCAGTTTGTTGGAACCAGGAACCTTAAACTGAGTTGGCAAGAGTGCTAACTCACGTTCTTCCTTTTTCATTTTTTTCAAAGAATAAGTAATCACATAAGAGCGATTACCAAAGCTGTTCAGAAAACGATTGCTTTTTCCACCTAAACCAGCATCTGAGCAAAAAATAAATTCACTGCAATTAAAATCTTTGATGACTTTCTTTTCGATTGGTTTTAATGTAAGTTGTTCGTTTTGGTTTCCTGGAAATCGTTTGGAGAGGGACATATTAACGAGACGTATGCGGTCTATATGCCGACGGAGGAGGGCGATGAGTTTGCCTATATTCTTCAGCGGGTGAATAATAATGTCTTCAAGGATCCGGCAGGTGTGATGGAGAACATCTTCGGAGTGACAGAATATCTAAGAAATGTCATTCGAGAGGAAGGTGGAGATCCGGACAGAGAGACACTTTCCTGCATTAAGACAAAGAATGGATGTACCTATTTTGAGGATAATGAGGGACAGCCGTGGAGATGTTATAATTATATTTCGAATTCGGTATGTTATCAGCTTGTAGAGGATCCGGAGCAGTTCTATCAGTCTGGAAATAGTTTTGGACACTTCTTAAAACAGCTTGGAAATTATCCGGCATCCAGCTTAAAGGAGACAATCCCAGATTTCCACAATACGGTGAAACGGTTTGAAAATTTGGAGAAAGCTTTGAAGCGAGATATCAAAAACAGGGCGATCACTTGCAGACCGGAGATTGCATTTGCCCTTGATAGAAAGCAAGATTGTAAGGTATTAGTAGAACAGCAGGAGAATGGAACGCTGCCGCTTCGAGTGACACACAATGATACAAAGCTGAACAATATTTTGTTTGATGCAGAGACTGGAAAGGGACTTTGTATCATTGATCTGGATACAATCATGCCAGGGCTTGCTGCAAACGATTTCGGAGATTCCATCCGGTTTGGTGCGGCGACAGCGGAGGAAGATGAGCGCGACCTGGATAAGATGCATTTTGATATCTCTTTATATGAGCTGTATGTGAAAGGATATTTGGAGGCGACAAGAGATGTGTTGACACCGGAAGAAGTCGAGAGTCTTCCATGGGGAGCGCGTCTGATGACGTTTGAGTGTGGAATTCGGTTCCTGACAGATTATCTGGAAGGAGACACTTACTTTAAGACGGCTTATCCAGAGCACAACCTTGTCCGTGCGCGGACGCAGTTCCGTCTTGTGGATGAGATGGAGCAGCAATTTGCAAAGATGCAGGAGATTGTAAGAAAGTACGCATAAGAAAAGAAAGCCGGGGTGGAAGAAGCTCCGGCTATTTGATTGGAAAGAGAAATGACAGATCGGAAGTGGACGATGAAGAAATTTGGAAAGATAGTTGTATTTAGTTTCTTTTTGCTGACAGGAATTTTTTTGGTCAGTCTTATCTTATCGCAAAAATATCTCATTGTTCGGCAGTATACTTACCAGAATCCAAAGATTGCAATTCCAATTAGAGCTGTGCAGCTTACAGATCTTCATAATTATCAGTATGGAAGGAACAATCAAAGGCTGATTGCTAAGATTCAGAAGCAGAAGCCAGATGTAATCTTTATGACGGGAGATATGCTCAATGAGGATGAAGACCGCACGGATATTCTTCTGCATTTGGTTCGGGAAGCGTGCGCGATTGCGCCGGTGTATTTTTCGCTGGGCAATCATGAAGTGGGTTATGAGAAAACTTATGGTGAAGGCGATCTGACGGAACAGCTTGAAGCTGCCGGGGCAGTTGTGCTGGAGAAAGAATATGTGGATACCAAGATTGCCGGACAGGAAGTAAGGATTGGGGGATCCTACGGATATTTACTGCCGGAAGACTGGGTAGATGGATCGGAGCAACGATTTCTGGAAGCATTTGTGCAGACGGATCGGCTGAAGATTTTGCTGAGTCATGTACCGGAAGGCTTACTGTTGTGGAAGAGCATGGAATACTGGGATGTAGATCTAGTTTTCAGCGGACATGTGCATGGTGGTCAGGTAAGAGTTCCGTTTGTAGGAGGACTGTTTGATCCGGAGGAAGGATTTTTCCCAACGTATACGAGAGGAATGTTTTCCAGCGGAAATGGAACGATGATCTTGTCGGCTGGTCTTGGCAGTTCCAGAGGGATTCCGCGAGGTTAATAATCTTCCGGAGATCGTTGTGTGTGACATCGTAAGATAAATCAAAAAGAAAGAGAGAAG
>ENA-OPYY01000506-OPYY01000506.1-human-gut-metagenome-genome-assembly--contig:-NODE-506-length-12412-cov-0.809035_pt1 | contig 12412 bp, 14 predicted proteins | sample MGYA00242472_ERZ504481 | MGnify/ENA primary metagenome ERZ504481 (study PRJEB26092, sample SAMD00036265) | human gut metagenome | host: Homo sapiens | study: EMG produced TPA metagenomics assembly of...
TGGGCCTACCATGCGTGCAGCGTCAGTAGCAGGTATAGAAGCAGGCGATTTATATGCTTTTATCGGGCCGGGAGTCATAGCAATTGCGCTTATGGCTTTTGTGATTGCATACATAGTTTCCAAAATTGAAAAAAAGAGGGGCGCCGGGACTGCTGTGATTGAATCAAATGCAACAGGAGCAGTGAATGAAGCAGAAACAGAAGGAAAGAAGGTAAAGAAAGGAATTTACTATTTCAATCTTATCCTTACGCTGACTATGCTGGTGGTGTTGTTTATCGATCAGCCATTGCCGTTGTATTCCGTATTTATGCTTGCTTTTGCTGTTGCACTTGTAGTAAATTTCCCAAATGTGAAGGACCAGAATCATAAAATCAAACATTATGGTACCAATGCAATGGTAATGTGTATGACATTATTTTCAGTAGGCATTTTTATGGGAGTGATTAGCGGCTCCGGAATGGTGGAAGCTATGGCAACCACGATTGTAAATGTCCTTCCGGCAGGCCTGTCCCCGCACATGCACTGGATTATGGCGCTTTTTGCAGTCCCTCTTATGATGATATTGGGAACGGATGCATTTTATTATGCGCTGTTGCCGATTATCATAGGTGTGGTGGAACCATTTGGTGTAGCCCCAGAAATCGTTGCGGCCACATTTCTTTTAACGGCAACATTTGGAACACCAGTAAGTCCCTCTGTTGCGGCAGTTTATGTTGGGCTCGGTCTTACGGATGTCTCGATTGGCGACCATATTAAATATTCTCTCCGGCTGGTATGGCCAGCCAGCATGGCAGTTTTAATCATCTCTACAATACTTGGAGTGATTAAATTTTAAATATTCATGAAGGAAAGGCGGTATTTTTATGGAAGATGTAATGGAAATCATCCTCAACAAAATATCTTCGCTGGCAATGGAAGGAATTCTGTTTGAGGTTTCAGCGACTCCCAAACCAGGTCTTGTGGACAGGAATAATGCTGGCGCACATAAGGATATGGATTATTTTACGTTCATGTCTTCCGCTGCCGCCCTTCATGATACATTTGACATTTTTGTAAGGCTGGGTTGGGAGTATAGAAATGAACCCATAGAAAGTCTGCTTCAGTCACTTCGCTGCGTAGGTGTAAAAGCAGAACATAGAATGTTTGCATTTACAAATGGGGTTAACACCCATAAAGGCATGATTTTTACTTTGGGAATTCTCTGCGGCTGCGCAGGATGGGCAATCGGAAAAATGCCATTATCCACTGTCAATTTAAGCAGGCTTGCAGCCAGGATGTGTAAAGGCATCTGTATGCGTGAATATACGGATTTGGAACATAAGACCACATTGACTAAAGGTGAGCGCATGTACTTAAAATATGGATGTACAGGCGTGAGAGGAGAAGTGGAACAGGGATATCCAACTGTGATTCAGATTCTGCCAATCTATAGTAAACTTCGCAGCGCTGATATCTGTATTAATGATGCTCTGGTTCAGACACTGCTGCATCTGATTGCCGATACATGTGACACTAATATACTCTCCAGACATGATATGCAGACAGCTTTGTTTGCCAGACAATGCGCAAAAGAAGCGCTGCGGCTTGGAGGGATATTTACAGAGCAGGGGAAGGAATCAATAGAGAACATGGATCAAGTGTTCATAGAACGATATATCAGTCCTGGGGGATGTGCAGACCTTTTAGCCGTTACTCATTTTATATATAGTATAGAAAATTCTGAATTACTCAAATATAATATTCTTATCGGGAGTCAGTCGGAATATGTGGAGGTATAATTATGGGGCTTCAAATAATAGCATTGGTTACACTTACCGCAGCAAGTTGTGCTGGGGTTTGTTAAAAAAATAAATTGTAGGAATTGTATCATTAGGTCTCTCATTGGCCCTTGGTTTGGTTGGAGGGGTTAAAGCGAATGTTATATTTGCAGGTTTTCCGGGAAAACTCTTTATCACACTTTTAGGGACCATGTTTTTATTCTGTTTGCTGCAGGAAAATAAAACGCTGGAATTGTTATCAAAAGAAAAATGGTCGTGTTAGTTGGGAAACATACATATCTAATACCTATTCTGATTTATCTGTCATCTTTTATTCTGTCTGCGGCCGGACCGGGGGCCATATCAGTACAGTCGGTCATGATTATTTTTGCAGTGTCGCTTTCCGTACAAATGAATGCGTCCCCGATTTTGATGGGAGGCATGGCTATTCTTGGGGCGGTAGGAGGAACTGCGTCACCCATAGCGTTAACGGGTATCATTGTCACTGACATTACTGCGGAAATGGGGGTATTCGGGTCTTGCAATGCCTGTATTTATAGGGATTAGCGCGGCAAATCTTATCTGTGCCCTGGTACTTTATATCGTATTCAAGGGATATAGATTAAAATCAGAAGTGACGGTGAACCGCGCGGGGATTCCGAAGTTTAATAAACAGCAGAAACTGGGGATAGCAGCGATTATTATATTGATTATCATTGTGGTTGGACTTCAGTATGATGTTGGATTGGTATCATTTGCTTTAGCACTTATCCTTATTTTATGTAAATCCGTAAATGAAAAAGCAGCCTTTAAACTGATTCCATGGAATGTCTTAATCCTGATCTGTGGTGTGAATGTCCTGATGGCCGTGACAAAGGATATGGGAGGAATTGATTTACTCTCAAGGATTCTTGCTTCCATGATGAACCAATATACAGCCTCACCGCTTATTGCTTTAACAGCTGGTCTGATGTCGTGGTTCAGTTCTGCAAATGGGGTGGTCTTCCCAACACTGATACCCACAGTTGCTGATATAGCAGGTAATGTAGGCGGGACAGTTACTGTGTTAGAGATGATAATGGCTATTGTGGGCGGTGCAACCGTAGCAGGAATCAGTCCGCTTTCTACAGGAGGCAGCTTAATCCTGGCTTCCTATACGCAGGAAACGGATGCGACAGACAAGGAACAGCAATCCTTATTCGCCAGGCTGTTTGGTGTATCATTTGCAGCGGTTGTAATCGTGGTTGTTTTTGCACTGATCGGTGGTTTTAAGCTGTTTTGTTAGTGGGAAAGGAGCAGGAAGTGAAACAATATGCATATGTTGGCTGCAGGACAACAAAAGAAAGAAATGCAAGAGGAAAAGGAATCAGCGTTTATGAGATAGAAGATGGAAAATGGAATTTAAAGCAAATAAAAGGTGACCTTATTAATCCGTCATATCTTTGTATGGATAGGACAGAAAAATTCCTGTATACGGTTCATGGGGATCAAAGTGAGATCAGCTCCTTTTTGATTGAAGAAGATGGGACATTAGCATATATCAATACGGTTTCTACAGGCGGGGTTAATCCGGTACACTTGTCTGTTGATAAAACAAACCAATGGATATTTGTGGCTAACCTTCAAACCGGGACAGTTGCTGTGATTCCACGAGTCGAAGATGGAAGCCTGCAGGAGTTGAAACAGCTCTATACGATTCCGGGAAAAGAGGAGGGGACCGTATCACATCCACATCAGGTATTACAGGATATTCATCAGAATTACCTGCTTGTATCCTGTCAGGGAAGGCTTTATGGCTTTGGTCAGGTTGATGTATTCCGAATCAATAGCGATACAGGGGAACTGGAAAAAACATGTGTGGTCAGCTCGCGGGAAATAGCGGAGCCCAGGCATATGGTATTTCATCCAAATAACAGATTTTGCTACGGTGTGAATGAGAAAGACTATTCAGTTACTTATTATCAGTTTGATGAAGAAGATGGCCGGCTTGAGGCGAAACAGATTGTACCTGCTTTGCCAGATACTTACACCGGAGATGGCTGGGCAAGCGGCATATTGATGGAGCAGGCAGGGAGACATCTGATTGTATCAAACCGTAAACATGATAGTGTTACCTGCTTTGAGATTAATCAGGATAATGGCATGTTAACTTTTAAAGATAACATAAAAACAGAAGGAAAGCAGCCCCGCTTTATTGCGGTGAACCCATTAAATAACACTGTGATAGCAGCAAATGAACTTTCCGATAATTTAAGGGAAATCAATGTTTGTCCAGAACGGGGAAAGCTTGAAATGATGGATATGGAAATACATACAGAAAGCCCTGTATGTGTAATATTTAAGCAATGATAGTGAGTTTATTTCTAATAACTCCAGTTAAGAGAACTTTATAAAACTAATAAATTAATAAGCAGATGAGAATTACTTTGGGGGTAGGTACTTTAAATTATGCCTTGTAACACGCTGTAAGCCACCGTGTTGGCTTTTTAGGCGAGGGATGGAGAATGGGCCATACTACAATAGGTCTGGCTAGATTGGCCCAATATGAAAAATTCTACTTTTGTATAAGTAAAACCGATATTGACACTTCACATTAGCAGCCATAAATCAAACCATATTCCCCGTTCGATTTGTGTGCAGGTTAAAGGGAGGTGCACCTAAAGGCGCCCCTCCCGGCCACCAATCGCCCGCAATGCGGGCGTTTTTCTGCTTCCACAAAGGTGCACCTGTTTGGGGCCTTGGTCACCTGTCAGGTGGTCGGTTTTGGCTGGAGACCACGCAAGTACAAGGAAAATGGCGTATTTATAGGTGCACCCTGTAGGTGGTTCTGACGTATTTGGAGCAGAATCTTTATGACATGTGGATATGGACTTCCGCCGGGATATTCGATATGGTGTTGGCGGAAGGAGGAGTGTCTATGAAGAAAACTACGAGGGAACAATGTGAGGAAGTCATAGCAGCCAGGGTAGAATGGCTGGTAACCCGATGGCAGGCAGATAAGACACAGGAAGAAAAGAATGCAGACCACAAGCTGAACGAACGCATGGACCATTGGATGAAGGAAATTACCAAGGAGCAGAGGGATGCCATAGAGGATTGTATTGATGACATGCTGGATGGAAATGGGATGTGTCAGCTGTATCTGTATGAGGAAGGGGTGAAGGATGGGATACGATTGATGAAGATGATTCGGGATATGTGATAGTATGTTTTGAGGGTAGCCGTCATATTATGTGGCGGCTTTTTGTTTGTTTGGAGAGGAAAACAGAGGCAAAAAAATCAAATACATGCTGTACCTGTACAAAAAAATATATGCCACGCCAAGGGTGGAGTCTGTCTATCCGGTGGGCCATGCCCTGGCCCATGGTGGCCTGCCAAGAAGTACCCAATGGAATATCTAGTACAGAGGGAAAGAATATAAACCATTTGAGGCGTAATAAACTGAGTAAAAATAACTAAAGTTGTATGTGCACTTTTAACGAAATTGGCTTTTTGAGGTTATCAAAAGGGGTCTGAAACTGGACTAATAGTGAGGGGTATTTTTTTGGAAATGTAATCTGCAAGCCTGGTTGTATACCGAACTTGTGTATCTTAAGAAAATCGTAAGAAGAAATATGGTTATCAGAAGGCCTATTTTTTACCACTAGTAGTAGGGGGATATTTTTTTAGAAGGGAATGGTACAGGGATGAGGAACTGGCTCGTCCATGCGTTTGTAAAGAAAAACATAAGTCCATCCCCATTGAAATTGCCCATTCATGAGAGGGGAATGTATGAATACAGGGGAGGTTGACCCAACGAAGTTATCTGAAGGATTCGCATGAAGGAAGAAAAGAGCTGCCTCAATACCTGCGTTTCAGAGAAGTTTATATATATTTAAGAAAAAGTTTGGTTATCAGGAGGCCCTTTTTTTACCTCTAAAAGTAGGGGGATATTTTTTGGCAGGCATTTTAAAGGGAAAGACTGCAGAAGAATTTATGGTAAGTTAATCAAGTTTTTGTAAGTAGTTGGTTATCAGGAGGCCTATTTTTCGGCTTTTAAATAGTAGAGGGGTATTTTTTGAAAACCCGAAATGGAAGGAGAGAATGGGGTATAACCGGTCCATCTCTTAAGTGGGAGACTGGATATATGATAATCCACAAAAGAAAAAATGATTCATACAGGCCTGAATAAAAGGACGGGAGTATGCCGTCCGCCGTACAATGACAACTTCATATCCAGCCAATCCGTTACATTGGCTGTCCGGTCGTGAGGAACGAAAGCGACGTGAGGGGTGCGCGAAGACTGCCTGCAGGACATGGTCCTGTCCATGGATGTGCAATACATCTTAAGGCAAGAGCGGTACACACCTGACTCTCAATCAATCATAAGCAGGGTTGAATCGCCATGGCTCCGGACAGCTGACAATGATACTTCCGTCCAGTCACAGCCCCCTTGGCCGGGGACCACGCAATGAGGGCGGCCCCCGGAGAACCCGGAGGAGGTGGAATTCCTATGATGCCTGTACGCTGCAGGCAGGCGGACTGGCTGCCCTGTCCAGGTATCCTTCTGGACACGCTTCGGGGAGTAGTGTCAAATAGAAGCACAAATAAGAAACAGAGAGAAGGTGGGTTCGATGCCAGATCATGCAGCCGTTCTTCCGGGATGGCTGCATGGATGTGGGATGGAACGAGGCCAGGATGGATGAACGTGTTACAGATGGGCATTCCCATAACGGCTCCAGGAGCGATACACATGAGGAAATCCGTGAGGTGGAAATAGCGTATTCCCGGAGGAACGATGGAAACAATGGAGCTGCTTCAATACCTGCGATTCAGGGAAGTACAGAAGATACTGGATGAGCTGCTGTGCCAAAGGCTGATTGACCCGGTCATGTATGACATGGTCCTTCGGAAGTACCAGAGGATATGTTCCCAACATGTTGTATGAAAATATGAAAATTCGAAGAACTGATACTTGATATGGTGCAGGAAGTGTGGTAATGTATCTTGTTGAAAACGGAGGAAAGGAGGCGTAGCAAGTGGCAGAAGTATTATGCATCCCAAAGACCATACCAGAGCGTACAGGATACCAGATACGGAGTATACGGGTGTGTGCATACTGCCGTGTGAGCACGGATGACGATGGCCAGTATCACTCTTACGACACACAGATGGAGTATTATAGAGGACTTATCCAGAAAAATCCGGCCTGGGAATTCTGCGGGATATATGCGGACGAGGGAATAAGCGGAACCAGCCGATGGGGGAGGGAGGACTTCCAACGGATGCTGGAGGAATGCGAAAAAGGATGGATAGACCTCATACTGACCAAATCAATCACCCGGTTTGCCAGGAATACGGTGGACACCTTATCCACGGTCCGCCATCTGAAGGAAATAGGGGTAAGTGTGTATTTTGAGAAGGAACGCCTGAATACCATGACGGAGGAGAGTGAAGGGATACTGACTATATACGGTGCGGTTGCACAGCAGGAGTCAGAGAACATATCCCAAAACGTCCATTGGTCAGCGGTGAACCGGTTCAAACATGGTACATTCGTGATAAGCAGGCGGCCGTATGGTTACGATAAGGATGAAGAGAAGGAGCTGGCTGTCAAGAAGGATGAGGCAGCATGGGTCCGCAGGATGGCCAGCATGTACATGAATGGGATGAGCGGGGTGAGGATAGCCAAATACCTGAATGGAAACCGAGTACCGGCGCCTTATGGCGGGCTCTGGTCTTCCGAGGCAGTCCTTCGGATCCTGTTCAACGAGAAAACAGTGGGTGATTGTATTCACCAGAAGACCTATTCGACTGGGACGGTGCCGTACCGGACAGAGAAAAACTGTGGGAAGAAGCCACAGTATTTTATAAGGAATGACCATGAGGGTATCCTGAGCAGGGATGAACAGATGCGGTTACAACAGATAAAGGAGCACCGTCTTGGCCATCGGGCCAGGATGAAATCATGTGGAAACGAGGGAGCCTATATCCTAAGCGGGAAAGTGGTATGCGGGGAATGCGGGAGAGCCTTCATCCGAAAGAAGGAGCAGAGACGAAAGGGAGTGTCCATCAAGTGGAGATGTCCGGGCCACCGGTCAGAGGAATGCCAGTGCTATACCAATGAGATATGGGAAGTGGATATAAAAAACACGTTTGTGAATGCCTTTAATACTCTCGTAGGACATGCGGATGAGTTGTTTGGTCCAATCATACAAGGGGTAAAGATGATACAGGAGGCCAATGGTCTCCATGAGGAATCAGCAGCGTTAAATCAAAAGAAACTGGAACTAAAAGAGCAGAGACATATACTCAGGCAGTTAAAAGCAAATGAGTGTATCGACTCTGCTCTTTATTTTGAGGAGAGCCGGAAGATTGAACGAGAGCTAAGCAGATGCAGGTCAGAAGAGAAACAGCTGCACAGTAGAGGTATCCACCAGGATACCATCACAGGATTACAGGCCACCCTGCATCAGCTCCAGGGATATGATGGGAAGATGCAGGCATTCGATGGTGACCAGTTTATCCTCCTGGTCCGGGAAGTCTCTGTGGGAAAGGAACGGGAGCTGGGCTTCCATCTGCGGTGCGGACTTAACCTATATGAACCGGTCCTATGACAGGAGGGATGCCATGTGAACAACTATATCACCTATGGGTACTGTCTGGTTGACGGAGACATGAGACTGGATTCAGGGCAGAGTGAAGCTGTACACCTTATCTTTGATGCTTATGACGGAGGCGCATCCATTAAAAAGATAGCAGGGATGCTAAAGGACAAGAAGGTACCATCACCCGTGGGAAACCGTCCTGGACACCAGCCCTTATCCGAAAAATCTTGCGTAACAAGGACTATCTGGGAGTGGAACCGTACCCGAGAATGATTGAAGACGAGCAGTTTGAACGGGTACAAAAGTGCCTGAAACGCTCCCGGGACTTATGGAACCAGCGTCATTCATCCAGCTCCATCCAGAGAACATCCATGTATACAGGCCGGTTGATATGCAGCAGCTGCGGCGGGGTATATTCCATCTATAAACAGAGCGTTAGAGGTGACAAAAGGGATATTCGATATTGGAAATGCAGGCATTATGACCCGGCCACGAAGGAACCATGTAAGATGCCCATCCTGACAGAGAAGCAACTGGATGGACTGTTCTTACAAGCACTTGTGCGGATGAAAACAGAGCCGGCCCTGTATCATGAGGAAACGAAAAAGATACTGACCGGAATCATCAAAGAAAGACAGCGCATGGAATCTGAATTAAATGGGGACTGGAACAAATGCAATGAAGACTATAAAAGGATGGAGCAGCTATATTTTCAGATTGCTGCCAGGAGATACCGAGAGATAAAGATGACAGAATTGACCTGTCAGATAGAGGATTACCTTCGGGGATTGGATGGTTCCATCAAGGCAGAAAAAATTGATTCGTCCATATTTAAAATCATCAAGAGGGTAGAGGTACAGCCGGACAGAAGCTTGAGATTTCAGCTGATAAACAATGCGACAGTACTTCAATACCCAGAAATAAACAACAAAAGATAAGAAATCGAAGAACATACGCTACTGTGTCCCCTTCGGATACTGGCTGGATGCACAGGAAATGCCAATCATCCATGAGCAATACGGTCTAATCGTCCAGATGCTATTCCAATCCTACGCAGAAGGGATGTCGCTGACAGCACTGGCAAATGAGCTAATACGCCAGTCCATACCCAACCAGAAAGGAAAGCCAGCATGGAGCCACAGCTGTATCCGAAATATCCTCACCAACCTGTTTATCTGGGGGACAAGAAATTTCCTGCTCTGGTGACACAAGAACTGTTTGTACAGGTACAGAGTAGGCTGGAAGAAACCGTCCGGATGAAACGGGAAAGTCAGACTAGGGAATTAGCCAGAAAGGAGGGGATTACATGCCAAGGGCGGAACGAATCGTGGAGGTCATCCCGGCCACCTGGAACCCGGCGGATGAGTCGGTCCGGGAAATCAGGAAGCTGCGGGTAGCGGCATACTGCCGTGTCAGCACGGAGCTGGAACAGCAGCAGTCCAGTTACGACATACAGATTGAATATTATACCAGGCACATCATGCAGAATCCCAACTGGATATTCGCCGGTGTCTTCGCAGACGATGGACGCAGCGCGACCAATACCTTTCGCAGGGATGACTTTAATCAGCTGATGAACCAGTGTATGAAGGGGAAGGTGGACATGGTCATTACGAAATCCATCAGCCGGTTTGCCAGGAATACGGTGGACTGCATCTCCTGGGTGAGGAAGCTCAGGGAAAAGAACGTGGCCGTGTACTTTGAAAAAGAAAACCTCAACACCCTGGATGACTCAACCGAAATGATACTGACCATCTTGAGCAGCCAGGCACAGGAGGAGAGCCGTGCCATCAGCACCAACGTCAAGTGGGGGTATGCGAGAAAGTTTGAAAAGGGGGAATCCACAAGACAGAGAAGCTATGGATTCAGGAAGGCGCCAACCGGAGAGATGTGCATCGTGGAGGAGGAAGCGGCTGTTATCCGAAACATGGCCCGGTGGTTTCTGGACGGGGACAGCCTGGAACGAATCAAGCACAGACTGGAGGACGCAGGGATAGAAACCACTACCGGTAAGAAAACATGGAGTACGGGTACCATCTACAACATACTGACCAATGAAAAAATCATGGGAGATGTGCTGTTACAAAAGACGTTCACGGCAGGACTACCTGACCAAACGGAGGGTGAAGAACTCGGGCCAGCAGAAGCAGTACTATGTGAAGAACCATCATGAGGCAATCATACCGAAGACAGTCTATTACAAAATACAGGAGGAGATTGCCAGACGCTCCTCATTAAAAAAAGCCGGAACCCGGAAAGGGAAGACGGCCCAGGGCGTATATAGTTCCAAATATGCACTGACCGGAATCATGGTGTGCAATGAATGCGGAGCCCATTACCGCAGGACAACCTGGGCAAAAAATGGGAAGAAGGTAATCGTGTGGCGCTGTATCAACCGTCTGGAGCATGGGACGAAGCGGTGCCATGAATCACCTACGTTAAAGGAGGAGGTCATTCAGGAAGCAATCATGGGAAAGCTGCACAGCCTGTCAATTGACCAGGAGGAAGAAAACTTCTTAAACGGGGTAAAGGAAGATATCCTCCGGGCTGCCAAGGTTGTTGGAGGAGCGTGCACGGAGGAAGAGATTGATAAAACCATAGAGGAACTGCGAGACCAGCTTATGGACTATGTGGGCATGGCAGCCAGGGAACATGGTGGTGAGAAACTGGTACAGCGACCGAATGCGAAAGCTGGGGATTACAGATAAGCGAATTAAAAAGGAGGAGAGAAAGCATACGAGAGCAGGAAAAATAAGGGACGAGTATGAGTATCTGGACCAGGAAATCAGCCGAATCATAGGTGAGACAGGCGGGGCCACAGGAGCCGAATTTGATAATATCTTCATACGGCAGATTGTTCGGGAGATACGTGTGATATCGAAAAACAAACTTCAAATTCAGCTAAGGACAGGCATGGTATTGGATGTGAATCTGTGATTAAAAGTAAAGAGGATGTTCGTATTAATAATAGAGAAATTAAAATAAAAGAACAAAGGGAGGCCATGTATAGATGCCGAAAATTGAGTTGAGCTTTGATACAGATAGGCTGGGGCAGGATGTCTTGAAAAGATTATATGCCATGACGGACGAAATATTTGAGTCTGAGGGTTTGAAATGTGTAGACAGGGGAGTGGTCCGGGTCTATGAGGATAGAGGGAGAAAGAAGGATTATGGACGTTTTTTGGGCGGCGATTTTTGCGCTAAAGGAATCACCAGAGCTTTCTGCGAATTTAAAGGAATGTATATGGTATAATGGTTCAGCAAAAGAAAATCTGCTTACAGGGTTTCTGAGGAATTAGTATATGAATAGTGGGCAAAAGAAAGGGATAAATTTTGACCTGGATATGGAAGCGCTGAAAGAACATGATAAAAAAAGGGGACTGACATCATGCATGCTATGATGTCAAGAACTTTTGGTAGTTTTATATTTCCCATTCATTTATCAGGGAGGCAGAGCGGTTGAATAAGCCATGACAGTTACGATGCCGGGAAGTGATTCTTTATACATGTAGGTATCTTCGGCCCCAAAATAATGAATCGCATAGGTTCGCAGATAACCGAATAATAGAAGAGAAAGGAAAGCATTGAGGAACAGAAAAAGAGAGGGGAAGAGTATTAATACCTACACTGTGAGAAGATTGCGGACAGACATGGATTAACGGGTTATACTCATCTTATGAATAAGTTATTGAAAAGGAATTCTGGTTTTGATGTACGATATTCTTGACAGACCATGGCTATTTTGTTATAGTCGGATACGAACATAACCGTATCAGGTCACCTTTGGGTTTAACAGCTGCAAAGGGTGAAAAGGGAATCAGGTGAAAATCCTGAGCGAACCGGTCACTGTAAATGTGGAGAAACCTCCGGACAGACCATTGCATATATTTGCGAGAAGGTGGGGGGATTGAAGATGCATAAGCCAGGAGACCTGCCTGATAGGGAAAACGGCGGCGCTCCAGGGTAAGCGGAGCCGGATTGGGGAGTTTCTCATGGAAACTCTTTGTTTTTGTATTGTCATTTGCCCTGAACAGGGCTTTTTTTTGTACAAAAAATCCACCTCGTTCA
>ENA-OPYY01000508-OPYY01000508.1-human-gut-metagenome-genome-assembly--contig:-NODE-508-length-12350-cov-0.906406_pt1 | contig 12350 bp, 13 predicted proteins | sample MGYA00242472_ERZ504481 | MGnify/ENA primary metagenome ERZ504481 (study PRJEB26092, sample SAMD00036265) | human gut metagenome | host: Homo sapiens | study: EMG produced TPA metagenomics assembly of...
AACAGGGGGAGCGCTCCGGCCCAGGCTCCCTGGCCGGAACGAAAATCCTGAATCGCTCTCAGCCTCATGAGGAACCACAATTCTTCATAATTCTGTAAGTTTATCCCTGTTCCCCCAGTATCACGCGCTTCGGCCTCCGCATAAAATGATATATCTATGAGAAAGGAGGTGAAGCCACATGGCACACGTATCGAATCAGGCACAGCTGGCCGCCGCGCTGTTCCGTCAGGAACCCTCCATACAGATAACCGCTGATCACTGCATAACGTACACGCTCATCCAATGCAGCCAGATACAGCGTCTGAAGTCCTCCGCCAGAAAAGCCCACGCAGCCCAGATGCTCTGTATTCCATTCTCCCCTCTCTTCCAGATAGTCGATCAGGCGCATCAGATCCCAGGTATTCATTCCTGCCACAGTCATTCCAAGGGGCTCTGCCATATGGGCCAGATAGAAACAGGTTCCGCGCATAAATGCATTTTCCTCATCCTTCTGAAAAGCCAGATCCCTCCGCTCGCCAAAGCCTCTGGCATCGGGACAGACGGCAACATATCCCAGCCGGGCCAGATAGAGGCCGTAATCGTAATGGAAACGGTCAATCGCCTCTGCCACTGCCGGAATCTCACTGCAGCCGGCCACACTGTATTTTCCCGCCCCCTGATGTCCATGGGGAGCAAGGACACAATCGGAATGACGTCCGCTGCCCGGCGGGATCAGCAGATACACCGGCATCCATATATCCGGTTCCACCTGCAAAAGAAGCTTTTCCCTCAGGATTCCTCCGTCCAGCATGACTCGTTCCGCTATTTCAGGGCAGGGGGAGCAGATTTCCATTTTGTCCATTCCCAAAAGCTCCCACAAGCGCTTCTTTTCCTTATTTTTCCATCCCGTCCATTCTTCCACGTTCGTTCCTGAAAAAGCCTCCTGCCTTGCCAGACGGTCATATTTTCCCTTCATCCCGTTTAGGCTGTCATAATAGCGGCTCACTGGCAGGATCCGTTCTCCTGTGTTACTCATCTTCGTCCTCCTTACTGCTATTTTCCCTTATCCTGTCAAAGGCTCTGCGTATATGGAAGGCATTGACCACAAAAAACAGCGGACAGCCGAAAATAAGAAAAATAATGGCCGCCTGGGGCAGAAAGGCAATACTGAATACTGCAGCGATCCCCAGTACAAGATCCTGAAGGATCATGGCAGAGGTTGCCCCCCAGTTTGATGCTGCCATCATGTATGCACTTTTTATGGTTCCCATCCATGTATTTTCAAAGGTTACAAGTACCGGCCACAGCCACAGCATAAGAATCCCGTAAAGAATGGAAAGAAACACGGTAAGAGCCAGCATAAAAAGTCCCGCCGCTCCCTTTGGCTGTACCGGGCCGGAAAGCAGGTACAGATCGGTTCCGATCACCGCACCGGCTAAAAGACTTATAACTCCCAGAGGAAGCGCCTGAAAAAAATTAATCCGGAAGGCTTTAAAAAACATGGAGCACACAGAGCCGCCTTCATCCCTGACAATCCGCAGGGCTGCATAATGGGCGGCTGCCAAAGCAGGTCCTGCCGTTATAACCGGCAGGCTGCAGAGGAGCCAGAGTACGTGAAGGATGATCATGTCTCCCAGTTTCATTAAAAACGTTATAAATGGTCCGTCATATCGCAGCATATTTTCCTACCTCACCATTCTCTGAAGCTGTTCCATCTGATAAAATTCTCCTTTTTTTGCCATCAGCTCCTGATAGCTTCCCTGTTCCCTGATCCTTCCCTGTCCGATGACAAGGATCCTGTCGGCTCCGCGCACGGTAGAAAGGCGGTGAGCCACAATAAAGGTAGTCCTTCCCTTTGTGAGGCGTTCTAAGGCCTCCTGGATCTCCGACTCAGAGATGCTGTCCAGAGCCGACGTAGCCTCATCCAGAATAATGACCTGAGGATTGCGGATCAGCGCCCTTGCAATGGAAATCCTCTGGCGCTGGCCCCCGCTTAAATTGGCTCCATGCTCTTCGATCATGGTGTCAAGCCCCTGGGGCAGCCTTTTTACCACCTCGGACAGATTGGCTGCTTCTACCGCCTGCGCGATCTGTTCCTCGCTCACATGTTCCAGACCATAGGTAATATTTTCCCGCACCGTTCCGGTAAACAGTACCGGCGTTTGGGGCACCACGGACAGAAAACGGCGGTAGGTTCTTAAATTCAGGCCTTTCATGTCTTTCCCGTCTAACATAAGCTGTCCCCCAGAAGGCAGGATAAAACCAATGAGCATATTTAAAATAGTTGTCTTTCCAGAGCCCGACTCGCCTACCAAAGCAATGGTTTCACCCTGTTTTACCGTAAAATCCAATCCGTGGAGCACTTCTTTGCTGCTGCCCGGATAGGAAAAACTTACCTGTTTAAAAGCGTATTCTCCTCTTAGGGAAAGCAGCTCTTCCTTTCCTTCATTTTCCTCTATCTCATCCGAGGACAGCACCTCCCCGATGGAGGAAACGGATTCCAATCCCTTTGTAAGAATAGGAAGCAGATTGATCAGAGCAGAAAACTGATTCACTACCGTCGTAAAGCTGGACTGATAAAAGGTCACATCCCCCACCTTTATGAGACCAGACATAGCCATAAAACCAGAAACCGCCAGACATACCACCTGAAATACCTGAAATACCACCCAGCTTACGGCCCCAAAGTGGGCCTGCACCATATCCAGCCGGTATCCCCGGTTGGCTGTTTCTTCAAGGAGGGCGCTGATCCTGGCCGCTTCCTTATCCTCCAGGGCATGAGCCCTGGCGACAGGGACCATTTCTACCATCTCCATCACCCTTGCGCTGGTTTCCTCCATTCCCTGACGGAAGGAGCGGTTTTCCCTGTGGATCTTGGCTCTGAATGCCACTACCGCTCCGGCAGCCACCGGAGCAACCAGAATAAAAAACACAAGGATGAGCCTGTTTTTTACGGCTGTGATAGACAGTGTGATAACGAGATTCATCACAATATTAAGCAGATTGACAAAAAGCTGGGATGACAGGGTTTCCACCGCCTCCACATCACGCATGATCTTTGACTGAAGCGTCCCGACTGACTGCCCGTATGATAAGGAATGGACAGCTCCTGGAGTTTTCTTACCAGAGCCGCCCGAAGTCCGGCTTCCGTATTTCGGATCACACGGCTTTTCAGCTGATTGTGGATCCAGTTTGCAGGCAGATGGATGCTCAAAAGCCCCAGCCAGATTCCCACATTAATAAAAATTGCCCTGCTCCCGGCTTCTCCTCCCTCGATCACCCCATTGACTACATTTGCGATCAAAAGAGGGGAAAGGAGGGCCGGGGAATGTTTCAGCAGGAAAAAGAGAGTGGAGAGAAGAAATTTGTGATACTGTCCCCTGTAGAATTCCAGAAGCACCCGTACAGAGTGCTTCCCATGCTTTTGATAACAGGCTGCAAAGCGGCGCTCCATCTCCTGATACCGGTCCATTTTACTGCTCCTCCTTCTCCTCTGCCAGAAGGCTGCTGTATGGCTCTCCCAATGCCCGAGGCCCTCTGCAAGGAATCCGGCCATCATAACGGCCCCTTCATATTTTAAATGGGTATTGTCCTTTGGCCACACAAACAGCGGACGAGACCACAGTTCCCCCACCTGTGCCAGATACTGTTCTGTCACAGTAGTAAGATCCACAACCGGAACGCCTGCTTCCTTTGCCGCCTCTTTCATCGCCCTGGGATAGGCACCGTGGCTTCCCGGTTTAAAAGTTCCGTTTTCATCAAACAGACGTCTGGCAATGGGGGTAATAAATACGGCCTTTGCACCGCAGGCCTTTGCTGTCTCTGCAAACATCCGAAGATTTTCCTTAAAATCCGTATCCGGATCGGTGTGACGCGCTTCATCTGCTTTTGAATCATTGTGACCGAACTGGACGAACAGATAATCTCCCTTCTTAAGTTCCTTCTCAATGGCGGCAAGCCGTCCCTCTGCAATAAAGGACCTGGTGCTGCGGCCGTTTTTTGCAAAGCTTATTACCTGGATATTATCCTTCAGATACAGCGGAAGAGCCTGGCTCATACCGGTCTGGGGATATGTATTGATCTTATTAAATGCTACGGTGCTGTCTCCAGCATATAAAATTCGTTCCATTGTTATACACTCCTGTCATTGCTCCTGTAAAGCGTTTTCCTTTTTAATCCCTCTGAACAAAGGGATGTAACGTGATCCAAAACGCCGACAACGGTTCCATTGATATAGAAAGACCGCTTAAGCCCTTCTGTGACTATTTTAAGGTAAACATGGCTGCTTCCCGGCTCGAAATCCTGCTCCAGACAGCGGACATAGGCATTGTCCACATATTCTCTGACAAACAGGCAGCGATCCTTTATGCCAAATTTTATAAATGTGTTTTCATCATAATATAAGGTAAGTCCGGCGTCCCGGTATCCATCCTCACTCCGGAGCCACATTTCATATTCGCAGGTAAAGTTAAAATCCGGCTGGCGTTTTACCAGAAGGCTGACGCAGCTTCTGTCATTTAAGTCCTTTCCTTCTCCCCGGATACGAAGGATTCCTTCGGGAGAAACGAAGCTACGCTCTCTGTCAATGGTTCTTGGACAGAGCCAGCCGTCATAAGGAAGCTTAACCGGATCCGGTTTCTGCAATCCATTAAGAGGAAGCTTTGCCATATAAGAGGGGCCTTTTCTCTGATTTACCAGCGGCCAGCCATCGGGTGTCCAGGTAATCTCATCCAGACACGTTTCTCTTCCCATAATTCCCCATTTTCCATCCAGATACCGCGAACAGAGATATACCATATACCAGCGTCCGTCTGGAGTACTGACCGGTTTTCCATGGCCGCAGCACTGGATGGCTGCAGCCGGATCCTTCTGGGTCATGATCGGGTTATAGGGACAGTCCTCATAGGGGCCCATAAGCTGCCGGGAGCGGGCCACCGTAATTTTGTGTCCCGATCCCGGTTCCACCCTCAGCCAGGAAACAGTAATACCAGCCGTCCTTTTTCAAAATATGAGGCCCCTCAGGCCCATGCTTATCCCAGCCATACCAGATCAGCTCCGGTTCTGAAAGACATTCTTTCCCGTCCTCAGAGATCTCCATGATGCGCGCTCCGCGGTTAAGAAGCATATAGGTGCGCCCGTCCTCATCATGGAAAATGGAGGGATCGATTCCTAAAACTTTGTGGATCACCGGTTTCTCATAAGGGCCTTCCGGCTTTCTGGAACGGGCCACAAACTGGGTTTGGATACAATCCGCGTCATCATTCATCCGAAGGGTGGCACAGACGGTAAACCAGCCGTCATGATAGCTGATATCCGGCGCCCAGAAGCCTCTTCCGCCCTCTAACGGCCCCAGATACTTCCTGGCCCAGTCCGGATCCGCCGCCACATATCCAATGGTTTCCCAGTGGACCAGATCTCTGGAATGGGACACCGGAATTCCCGGAAAAAAGATAAAGCTGGAATTAACCATGTAGTAGTCTTCTCCCACACGCACAATGCTGGGATCTGGGTACATCCCCCGGACCACCGGATTGCGGTAGCAGGCTTCATGGGAAAAGCCGCAGACGGAAGCAATCCAGGCTTCCATTTCCTCTGCCGCCAGATCGCCCGGATGCTCCTTGGCCTGGATATGAGCCAGATCAAAGGGCGTTACCAGATCTGCATTGGCCCAGGTCAGATCCAGCCCTCCCGCTTCTGTAAGGAAACGCACCAGCTCAAGATTTTTGCTTCTTACCGCATAATGAAGAAGGCTGTTCCCTTTCTCATCACAGGTTTCCAGATGGAAGGTATGGCCTGCCAGCTGCTTTACTTTGTCCAGATCGCCCAAAAGAGCCGCCTGAAAGGCCTCCTCAGCGATCTTTTTTGTGGCTGATGTGTATGTAATCATATTCTCCCCATCCTCCTGATGCGATATTGTTCCGATTGCAGGCCCACAGGCAGAGCTTGGCCCCTGTCCAGGTTCCCTTTGCCAGATGGAAGGAAGGGCCGAAGGGGAGGAAGGTGCTGCCGTCGTCAGAAACAGAAAAGAAAAACATTTTGTCTTCACCAAGCTCCATGCGCAGCCACAGGGCTTTATCCTGATTCCACTCCTTTGAAGCAGCCAGTCCCTCCATCGCCTGGCCTTCAAACTCTTTTCCTGTGACAAAGCCTTCGTAAAGGCGCAGCCAAAGCCTTTCGTTTTCCCGTTCCAGACCGCAGAACGCATAGTGATGGCCCGTCATGCCCAAAACGGCCATATCGCCGTCACAGCCCTCTGTCCCGTCGCCGCCAGACAGCTTAAGCTTTACTTCTGCCGTAAATGCATTGGACTGAGGGATCTGGGTCATCACGTTGGGAGCATACCATAAAAGATTCTCACGCTCTGGATTTGCCAGACAGGCCAGCTTAAGGCTTCCCTTTTTTGCTTCCTGCGCAAAAAAAGCTTCTCTGGGGTTGGACTGCCACTGCCACTGCAGGCCCGGACGTCCGGTTTCAAATTCATCTGAGTCCGCAATCCTGTAAGCAGGCTGTCCTGCTTTAGGCAGCTCCCACTCCTCTACCGGCTCTCCGATCATATCGCCGTTTGTTTCACAGCCGATAAAGGGCCAGCCATCCTGGAAGCACATAGGCTGCAGATGGACAATGCGTCCTAACTCTCCTACGTCCTGAAAATGGATAAACCAGCTGCTTCCTTCCGGCGTGTCCACCCATGCGCCTGATGAGGCCCATTGACGGCTGTATTCCCCTGGTGCATTACAATCCTGTACTCATAAGGCCCCCCAGATCTTCTTTGCCCGCAGGGCAGACTGCCAGCCAGTGGCAACACCTCCGGAAGGCATCAGTACATAATACCAGCCATCCTTTTTATACAGTTTTGGCCCTTCGCTGGTAGGCGCAAGCTGAGTGCCGTCAAAAATCACCTTTGGCTCTCCCTTTAACCGGGTACATTCCTGATCCATTTCCACCAGAGCCAGACGGTGCTTGATCCCGCAGCGGCTTCTTGCATAAGCAAAGATCATATAGGCTCTTCCGTCCTCATCCCAAAACGGGCACGGATCAATCCAGCCTCTGGATTCACAGAGGCGGTTCAGTGTAAATATTCCCTTCGGGTCTTTGGAGCGCGCCACAAAATCCCCTCATCCGGCAGTGGAATAAATACAAAAAACTCTCCCTTATGATACCGGATGGATGGCGCCCAGGTTCCCGAACCATGAGCCGGCCGGTCATATTTCTCAAAAGGCAGAGCCGGTACGCAGTAATTGATGATCTCCCAATGAACCAGATCCCTGGAATGAAGGAGAGGCACCCCCGGAAGATATGTAAACGAAGATGCCACCATGTAATAATCTTCCCCGACCCGGATTGCATCCGGATCGGAGTAGTCTGCATATAAAATTGGATTTTGATACGTTCCAGTGTTCATACATTTCTCCTCCCTGCGTCTGTCACTCTTTGACAGCGCCGATATTCACGCCGGAAATAAAATACTTCTGGCAGAATGGATAGATGATCACAAAAGGAAGAATGGCTACAATAACTGCCGCATTCTTGATCGTGTTCTCCGTTGCGCTTCCCACTGCAGAGGGAAGGTCGCTTCCTAAGATCAGGGAGCGCAGCTTCATCTGGAAATTATACAGGTTTTCATTTGTAATGTAAAGTTTATAATTGGTGTAATCATTCCAGTACTGAACCGCAAACATCAGTCCGATGGCTGTTAAAGCAGCCTTGGATAAGGGAAGGACGATCTTAAAGAAAGTTCCCATAGGAGAACAGCCGTCAATCTCAGCAGACTCAAACAGGCTGGCCGGAATTCCTTCAAAGAAGTTTCTCATCAGAACCAGATTGTATACATTGATCGCAGGAAGCAGAATTACAACCCAGAGCGTATTCGTCAGGCCGAGAGCCTTCATAACCAGATAGGTAGGGATCATACCGCCGTTAAAGATCATAGTAAATAAAAGGAAATTTGCCAGCAGCTTGCGTCCCGGCATCTTCCACTGGATCAGCACATAGGCGCCCAGTGTGGAAATGGCAAGTCCTGCGAAGGTTCCCGCAATGGTAGTCACACAGGAAATCAGAAACGGCTGGAACAGGGTAGGATTGGTAAATACGGAAATATATCCGTCCAGTCCAAACTGCTGAGGCAGAAGACGCATTCCATAAGCGGTCTTTAAATCAAAAGAATCCACCAGAACCTTATAAATGGGAATCAGCATGATCAAACTGATCATTACAAACAGGATGACTGAAATTATATCAAAAACAGTCCTTCTTTTCGTTCTCATAATTTTTATTCCTCCTATACAATGCCTCTGCCGCGGACCTTATAGCTTGCCCGGTTGCACAGCAGCACCAGAATACAGCCTACAACAGACGCTGTCACACTGACTGCCGTGGTATAACCAAAATCAGGAAGCGCTCCTGAGTTAAAGGTCTGGGTATAGATATAGGTCTGAAGTACGTCTGCTTCTGGATCACCGCGTCATTCTGCAGTACAAATACAGACTCGAACAGATTCATAACCTTTGCAAGATTCAAGATCAAAACAGTAATAATGGTATTAGCAAGGGCGGGAAGCGTAATGTATCGGATCTGATTCCAGCGGTTTGCCCCGTCCATGGAAGCTGCCTCATAAAGCTCCGGATTGATGCCGGATAAGGTAGCCATGAAAATGATCGTTCCCCAGCCCGTATCCTTCCAGATATTGATCGCATAGAACATACTTCTCCACCACTCTTTATCTCCCAGAAAATAGATTCCCTCATCAATAATCCCCAGCTTGATCAAGATTGAATTTACCAGTCCTGCATCACCGGGAGAAAGGATCAGGGTGAATACAGAGGCAGTCACAACCCATGACATAAAATGGGGCAGATACACGATGGTCTGCGTTACCTTTTTAAACTTCATAAAGCGCAGCTCGTTAAGCAGAATAGAGATCAGCACTGCCATAAATGTATTCAGCAGAAGCTTTACCACACTTAACAGGATCGTATTTCCAAAGGCGCTCCAAAAGCCCGGCATGGAAAACATACGCTCAAAATTTGCCAGTCCGATAAATTCCGGAGCCTTAATACCCTTGTAGGAAAACAGGGAATAGCGGATTCCCAGCATTGGCAGATAATGAAATACGACTGCAAAAATAAAGACAGGGATAAACATAATATAGAAGCTTCTATAATAATAGATCTGCTGCTTCAGAGATTTTTTATGCACCGTTCCCGTTCCCGGGTTTGATGTTTCTTTTTTCATTCTATTTTCCTCCCGTTTTCTTTTGTTTACCTGGATGACTCTGTTTCAGCCAGTCTGTTAAGAGAATCCACGATCATATTAGACCACTTTACGCCGTGTTCCTTTTCAAACCGCTGGTATGCCTCCTCTACCGGCATTCCCTGGACTACTACATCTGCTACAATGGAGCGCTTTAAAGTTGTCAGATCGCCATTATAGGTAGCCATTTCCGTTGTAGAAGGAACCATAAGGGACTGTTTGCAGTGTTCTTTGAATATCTCCTGTGAATTCTTTGCCGCTGGTGCAACAAAATCAATACCGGGATCATTTTCCCACTCTACAATGGAAAGGATCGGATCCATATGTCCCTTTGTGTACTGGGTTCCCGGCTTGTCCATGCTCTCCAGACCATGGAACTGGCCTTCCTCATATGTATTTCCGCAGACAGTCTCAGCCTGAACCGACCAGTGCACGCCCTCTACTCCATAAGTCCAGAGCGTCTGCATATCCCCGCCGTCCATCATGGATTCAATAAAATATTTATACACGGCTTCCGGATATTTACAGGAATTGGTAATACACCAGACAGCCGGCGTTCTCTCTATATAATTTCCCAGCTCCTTGATCGGCGGAAGGGGAACCAGCTCGTCATCCAGTCCATTCTTTGCCAGATTGCTCCGCAGGTTTCCGCCCAGGTTCCGGACCAGTAGGTAAATACGCCGCAGCGGTCTTCGTAAAACTTGTTGCGCACATCGCTGGTGCCGTTGGTCAGCGTTTCCTTATCAACATATCCGTTACATAAGCATCCCTTAAACGAAGCAGAGAATCCTTGAAATCCTGCTCCATAAAGCCGTCATACCACATTCCATTCTCATCCTTTGTAAAGGAAGGATAGGAATTCTGATAAAATTCCGGCAGGTAGTTGGTATAAGGAGATTCCTCACCCATAAAGCCGGCTGCGGAAAGAGCGTATGTATCGCCGTTCACACCGTTTCCGTCCGGATCTCCCTCTGTAAATGCTTTTAACATATTCATGTATTCGTCATAGTTTGTCGGCACTTCCAGATTACAGTTGTCCAGCCACTTCTTTTTTACATAGGTAATACATCCGCCGCCGCGGTTTACAGGAAGTCCGTAAAGCCGTCCGCCGATGCGCATTCCGTCAATGACATCTTCTCCTGTCAGCCGCCCGGATTTCTTTAAATCAGAATTTTCATACGTCTCTGTCAAATCCCACAGAGCACCTTCCTCCGCATAGCCGCTGTAATAGGTAGAACTTAACAGGATCACATCCGGCCAGTTTTTAACGCCAGAAGCGAATGTCTGTCCTACTACGTCGTAATAAGCGCTGTGATCCGGCTGGATAAATTCAATATCAATCCCTGTCAGCTCTTCCCAGCGCGCCTCAAAGGCATCGCGTCCATTCCGTTTCGTAAAACCGTACCGTCTGCCATAACCGTAATTTTTTCCGGTTTGATCAGTTCTCCGTCTGCTGTGTACTTCTCCACATTTTCAGGTGCTGTCACGCCATTCTGACCACAGCCGCCAAGCAGAGACGCTGCCATGACCGCTGCAGCGAAGGCTGCGGTACACCTAACCCTTTTGTTCATGGTTTTCCCTCCATATCATAGATTTCGTATGCTGATTTCACCACACGTTTTTATGTGTCTACAAAATTATCACTCTTCCTGCTCCATATCAACTGTTAAAATTTCATTTCATTGTGCATTTTTCATGAAATTCTTTGTTTTTATGTCTATTTCTTTTTCTTTATAGCATTCAAAGTTTTTTCACGTTTCCATTAAGATCTGGACTGCAAAACATACATTTTTTACGGATAACATACATTTTTCTCTTTTTCAGTTGATTCTCTCCCGTTCTTATATTATAATGGCACCTATGAAAACACTAAAAAACATATCCTTTAAAAACAGGCTTGCACTGTCATACAGTTTTATTCTGGCCCTGATGCTGATCAGCGCAGCTATTTTTATCATACATCCTACCATCATTTAAAAAAAGGGCTCCATTCCCAGACAGTCAGCGTACTCTCATCCTCTGTCCGTCAGATGGATGATCTTTTAAAACAGATCCATACTGCCAGCCTGCAGCTTTCTTCCAGTTCTTCTTTTAAAGCCCTGGCAGATTCTGAGAATATGGAAACGGAATCCTTTTCTTACTCCGCATGGAGGGTTCAAGAGCAGCTTAAACTGATTCTCCCTTCAAAGGAGCTGAATACAGGCGGACAGCTGTTTATCTATCTGAAAAACAGCGGATATATCTTATCCTCCAACTTCTTTTCCGAACTGGAGCTTGCCAGAAAGCATGATTCCCGCTACACATTTTCTGTCGACTTAATGTCCCCGTCTGCATGGAGAACATTTATTCCGGTCAATGAAGGAGATAGCTTTCTCTATATCTGCCCTGTAAGCAGCTCTCTTATTTCCATAAATGGAACGGTAAACAGCGTCCTCTGCTTTATGGTTGATCGAAACGAGCATGGAACGCCTTTTTCCTGAAATCCGCCTGTCAGACGACTATCAGATCTGTGCATTGGATAAAGATGGCAGCCCTTGTTTTTCCGTCCGCGGCTCTGCCTCTCCTGAGATTGACCTGCAGCTTCTTTCCGGTCTTTCCTATTCGGATAAAACGGCTGATTTTAAAGACAAGGGGCGTTCCATAAGCGCAGTACAGACAGTATCGGACTATAACGGCTGGAACTGGTATCTCATTCAGCCCTCTTCTACCCTTTATTATTCTGCTGAAAACTACCAGCGGCTTTCGATTGTACTGATCATTCTGACCGTACTGTTAGAAAGTGGCTTTATTGTCCTTTTAACGGCTTATAACAGCAGATCCGTTGCCGATCTGAGCAGTGAACTGGAAAATCAGCATCATCTGGCTTCTGCCCTGACTACTATGGTAGAACAGGCAAAGCCTCTTGTATCGGAATCCTATATCCGTAAGGTGATGGAGGGTAATATTACAACGAATGAACAGATGGAGCGGATCACCTCTGAACTGGGCTTAAAACGGGAAGGATGCCGCTATCAGGTTCTTTATATAGGGGCAGCTCCCCGCCATGCCCATAACCTGGATGCAGAAGCCCTAAAGCTGTGTATTGAAAACCATGATATCCTGGTACAGGAAGCGCTGAAGCG
>ENA-OPYY01000509-OPYY01000509.1-human-gut-metagenome-genome-assembly--contig:-NODE-509-length-12346-cov-1.072346_pt1 | contig 12346 bp, 20 predicted proteins | sample MGYA00242472_ERZ504481 | MGnify/ENA primary metagenome ERZ504481 (study PRJEB26092, sample SAMD00036265) | human gut metagenome | host: Homo sapiens | study: EMG produced TPA metagenomics assembly of...
CTGGTATTATTGGGAAAAGGAGAGGCATGGTATCAGGGAGAATTGCTTTTGGGAGAAGAAGCTTTAAAAAAGGGGCAGGCATGAAGCCTATTAAAAAAAATGGAATTAAGTTCAAAGGAAGGGCTGGCTCTTGTTTCTGGAACAACATCTCCCACAGCCCTTGGAGCGCTGGCTTTATATGATATGTTACAGGCAGCCAAAACAGCGGATGTTATCGGCGCTTTGACAGTGGAGACCTTAAAGGGTGTGATGAATGCTTTTGACGAAAGAGTGATGAAGGTACGTCCTCATGGGGAACAGGCGAAGGTGGCAGAGAATATCAGAAAAATCCTGAAAAATTCTAAAGTAATAAAGAAATATCAGGGAAGCCGTGTGCAGGATGCCTTATCTTTAAGATGTATGCCTCAGCTTCACGGCGCATCCAGAAAAACCTTAGAGGATGCAAGGAGAACACTGGAAATTGAAATGAATTCCTGCTGTGACAATCCGATTATCTGGAGCGAACCGGGAGAGGAGGATGTAATTTCAGCCTGTAATGCGGACTCCTCCTATGTAGGGCTGGAGATGGACAGCGCCAGTATTGCAGCCTGTACCTTGGGGAAAATGTCTGAACGGAGAAATAATCGAATTATTGATGAAAATCTCTCCGGATATCCGTGGTTCTGCATCAGCCAGCCGGGATTGAATTCAGGACTTATGATACCGCAGTATACACAGGCAGGACTACTCAATGAAATGAGAGTTTTATGTTCACCTGCAACCATTGATAACACGCCTACCTGCGGTAATCAGGAGGACTATGTTGCCATGGGGATATTTTGCTTGCAGAAAAGCAGTAACAGTGGCAGAAAAGCTGGAATACATTCTTGCCATAGAGCTTTTATCCGACTATGAAGCGCAGCAGTTCCAGGATAAGGACGTAGAAGTAAGCTCTGTGTCAAAAGCCGTGTACAGCGAATTAAAAATGACAGTTCCTGTTATGGAAAAAGACATGATTTTGCATCCGCATATTGAGCATATCAGAAAGCTCATTCATTCCGGCAGGATTTTAGAAATTGCAGAAAGTATAGTGGGAAGTTTGAAATAAAATAACATAGAAAGCATCATTGATATTTGGTATAATAGGAAATATCAGTGGTGCTTTTTGTTTCATGCGCTGAAAGGATAGTGCTGTGGTAAAGGAGGTAATTATGAAGAAGAAAAAAAATTGTTTATTCCTGTATAGCAATCGCAGCTTTTTTTCTGTATCGCAGTGATTTTTTTATGTTGTGGGATATAAGCAGGCTTTAAAAGGAAATCAAACGGAGACCTTCCATGCCGTGATTACAGACATAGGAGAAAATGGCAGTTCTATGCAGGTGGAAGGACTGGAAACCAATGATATCAACAGCCGAGGAGCATTTATTTTTTCTGTGGAGGAGGATACAAAACTGGAATGGCATCATGCTCCCATAAAGCTTTCGGAATTTGATGTGGGAGATTGTGTTGCTGTAACCCATACAGGAAGTATATGGAAAGTTATCCGGGAAAAATTGAAAAGGTAACAAAGCTTCAGCTTTTAGATGATGAGAAATAAAGAAAGAGAGTGAGTATAAAATGGGAAAAATTAAAAAGGAAGAAATCTGGTCCATACCCAACTGTATGGGGTATTTTCGTATTCTGCTGATACCGTTTTTTTGCGTAATTTATTTGAATGCAGACAGTGTAAAGGATTATTATCTTGCAGCAGGGCTTGTATTGGTGTCTACAATTACCGATTTATTTGACGGAAAAGTAGCCCGAAAATTTAATATGGTAACAGAGCTTGGAAAATTCGTAGACCCCTTTGCTGATAAGCTTACTCATGGGGCAGTGGCATTATGCCTGTGTACCAGATATAAGCGTATGATTTGGCTGGTGGCGCTTATGGCAATTAAGGAAGGTTTTATGGCAGTTATGGACTGATAAATCTGCGCCACGGAAAGAAATTAGACGGAGCAAAATGGTATGGGAAATATGTACGGCTACTTTGTTCGTAGTTTTAGGCGTGCTGGTTTTCATGCCAAAAATTTCAGGGAGAATTGCAGATGTACTGATTTTAGGTGAAATGGTAATTATGGCGATTGTGCTGGTTTTATATGCCTTTGAATTTCGAAAAATGGCAAAATGATTTTGAAAGAATTCGTTCTTGCATCTTTGGCAAAAAAGAACTATAATTGTCTATTTATAAGCAATACTTTTAGGAAGGAATAGTGGAAATATGAGTGTCTATGCGATTTATTTTAGTCCAACAAGAAGTACAGAAAAAATTGTAAAATTATTAGCCAAGGAATTTGGTACATACGGGGAAATTGATTTAAGTAAACAGAATTCAGGGGAAAATGTAAGAGCCTTTAAAGAGGAGGACATCTGTATTTTCGGTGTGCCTTCCTACGGCGGACGAGTACCTGCGCGGCGCTGGAACGTATGAAAAAATGAAGGGGAATAAAGCAAAAGCTGTTTTAGTTGCCGTATACGGAAATCGTGCTTATGAAGATACATTGCTGGAATTAAAGGAACAGGTAGATTTATGCGGATTTCATGTGACAGCAGCCGTGTCAGCAGTAGCAGAACATTCGATTATGCACCAGTTTGCAAGAAAAAGACCGGATGCAAAGGATAAAAAAGAATTAAAAGCATTTGCTGAAAAAATTGCTCATAAGATAAAATCCGGTGATGAGAAAGAAATTTCCGTACCGGGAAACAAACCTTACCGTAAATATAATGGTGTTCCGTTAAAACCAAAAGCAGGGAAAGACTGTAAAGGCTGCGGCTTATGCGCACAGGTCTGTCCGGTGGGAGCAATACCGGCTGAGTCACCGAAAAAACAGATAAAAGCAAATGTATTTCCTGTATGAGATGTATACAGGTTTGCCCGAAAAAAGCAAGAAAAGTGAATAAGCTGAAATTAAAAATTGCGTCTATGAAGATGAAAAAAGCTTGTGAAGACAGAAAGAAGAACGAATTGTTTCTTTAAGATTTGTAAAAATACAGCAGGATAAAGGAGAAGAGCCTTTTGTCCTGCTGTGTTTTTTTATTTCATAGGAGATTGCGCAACAGCGCAATCTTTTATAATATAGTTTCTAAAATGTGCAACAGTAAAGGAAGATTTGCTGAAAACAGACTTCCGCAAGTGGAAAACTTTGAAAAATGAATAGGAGTCTCTTTTTTATAGGCATAAAATGTACTTACATTGTTATCGATTTCAGGCGATTCATCTGTGGGAGGATAAGACTCTATTGTAACGTTTATATTTGTAGGAGGTTCATCCTCAGAATGGTATTCAATATCTGGCTCTGTGGAATTATCAGACTCCTCCTCCATCAGTTCTTTTTCTAAATCTTCATAATAGGTAGACTCCGGTTTGTCGGCATTAAGTTCGTCAGGTGACATCAGAAAACCATTTTCATCGTATTCAGGACCAACGTAGTCTTCGGCTTGTACAATAAGACAGGAACTCATGCACAGAGATATTAACATCAGAAAACCTATCATTTTTCTTTTCTTCATAAAAACCTTCCCTCCGTTATTAAGACAGTAACATTCATGGTGACAAAAATTTTTTGTTTTATAAACTCATTATATCCTATATAGAGGGATATATCAAATTGTTTCGTCATTTCCAAATAGAAAAGTCAAAAAAATAATCTTGTCAAAAGCTAGTCTAATTATGTTATTTTATTAAAGTATGTCAATAATTTAACAATAAAAACAGTGGAGGAAGACAGAGTATGTGGAAAAAGAAGCAGAATAAATTCCCCGGCGGAATTCATCCCACAGATGGTTATGACAAGGCAATGACCATGGACCTGCCTGTCCATGAATATTGGCCTGAGACAGTTACGATTTTGTCAGAGCAGTCCTTTGGCGGAAAATGTCAGTTGTTAGTCAAGCCACAAGATAAAGTAGTAGCAGGACAGCAAATCGGAATTCCTGAGGCATTTATGGCAGCTCCTTTACATGCAAGTGTAAGCGGAGAGGTTCTCCGAGTAGAAGAAGTAAACAATCAGGGAAGAAATATTCTGGCGTGTATTATTAAAAGAGGGGATACCTCAAAACAGGATGCGCAGGAATATGAAAGCAAGCTGGTAGATATTGAGAATTTTACAAAGGAAGAAATTATTGCGGGAATTCGTGACGGCGGTCTTACAGGAATGGGCGGCGCAGGATTTCCAACACATAAGAAATACGAAACAGATAAAAAAATTGATGCGCTGCTGATTAATGCAGCAGAATGTGAGCCATTTTTAACATGTGATTATCGTTTGATGCTGGAATACAGCTATGCAGTAGCAAATGGTATTCGCCTTCTGTTAAAGGCTTCCGGCGCTCCAAAAGCGTATCTTTGCATGGAAGACAATAAACCGGAGGCGGCAAAAGTTCTTGGTAAAATTTTAGAAAATACAAAAGATATAGAAGTAAAGGTATTGCCGACACAGTATCCTCAAGGTGGAGAGCGTCAGCTCATTCAGGCTGTTCTGGGCAGAGAAGTGCCAATGGGAGGACTTCCGGCAGAGGCTGGCGCTATTGTTTCCAATGTAGGAACAGCCAAAGCGACAGCAGATATGCTCCTTGGAAAGACACCTCTTATCAGAAGGATTGTAACAGTAACAGGCTGTGTAAAAAATCCGGGGAACTATTTGGTTCCAATCGGAACTTCAGCAAAAGAACTGGTAGAGCTTTGCGGAGGAGTGACAGTAAAGAATAACAGAGTCATTGCAGGCGGACCGATGACAGGTCCTTGTGTAGCTTCTGATTGGAATGGAGAAAGTGAACTTTTCTATGTGACAAAGAACACTTCCGGAATTTTAGTTCTTCCGGACAGTCAGTATGAGGAACAGCCATGTATTCGCTGTGCAGGCTGTGAAAGTGTGTGTCCGGCGGGATTAGTTCCTTATCAGATTGAATTTGCATATTTAGAAGAAGATTATGATTTGTGTGAGAGCTTATACGCCAGTGAGTGTATTGCCTGTGGCTGCTGCTCTTATATCTGTCCTGCCAAGAGAGAACTGTCCGTAAGAACAAGAATGGCAAGAGATATGGTGAAACAGAGAATGAGAGAAAGGGCGGTGAAAAAATAATGAGTCAGACAAGAGTAATTAACGGACCGCATCTTCGTACTCCAAGAACAACCAGAAACGTTATGATGCACGTAACAATTTCCTTAATTCCAGCGCTTTTGGGAGCAATTTATTATTTCGGAATTCAGGCATTATATTTGTCAGGCCTTTCTGTTGCAGTATGTGTGCTGACAGAATATATATGGCAGAAAATTACAAAGAAACAGGTGACAGCAGGTGATTTCAGCGCCGTGGTTACAGGTCTTTTATTAGCCTTTAACATGCCGGTTACCGTTCCGGTGTGGGCACTTGTTGCAGCAGACGTATTCAGTATTTTAGTTGTAAAACAGATGTTTGGCGGAATTGGAAATAACTTTGTAAATCCTGCTCTTATGGGAAGACTTTTAGTTATGGTAGCATGGCCGGCAGCTGTTATGCAGTATGTAGTACCGAGAACTGTTTCCGTAGATGCTGTTTCAGCGGCAACCATTCTGGGAACAGCAAAAAGCGGTGCCGAAACAGGTTACAGCTATCTTCAGATGTTCTTGGGCGAGATGCCGGGAGCAATGGGAGAAACCAGCAAATTATTGCTTTTAATCGGTTTTGCTTATATGTGTTACAAAAAAATTGTAAATGCAGAAGCAGCAGTTACTTATATTGGAACAGTTACAATTTTAACTTTATCTTCGGTCCGGATGGGCTGTTTACCGGTGATATTTTATTAAATCTTTTCGGAGGCGGTCTGATTATGGGCGGTTGTTATATGCTGACAGATTATGCCTTTGCATCCAGAAAAGGTAAGCTGATTTATGCGGCTGTGGCAGGTATTATTACTGCGGCAATTCGAATTTTCAGCGTTTATCCGGAAGGAATTTGTTTCGGTATTTTAACCGCAAACTGTATGGCAGGTATGTTGTCTGTACTTTACAAAAAGCATGTGTATGGAATGAAGAAAAAAGAAGCGTAGTGGAGGAAAAACATGAAGAATAAAAACGTAAGAGGGATTATTGCATTAGCAGTTGTTACAGCACTTTCTTTCGGAGTAATTATGGGCTCTAAGGCTCTTGCAAAAGATATGGGAACAGGTGCTTCTAATACAGCAGAAGAACAGGTAAAAGAAGAAATTGATACCAAAGGTGCAGAAGGTATTGAAAAAGCAGTTAAGACAGAGAATGGTTACATGGTAACTGCAAAGGTAAAAGGATATGGCGGAGATATTGTGATGAATGTATCCTTTGATGCAGAAAAGAAAAAAGTAACAAAAGTAGAAGTAACAGAACAAAAGGAAACAGAAGGTCTTGGAGCAAAAGTTGCAGACGCAGAATTCCTCAGTCAGTTTGAAGGTGTGGAAGCTCCTGTATTTTTACCGGGCATGAGCCTTGAAAAAGAAGAAAAAGTATCTGATGAAGAACTTTTAAAAGAATTAAAAGACGGAACTTATGAGGCAAAAGCAGATGCTCCGGACAATAACGGGTTTACAGATGTAGTAACAGTAACTGTAAAAGACGGAAAAATTGCAGAAGTAAACTGGGAAGCAGTAGGAGCAGATGGAAGTACAAAGAGTGTACTGTCTGAAAACGGAGAATATGTAATGACAGAAGACGGACTTACATGGAAGGAACAGGCAGAAGCTCTTGCAAATGCAGTAGTAGAAAATCAGTCTTTAAGCTTTTTAAATTTAGATGAGCAGGGAAAAACAGATGCGGTTTCCGGTGTAAGTATTTCCATCGGTGGATTTACAGCTCTTGCAGAGAAATGTTTAAAAGAAGCAGCGGGAATTACTCAGACTTTAGAACTGAAAGACGGAACTTATGAAGCAAAAGCAGAAGCAGCAGATAATAACGGATTTATCGATCAGGTAACAATGACTGTTGCAGACGGAAAATTACAGAAGTAAACTGGGAAGCGGTAGGAGAAGACGGAAGCAAAAAGAGTGTACTGTCTGAAAACGGAGAATATGTAATGACAGAAGACGGACTTACATGGAAAGAACAGGCAGAGGCTCTGGCAAGCGCTCTTATTGAAAACCAGTCCTTAGACTTCCTTCAGGTAAACGAGCAGGGAAAAACAGATGCGGTTTCAGGCGTAAGTATTTCTGTGGGCGGATTTATCAGTCTTGCAGAAAAATGTATGAATGAAGCGGCAGGCGTTGAAGAAAAAGAAGAAGTACCTGCAAACGGAACACAGGTAGATGCTGTATCAGGAGCAACGATTTCTTCTACGGCAGTAGTAACAGGTATCAACACAGCATTTGAATTTTTACAGGCAGTAAAATAAGAAAACGGAGGATATAACATGAAATTAAGATATCCGGCAGAAGCCTTTGCTTTTGGGATTGTATTATTTTCAGCAGGAATGAGGAAGCCTTTGCGGCAGGTATTCTTGTGATTTTGTCCGTAGTATTTGCTGAATTTCTGAAAAATCTTTTACAGGATTTTGTACCTGACTGGAGCTTAAAACTCTGTGTATTTATTGGGACAGGAGCGGTAAGTGCATCAGCATTTTTGCTGGCATTTTCCTATCTGGGAACTTCAGTAAGTACAGGACTTTGGATTATGACTGTTCTTCTGGGAATTTTTGCAGCAAAGCATGTATTGGCTGACAATATAGAGGCAGAGTACGGAGAACTTTTCTGGGAATGTGCCATTGCATGGGGATTTTGGATACTTTTAAGCATTGCCAGAGAATTTTTTGGTTCAGGAATGATTTTCGGCAATATGATTTTAGAAACCGAAATGCAGTCTAAAGTATTTTTAGAAACAATTTTCGGATTTTTAACAGCCGGTATGGCGCTTGCCTTTACCAACGGAATTATCAAGAAAAAGATTACAAATACACACAGCTTGCTGTTAGTTATTCCATTGGCAATGTTTATCAGACCATTTGATATGGAAAGCTTCGGAGAAATTGTGGGATTAGTATGGACTATTCTTGTTCCGATTATTTTATTCATCTCTGTAAAGAAAACATTGAAATTTGCAAGAACAGGAAAAGCGTTCCGTGGATTACCGGTGGAAATGCTGGCTATGGGATTTATTTATATGATTTTGAGTATATATTAAATGAGGACTGTCGTCTTTGCAGTTGAAAAACTGCGGGACGGCAGTTTTCTATATTGATTGTCAAGCATGCAGATGTTAGAAATAAGTTAGAAAAAATACTGTATTATATAATTAGATTTTTAAGGAGGAAATTATGATGGTATCAAAATCTGAAAATATAGCAATGATGTCTGAAAGCGAGTATAAAAAAATGATACAGGACGAGAAAAATGTAGAGTATCTTCAATGCTTGACACATCGATAGCAGAAGCTGAAAAGGGGGAAGTCGTGGTAAAGAGTATCGAAGAATTGGAAACATACGAATAAATGAATATTATGTCTACACCAGATACAAGAGACATTTGATTTAGAAATGAAATTATTCATCTTTGACACTGTAAAATCTGCATGTTATAATTTTTTTATAGAATTCCTCTGGGAAATGGAGGAAGAATATGCAGAAAAGATGTTTAAGTGATCTTACAATTAAGAATGATTTTATGTTTGGTGCAGTGATGATAAATCCTGAAAACTGTAAAGAGTTTTTGGAGAGAGCATTGGAAATAGAAATTGACCGTGTAGATGTTAGCAGGGAAAAAAGTATGGTCTATCATCCTGACTATAAAGGTATTCGTTTAGATGTCTATGCCAAAGATGAAAATAATACTTGTTATAATGTGGAGATGCAGATGACGAAAAAACCTGCACTCGGCAGACGCAGCAGATATTATCAAAGTCAAATGGATATGGATATTCTTTTATCAGGAAGAGAATATGCAGAATTACCCGATAGTTACGTGATTTTTATCTGTGATTTTGACCCTTTTGGTGAAAGAAAATATCGTTATACTTTTCAGATGCAGTGCAAAGAAAGCAATCAAACACCATTGGAAGATGGAAGAAGAATTGTATTTTTAAGTACTTGCGGAGAGAATGAGGATGAAATTTCCAAGGAACTGTTGGCTTTTTTGAAATTTGTAAAAGCAGATTTAAAAGAAAGTCGCGAGATGGAGGAACGCTTTATGACTTTAGAGGAAATGTTAAAAGATGAGCGAAAAGAAGGATTAAAAGAGGGAACAGTAAAAGCTCAGAAAAGAATTGTATCGAAAATGTTATCTAAGGGGCTAAGTGATGAGGAAATCATGGAGCTTTGCGATATTTCTTTGGAAGAATTAGAAAATCTCAAAAATCATAGATAAAAACAACAAATCAAAAATTCTAATATCAAATCTGTTTTGTATCTATTATTTATAAGTCATATCTATTAGTAACCTTTCAGACGAAGTTTAAAAAATCAGAGGAATTCTATGATTGAAAGAGAATTGGGAAATATTCTTTTTAGGAGGCAGAAGATGAAACTAAAAAATGTATTGATTGTTGTAAAGGACATAGAAAGATCAAAAAAGTTTTATAGAGATTTATTTGGACTTGAGGTTGTTCTGGACAGTGGGGAAAATGTAATCTTAACAGAAGGACTGGTTCTTCAAGAGGAAGGTCTTTGGAAAGAAACAATACACAGAGAGTTGTACTCGAAGCATAATAAAACAGAGCTTTATTTTACAGAAAGAGATATGGAATATTTTTTAGAAAAACTTCAATCTTATGAAGATGTTATAGAATATGTGACGCCTTTGACAAGAAATTCATGGGGAAGACAAGTTGTGCGATTTTATGATTTGGACGGTAATCTTATTGAGGTTGCCGGTGAAGGGTAAGGAGAAGTGATAGTGATGAAATTAGATACCATGCACCATATTGCAATTATCGGTAGTGACTATGAAAAGTCTAAAAAATTTTATGTGGATATTCTGGGGTTTGAAGTTATTCGGGAAAATTATAGGGAAGACCGGAAAGATTATAAAATTGACCTTCGTCAAGGAAATATAGAAATCGAGTTGTTTATTATTCCGGGATGTCCTAAGAGATTAAGTTATCCTGAGGCAAATGGTTTGCGCCATCTGGCATTTAAAGTAGAGTCGGTAGAAGAAATGGCAAAAGAGCTGGAAAAGTTGGGAGTAGAGGTAGAGCCAATTCGAATAGATGAATTTACAGGAGAGCAAATGACGTTCTTCTTTGATCCTGATGGATTGCCTTTAGAATTACATGGATAAAGGAGGACGCAAAATGGATAAAAAGAAAAAATCAGGAAAAAGGACATTGATTTTGGTAGGAATATCAGTGATTTGTATTGTCGTGGGAGCATTAAGTTGGGGATATTATAAGAAAGTCACAGAGTTTAAAACTTCAAAATGTGATTTTGTACCACCATCTTCTTTTGACGCAGTAGTACAGAAGATTGATATAGAAAACAGCCAAATGGAGGTCATCATAGAAGAAGATACAGCAACACAGGAAGGGACAGAACCCCAAAGTGTAATGTTGGATTGTGAAAAGGTAGATTATAAATTGTATAATACAGAGCAGGGGGACAGGATTGAGTTTTCCTGTAAAGAAGAAAATCTGGATGATGATAGGGTGGAAATATCTAATTTCAGCAGAAAAGAGTTGAAAATCCCGTGCTTGACATATTTCTTCTAATTATGTACTATAAGAGTATATAACTGCATAGTCTAAGTGGTCGTTGAGCCCTAGGTTCAAGGTTAAAAGGGAAACCGGTGAAATTCCGGTACAGTCACCTCTGCTGTGAAGCGGACGAGGAAATAGAAGCCATTGAATAGCAATTTGAGAAGGCATTTCCAAGGATGAAGCAAAGTCAGAACACCTGCCATGTATATAGAGTATTTCCGGGCTAAGGAGATTTTTTTGCGTACAGCAATATGCAGTGATAAAATTCATATTGAATGATTGATTGAGAAGGTTCTTTTGCCGATATGGGAAAAGAACCTTTTTTATTTCATAGGAAATTGCGTCCTATGAAATAAAACTGCTCCGCAAGGATGCGCACTGCGGCGGACAGGTATCATGTTGCTGAAGCAACCCGCCGCAGGCGGAGAATTCTGCAAAGCAGAATTCCTTTTCATAGGAAATTTCTGTATATGACACAGAATGAACAATTAAAGGAGATTGGAAATGAAAAGAAAGAATTTAAAAATAACAGTTTCTGCGATAGCGGTTATGTTAGCCATTCAGTCACCGATGTCGGTATTAGGAGCAGAAACGTACGAGTTTTGCAGGAGGAAATGTTACCGGGAACAGCAGAGAGTGTTTTGGATGAAGAATTCCTTGCAGGCACAGCAGATGAGACAGAAAGAGCAGGGGAAATGGTTGTCTCCGATGCGCAGAAACAGGATGGAATAACAATTTATCAGCCGGCATTTGAAGGTTTAAATAAAGCTGAAAATTATTTGCAGACAGCAGTTACCAATCCCATTGTGGACTCTATTGGAGGTGAATGGGCTGTAATTGCAATGGCGAGAAACGGAAATTTGAATAATTCGGCAAAGAATAATTATTTGCAGAATATTTATCAAAAGCTGAGAGAAACGGGCGGAGTCCTTCATACAACAAAATATACAGAATATTCCAGAGTAACCCTTGCGCTTACTTCTATGGGAATAAATCCCACATCCGTAGAGGGGTATAATCTGCTTCAGCCTTTAGCAAATATGAAAAAGGTAAACAGACAGGGAATTAACGGTACAATTTTTGCATTGATTGCTTTTGACTCTAATCAATATGAAATCCCAAAGCTGGAAGGTTTAGGTACACAGACAACCAGAGAAGATCTTATCCAGACAATTTTGTTATCAGAAATTTCAGGAGGAGGCTGGGCGCTAATGGGAAATCAGCCGGATCCGGATATAACAGCAATGGCATTGCAGGCATTAGCTCCTTATACACAGCAGCAGGAAGTCAAAGAGGCAGTGGACAGAGGAATTGAAATGCTGGCACAGCTTCAGGATGAAGAAGGCGGTTATATCAGCAATGCAGGATATGACAGTGCGAAAAATTTGGAAAGCACGGCACAGGTAGTCATTGCCCTTTCAGCTATTGATGTGTCCTTGCTAAATTCTGAAAAATTTATGAAAAACGGAAAGACATTATTAGATGAGATGCTGCGTTTTCAGGTTTCAGACGGTTCATTTTGTCATGTGATTGACGGTGGCTCTAATCAAATGGCAACAGAGCAGGGAGCTTTAGCTTTAGCAGCATGGTATCGAGCTGTTACGGGAAGAAATTCCTTGTATGATATGACCGATGTGGAGAATGGGCAGACAGGCGGAGAGGAAACACCGGAAAGAATTGAAGCGTTTCGAAAAAAAACTG